>ERZ772766.1136-NODE-1136-length-14669-cov-5.016628_pt1 | contig 14669 bp, 16 predicted proteins | sample MGYA00511379_ERZ772766 | MGnify/ENA primary metagenome ERZ772766 (study PRJEB29015, sample SAMEA2737895) | human oral metagenome | biome: human oral; feature: human-associated habitat; material: dental | place: China | collected 2116 ...
AAGTCAATTCTGTTCCGATAAATATTTTAACTCCAATTCCTGGAACTCCATTTGAGAATAATAAAGCAGTAGAGCCATTAGAAATTTTAAAGACTATATCTATTTACCGTTTTATTATGCCTAAAACTCATTTAAGATATGCTGGAGGAAGAATTAAATTAGGAAATTATGTAAAAACTGGTTTAAAATGTGGAATTAATTCTGCACTTACAGGAAATTTCTTAACAACTACAGGAACAACAATAGAAAAAGATAAGAATATGGTAACAGAATTAGGCTATAAAATTTAAAATATAAATGATATTAAAGATATGCTTAAGAATTATTTTTACTTAAGGAGGTTCTAGGATTCTGGATAGGATAAAGTGAACCAAGCAAGTGCTTGTTAAATGTTTTAAATGAATTGAAAAACAGGATGATAAAACTTATCATCCTGTACCATATATTGCATTTTGAGTTTGAACAAAATTCCAGACACTCTCAAATTATTGATTATTTTTGTAGCGATTACCTTCCGAAGTACCTTTGATATTTGTTTTTGGCGAATTTTCATCGGCTTTTTTCTTCTTAATCGCTTCATCTATTCCAGCTCTATTGACATTTTCGTCTTCTTTATCTTTTTTGTTTTTGTCTTTTTTCTCAATTTTTTTAAAAATATCACCTGTACCTTGTTTATTAGTTGTTTCTTTGTCTTTATCTTTTTTAACTATATTTGAAATTCTTTTTCCCAATCTTTTTAATCTTCTAGAAGATGAAAAGCTTAGTGCTGATCCCATAACTAAGAATACTAGTATATATTTTTTTATTTTCATTTTTATTCCTCCGCTTCTTTTTTTATTTAAATAAGTATACTCCTATTTTCTTTGTTTTAAATTATATTAAACTTTTTTTAATATTAATAAACTAGCTGAGAATATACTTCATATCCATCTAAAAGTTCTCTTCCTTTTAAATCTGCAAGTTCTATCATAAATGCTAATTCCACGACTTTAGCTCCTAATTTTTCCACCAATTGAACCATTGCTTTGGCAGTTCCACCAGTTGCCAGTAAATCGTCAACTATTAAAATTCTATCACCTTTTGAAAAAGCATCTTTATGAATTTCTATACTATTTTTACCATATTCCAAGCTATATTCCACGCTTTCAACTTCGGCAGGGAGTTTTCCAGGTTTTCTTGCCGGAACAAATCCTGCTCTGATATTATAAGCAATTGCAGCACCGAAAATAAATCCTCTGGCATCAGCTCCTACGACATAGTCAATTCCTTTATCTTTATATCTCTCTGTCAAATCTTTTATAATAATTTGTAATCCCTCTTTATTTTTAAGAGCCGTTGTAATATCTCTAAAAATTACACCTTTTTCAGGGAAGTTCTCTACACTTCTCACTAAATTTTTAACAAATTCTTTTTCTTTTTTATTCATCTCTTTTTGTCCTCTTTTTCTTTTTTTATTTTTCTAGTCATTCCATAAATTTCCCAAATAACTTTCAACTTTTTCTCCATTCATTATTTTTACAAGATTATCTTTAATATTTGGATAAATTGTCAAATCTTTTATCTCATCTTTTCCAAAAAATTTTAAATCTGCAAGTACAGCTTCATTTCCCAATTTCATAAATTTATTATCTCTATTTCCCCTGTGAACTCTGTAAAATAAATTTAGCACATGTCGACTTTTATCTGGCGAAATTGTTTCAGAAAAAAAGAGAAATTTGTCGACTTTTATATCAAGATTTGTTTCTTCTTTATATTCACGAATTACAGCTTCTTTTGTGCTCTCTCCCCAGTCATTTCCGCCACCTGGAATTAGCCAATATTTTTTATCATTTTTTTGATGCTGAATTAATAAGATTTTATCATCTTCAATAAGTATTCCTGCTACCCTTATGCGAGGTCTTAGCTCTTCCATTTTTTTACTTCTCCTATTCTTCTTCTTTTTTTTCTAAAATAACTATTCTGACTCTTTCCACTCTTTTATTATCAGTATCCAGCACCTTCATAACAAAATTATCTTCTTTAATCTGGTCAAAGACATCGGCAACTTTTCCCAATTTATCTTGAATGTAACCTGATATTGTGTCATATTCCTCAGATAGCGGAATATCTAAATCAAGTTTTTCATTTATTTCCTCAATAAGTGTATCACCTTTTACATCAAATATCTTTTCTCGAATTTTCTGAATACTTTCTTCTTCCTTATCAAATTCATCCCTAATTTCTCCAACAATTTCTTCTAGCAAGTCTTCGATTGTTACAATTCCCTGCGTTCCACCATATTCGTCAATCACAATTGCCATATGAAGCTGTTTTGTCTTAAATTCTTCCAAAAGTTCCACAAGAGACTTTGTAATCGGCACATAATATGCTTCTTTCATAAATTCTTTCATCAAAAGATTACCACTGCTCTTGTCATTTGCATAACGAAGTAAATCTTTTATGTGAACCGTTCCTACGATGTTGTCAATTGTTCCAGTATAAATCGGCATTCGAGTAAATTCCTGCTCTAAAATTTCTTCCCAGACATCTTCTAGCTTGCTTTCAGAATCCAGCGCAAAAATATCTCTTCTCGGTGTCAAAATTTCTTTCACAGTCATATCAGCAAATTCTATTATGCTTGAAATCATTTCTTCTTCGCCCTCTTCAATCGCTCCACTTTGAGTTCCTGCTTTTACAAATGTCAAAATTTCTTCTTCTGTTATTTCAAACATCTGATCTTTCACTTCTATTTTAAATATTTTCATAACAAACCGTGAAATATGGATAAAAAGTGAAATAATCGGTTTTATCGCAATTCTTAATGTATTTAACGGAATTATCGCAGCTTTTGAAATTTCATATACTTTTACTCTCGCAATAAGTCTTGGAATCATTTCAGCAAATATTAAAATTATTATTGAGAAAACAAAAAATACTAAATAAAAATATAATTTTTTCTCAAAAAATTGCCTTATTAAATTTATTTCTAAAAAAATTAGAAAAGAACACAAAATTGTTTTTACAAATAAAAGTGTCGTCAAAAGCTCATTTGGATTTTTTAGCCATAATTTTAAAAGTTTTTCTTCTTTTACATTCTTTTCGTTGTCACCATCAATTAAATGAATTTGCCTAAGTGACAAAAGAGCTGATTCAGCCGTTGATAAAAATGCTGTAAAAAACAGCATAACTATTAATAACACAATATCTATTGATATTATTTTCTCTTCCAAATCTTATCCCTTCTTTTTTAATAAACCTATTCAAAAAATATTATTTAATTATCATTAAAGTTTGTCCTTTTTTTATTGCCTCTCCATCTTTTACTAATACTTTTTTTACTGTTCCTGAAACTGTTGATTTTACTTCATTCATAAGTTTCATTGCTTCAACAATACAAAGTGTCTGTCCCTTTTCTACTTTTACCCCTTCTTTTACAAACGGTGGCATATTTGGCGACGGTGCCGAATAAAAAGTCCCAACCATTGGTGAAGTAATTTTATTTCCCGTAATTTCTTCAGTTTCTTCACTTATTTTTGACTCTTGCACTTCCACAACTTGTTCTTGTGTTGGCACTGTATTTGAAACTATATTTTGAGGAACCGCTCCTGCACTGACTATAACATTTTTTTCTTTTTTCTTTTTACTTAGTATAATTTCAAAATTATTTTCTTCATATTTCACTGTTTCAATTTTATTTTCATTCATACTCTGTGCCAGTTCTTTAATAAATTTAATTTTTTCTTTCATTAATTTTCTCGCTTTCTTTTTTTCATAATTTTTTACCCCTATATTATACATTGATTTTAAATAAATAACAATAAAAATATTAATCAATTATTATTTTTATAAAAAAAGACCAGTTTTTTACTGATCTTTATTCAAAATATTAATTTAAAATTTCATAAGCAACTCCATAATCTTTTGCCGCTATTTGTTTTGCTTCTTGAATAGAGTTTGCCGCTATTTTAATCATTAATATTTTTCCTGTCTGTCTATCTTTTATTCTAATTGTATATGTTGGCATAATTAATGCACTTCCTTTTTTATAATTTACTTTTATAACTTTTAAATGTATTTTTTATAAGGCTTGCAATTGTCATAGGCCCTACTCCGCCAGGAACTGGTGTTATAAAACTAGCTTTTTCAAAAATTTCGTCAAAATCCACATCTCCACAAAGCTTTCCATCCACACGATTTATTCCAACGTCAATCACAACCGCATTTTCTTTTATATCTTTACCTTTTATCAATTTTGGAACTCCAACGGCTGCGACAACTATGTCAGCTTTTTGTAATTTCTCGCTCAAATTTTTAGTCTTTGAATTACAAACTTGAACAGTTGCTCCACTTTGAATTAAAAGTAGTGCAAGTGGCTTTCCAACTATATTGCTTCTCCCAACAATTACAGCATCTTTTCCCAAAAGTTCAATTTTATACTCTTCAAACATTTGCATAATTCCATACGGAGTGCATGGCAAAAAACCTGTCTTGTCACCTATCATCATTTTTCCAATATTTTCAGTATGAAATCCGTCCACATCTTTTGAGCTTGCAATTTCATTTATGACTTTTAGCTCATCAATATGTTTTGGAAGCGGCAATTGCACCAAAATTCCGTCAATTTTTTTATTTTCATTTAATTTTCTTATTTTGCAAAGCAATTCTTCTTGCGTAATGTCCTCTGGCAATCTTATAGTTTCAGAATAAAATCCAACTTTTTCACAAGCTCTTATTTTATTTCTCACATATACTTGTGAAGCTGCATTTTTTCCGACTATAATCACTGCAAGTCCCGCACTTCGCCCGACTTTTTCTTTAACTTTATCGTGTTCCTTTTTTATATCTTCAAAAATTTTTTGCGAAAGCACTTTTCCATCAATAATTTTTCCCATAAGACCTCCATTTTATTTTTCTTCTTTATTCAATCTCCAAAAATTTAATTCTTGCAATTTTGCCGAAATATCAATATTTACAACTGTTATATCTGAACCTAGCTCAAGTTTATAAGTCGTCATATTCAAAATAGCTTTTATTCCATTTTTCACAAGCTGTTCTGCCGCAAATTGCGCCTGTTCCTTTACAACCGCAAGAATTGCCGTATCAACTTCCCCGCAGAAATTTTCTCTAAATTCTTTTACATCGTTGACATCACGAATTTCAAGATTGTCAGAAACAACTTTTCCTATTTTATTTTTATCTTTGTCAAAAATTCCAACAATCTGAAAACCTTTTCCCAAGACATTTCTGTTAGACGAGATCATTTCTCCCATTTTTCCGTGTCCAACGATTATGACGTTATTAACTTTATTTATTCCCAAAATATCTTCGATGATTTCAATCAACTTAGAAATATCATATCCTTTTCCACGCACACCAAAATCTCCAAAAGTTGATAAATCTTTTCTGACTTGAGCTGATGTCGTATTCATTATTTTGGAAAGCTCAATCGAGTTAATTTCATTTTCATATTTTTGAACATCTTTTAAAATTGATAGATATTCCGTCAATCTCTGAATCACTTTTTCTGAAATCTCTAATTTTTTAAATTTCATTCCACCACTCCTTTCAAAAATATGCAAAATTTTATAATATTTATAATTTATTTTTACTAAATAACTATTTTAAACACTCACCAATAGCCATTTTTCTACCATTAATGACATCTGCTCCTCTTTGCAGTTTTTTTCCTTGAAATTTCACTTCGAGCAAAACTAAAGCTCCATTTTTAACTTTTACAACAGGTCCTTTTTTATTTATAATATCGACAATCTGACCATTTTTTCCTTCGTATTCTTTATCTAATTTTTCAGTTTTATAAATTTTTATATTTTCATTTTTTTCATTAAAAGTGTGTGCCGCCGGAAATGGATTTAACCCTCGAATTTGATTAAAAATCACTTCTTTTGTATTGTTCCAATCAATTTTAGTCTGTTCTTTTGTAATTGGTTTAACAAATGTTGCAAGACTTTCATCCTGTTTTGTAGCTTCAACTTTTCCATCTTCAATCAATTTTAACGCCTTTTCAAGCCCTATCGCTCCCAAGTCCTTTAATTTGTCATGCAAAGTTCCAAGTGTATCACTCTCCAAAATATCACAGCTTTCTTGCAGTATCACATCGCCTGAATCCAGTCCTTCCTTAATGTACATTATACTCACGCCACTTTCCGTGTCACCGTTTAAAATTGCCGAGTGAATCGGAGAAGCACCTCTATATTTTGGTAAAAGCGAAGAATGGACATTAATTATTCCATATTTTGGTATATCTATAATTTCTTTTGGCAAAATCTTTCCGTAAGCCACAACTACGATTAAATCTGGATTTATCTCTTTTATTTTTTTGATTATTTTTTCATCTTTAACTTTTTTTGGCTGAATGACTTCAATTTCGTTATCAATTCCAAACTGCTTCACTGGCGAAAAGATTATTTTATTTCCTCTGGCATTTACTTTATCTTCTTTTGTAAAAATTGCTCTCAAATCCGTATTTTTTGCCACAACTTTCAAACTTGGAATCGCAAATTCTGGCGTTCCCATAAATATTGTTTTCAAAAAAATTCACTCCTTTTTAATCCAAATCTTCCCTGTAAATTCTACCTTTGCTAAAATCTTTTTTCAAAACTTCTATTTTTTTGGCGACAAGCCTTTTATTCATAACAGAAAGTCGCTCTGTAAACAAAATTCCGTCCAAATGATCAAGTTCGTGCTGAAATGCTCTAGCCCACATTTCATCAAGTTCTTCTTGAACTTCAATCCCATTTTCATCAAAATATTTAACTTTAATTTTTTTAGGTCTTACAACCTTTTTATAAATTCCAGGAATACTCAAGCACCCTTCTTCAAAATCCACTTTTTCCTCACTAAATTCCAATATTTCCGGATTAACGACCTTTTTTAAAACTCCTTCGTATTCCAGCACAAAAAATCTTTTAGGAATGTCGACCTGATTTGCTGCAAGTCCCACTCCATTAGCTTTTCTCATCAAATTAACCATCTCATTCAATGTTTCTCTCAGTTCATCATCAAATTTTTCCACCTTCTCGGCAACTTTTTTCAAAGTTGGATGTCCAAATAAAACTATTTTTAATTCTTTCATTATATTTAATTTTTTCTCCTTAATTTTATTTTCTTGTTTTTTTATTTTTCTTTTTTATTATTATTTTACCATATATTTAAAAATTTTTACAATTTTTTTATTTTATAAACGGAGTAAAATATTTAGAGATAAATAAAAACTTCTATTTTAAGTTTCTCATTCAATCCACGAAATTACTAAAATAACAATTTTTTTCTATTCCTTTTTTAAGCAGAAGTGCTCATCGCCGCACCCCTGCACCCCGGCTAGTCTTCGACATTTTTATGCACTGCCAAAAAACTCGCACTAACATCTTGTAAACAAAAATGAATTAAAAAAATATTAAAATTAAAATTTGTCCCTAAATATCTTACTCCATCATTTTATAAAAATACTAAAAAAATTCAAAATTTATTATTCTTTATATTTTTTTAAATAATCTTCTATTTTTTGCTTTCTACAATCACTTTTAGCGAGTGCCAACTAAGTGTAGCACATTTTACTCGAGCAGGCATTTTAGCCACATATTCCAAAAGCACTGCATCTCCTAATTTTTTCATTTCTTCCTTTGTCAATTTTTCTTTATTTTCGTCTATGCTCATCATTTTAAAAAAAATGTCAACTTTTTCTTTTGCTTCTTCCAAAGTTTTTCCTTTTATCAAATCAATTAACATTGCCATTGAAGCAGTTGAAATAGCACACCCAGAGCCGATAAATGCCGCATCCACAATAACATCATCTTCCACTTTTAATTCCAATGTCAAGTCATCTCCACAATTTGGATTGTGACCTCTTTCCACATAAGTCGGATTGTCTATTTCGTGATTTAATTCTTTTCTACGGCTATATTCCAATATTGTCTGCTGATAAATTCTCTCCAAATCCATTTTTTATATCTCCTTTTTTATTATTTTTTATTTCTAAAAATTTTTAATTTTTAATTTTCGATTTTTTACAATTTAAAAACTTCCTTTACTTTCAAAAGTCCTTCAATTAATTTTTGAATATCACTTTCATCATTGTAAATGCTAAAACTAGCACGGCAGCATGACGCAACCCCAATATATTTCATAAGTGGCTGTGCGCAGTGATGACCTGATCTCACGGCTACATCAAAAGAATCCAAGATGAATGCAACATCGTGCGAATGAACTCCAATCACATTAAACGCAATAACTCCTGTTCTTTCCACATCTTTTGTAAAATAAGTTTCCACAAAATCAAGTTTATTTAATTCTTCTAGTGCTTTATTTGCCAAATTTTCCTCAATTTTTTCAATTTTTTCATACCCAATTTCGCAAATAAACTTAATCGCCTCTTCCAGAGTCACAGCTCCTTCCACATTTTGAGTCCCACCTTCAAATTTATTCGGTAACTGCGCAAAAGTTGATTCCTGTTCTGTAACAAATTCTATCATATCCCCGCCATACAAAAATGGTGGCATTTTATCCAAAATCTCTTTTTTCCCATACATCACACCAATTCCCATAGGTGCAAAAATTTTATGTCCTGAAAATACCAAAAAATCTGCATCTAATTCTTGCACATCATGTTTAAAATGAAGCATTGACTGTGCTGCATCAACCAAAACCAGAGCATTTTTACTGTGAGCTATCTCAATTATTTCTTTTATCGGCTGAATTACACCTGTTACATTCACAACCGCAGAAATTGCGACAATTTTAGTTCTATCAGAAATTTTACTTTTTAACTCTTCTAAGTCAAATTGTCCATTTTTTGTAAGATAAATATATTTTAACTTAGCTTTTTTTTGCTTTGCCACAAATTGCCACGGCACTATATTGGCGTGATGATTCGAAATCCCTAAAATAATCTCATCATTTTCATTTATAAAATTCATTCCATAAGTATAAGCGACTAAATTTATACTTTCAGTCGTATTTTTTGTAAAAATCACTTCTTCGGCTCTTTTTGCATTTATAAATTTTCTCACACATTCTCTTGCATTACTTAACAGCGACTGCGCTTCCACAGATAATTTATGTGACCCTCGTCCAGGGTTTCCATTATACTTTTCATAATATTCTCTAATTTTATCCAGCACAACTTTTGGCTTTTGAGAAGTTGCAGCTGTGTCTAAATAATGATTTTCTATATTTGAAAATATCGGAAATTTATTTTTATAATTCATTTTTATTTTTTTCCTTCCTCAAGAGTTTTATTTTATCTTAAATTATATTATAGTTATTTTAAATTATATTATATTATTTAATTTTAAATTTTTTAAATTATTTATATTTTTTTATTTTAAATTTTTAAAAAATATAATTTAACCCACTTCACTACTACTTAAAGTATAGCACTCAGTGGGTATTTTTTCAAATTTTATATTTTTTTATATTCTTTCTTCCAATTCTTCTAATAAATGCTCTCTTAATGTTTCATCATCGATATTATTTAATATTGGTTTAAATGACGATTCCACAATTAATTTTTTGGCTCTGCTCTCAGATAGGCCTCGACTCATCAAATAAAACAGCTGTGATTCGTTGACTTTTCCGATTGATGCATAATGTTCTCCAATTACATCGTCTTCATCACAAAATAATGTCGGAATTGAGTGAACATTTATATTTTTGTCCAGCAAAATGGCAAATTCTCCTTCTCTTCCTTCCGATTTTGAAGCCCCTTGCTTAAAGTACATATTTCCACGAAATACTTTGGTTGCTGTGTCTTTTACAGCTCCTCTTCCGTGAATGTCTCCCAATGTTTTTCTGCCGTAAAATACTGTTGAATATTCCAAGTCAACTTTTCTATCTCCGTCAGCCAAATATCCTGGAAATACATAAGCCTGTGAATTATCTTCCAATAAATATGAAGTGTGGCTAACTGCATTTACTTGCGCCCCCAGTTCAACGCTGTAATAATTTACGATTCCCTGCCCTTTCACTTCAATTTTAGAGCTTTCAAAATTTCTGCTTTTTGTATTCAATGTTTGAATTTTTATTATTTTCACATTTGAATTTGCTCCAGCAAACACTTTTATAACTCCGTTGTGATAACTTTCGGCATCGTCACTTGAATTATAGCTTATAATAATTGTAGCACTTGCAAAATCTTCTACTTCAATCACATTGTAGTCAACTAAAAAATTATTTTCTTTATCTGCCACATAAGTCAAATAAATTGGATGTTCAATTTTTTTTCTCTCTTTTATTTTAATAAATTGTCCCTGATTATAAAAAGCAAAATTTTGCAATTTGAAAAACTCTCCAAGTCCGTATTCATAATTACTTTTCAATCTTTCCAAATCTTCTAGGGAATCATTAATCCCTTTTACTTCCATACCTTCCTGGTTTTCATTTTTTGTTGAAAAATTATCAAACTTTTTAAATTCTTGCGGTTCTTCATATTTATATTTAACTCTTTTCCAGTCAGGTTTTTTCAAGTCTTTATATTTTTCAAAAACTTTTAGCCTGTATTCGCTATTTTCAAGATTTTCTAAACTTGTCTTTTCTAGCATCCCATTTCTCCTTTATAAATTAATAATTTAATTGTACTTAATTTATCTAAAAATCAACACTTTTAATATTTTTAATATTTTTAATTTTATTTTTTCAATTTTAAAAAAATTTTATCCAATTGTCCCTTCCAATTCCAATTCAATAAGTTTATTTAACTCAACTGCATATTCCAGCGGCAACTCTTTTGAGATTGGCTCAACAAATCCTCTTACAATCATCGCTTTTGCCTCATCTTCATTAATTCCCCTCGTCATCAAGTAAAAAATTGCCTCATCACTAATTCTTCCAATTTTAGCTTCATGCCCAATATCGACGCTGTCATTTCTTATGTCGATTATAGGTATCGTATCTGAAGACGAAATATTATCTAACATAAGCGATTCACATTCAACTGTCGCTTTAGTTCCAGTCGCTTCTGGCATAACTCTTAATAGTCCTCTATAAAAAGAAGCTCCTCCATTTTTAGAAATCGATTTTGAATGCACTGTTGAAGTTGTATTTTTTCCAATATGGACAATTTTACAACCAGTATCCAGGTTCTGTCCGCTTGAAGCAAAAGTAACTCCAGTAAATTCACATCTAGCACGGTCTCCTTTTAAAATACTCATCGGATAAAGCATTGAAATTCTTGACCCAAATGAACCTGAAACCCACTCAATTACACCATCTTCTTCAACTAGTGCTCTTTTAGTATTAAGATTATACATATTTCTCGACCAGTTTTCTATCGTAGAATATCTAAGTCTAGCCCCTTTTCTCACAAAAAGCTCAACCGCTCCAGCGTGAAGCGCATTTTTCTGATATTTTGGCGCAGAGCATCCTTCAATAAAATGTAAGTCCGCTCCTTCGTCAACAATTATTAGCGTATGTTCAAACTGTCCAGCTTCTGGCGCATTTAATCTAAAATAAGATTGAAGCGGCATATTGACTTTCACACCTTTTGGCACATAGATAAACGAGCCTCCCGACCAAACAGCCCCGTGAAGCGCTGAAAACTTGTGGTCATTTACTGTGATCAAAGTCATAAAATATTCTTTTAGAATATCTTCATATTCTTTGATGGCTGTTTCAATATCCGTATAAATGACACCTTGCTCAGTTAATTCCTTATGAATACTGTGATACACAACTTCTGAATCATATTGCGCTCCAACTCCTGCAAGCGACTGTTTTTCCGCCTCAGGAATTCCAAGCCTATCAAAAGTATCTCTTATATAACTTGGCACATCGTCCCAATTTTCATTCATTGGCGCAGAATCTGGCTCCAAATAGTGAATTATGTCATTCATATCCAAGTCTGACAAATCTGGACCCCAGTCAGTCATCGGCTTTGAATTATACACTTCTAGCGCTTTCAGTCTAAAATTTAACATCCATTCCGGCTCATTTTTTCTAGCAGAAATTTTTCTAATTATTTCTTCTGTCAACCCCTTTTGAACTTTATATCTGTATTTAACTTCGTCTTTTATGTCATAGACTCCCCGCTCAATATCTGCGACATATGTTTTTTTTCTTGTTTCCATAATTTCCTACACTTTCCATTTTTTAATTTTTTCTCTTAAAATTCTATAACCCAAATTGCTTTTTCATTTCTCCATAACCATTTTTTTCAATTTCTTCAACTATTTCCTTTCCACCAGTTCTCACAATTTTTCCATCCATCAGAATATGTACAAAATCTGGATCTAAATAGTCCAAAACTTTGTCGTAGTGTGTTATAATTAAAAGCGCTGTATCATTTGTCTTTAATTTTTGCACACCTTCAAACACAATTTTTGTCGCATCGATGTCAAGCCCTGAATCAGTTTCATCTAAAATCGCCAATTTTGGCTCAAGAACCGCCATCTGTAAAATTTCATTTTTCTTTTTTTCACCTCCAGAAAATCCAACATTCAAATGTCTTTGAGCGTATTCTGGATTAATGTGGAGTTTTTCCATCTTTTCTTCTAATTCATTATGAAACTGCATCAAATATTGTTTTTCTCCAGTTACAGCTTCTTTTGCCGTTCTCAAAAAATCTTCCACTGTTAGCCCCGGAATTTCTTCAGGATATTGAAATGACAAGAAAATTCCTTTTTTTGCTCTCTCATCAACAGTATCATCGTTAATATTTTCTCCATCCAAAATAATATCTCCACCGATTAACTTATGTTTCGGATTTCCCACCAGAATACTTGCAAGCGTAGATTTTCCGGCACCATTTGGTCCCATTATAACATGGACTTCCCCCTTGTTGATATTTAAATTAAGACCTTTTAAAATCTCTTTCCCCTCAACTTCAGATCTTATATCTTTTAATTGTAATAAACTCATTTTATTTTTACCTCCTAAATATTTTATTTATAAATATTTTTTTATCAAACAAAATTGACAATTATATTTTACCAAAAAATTGTAACAAAATCAATTATGAAATAATTTATTTTTTTTATAAATTTAAAATAATTAAAATTTTAAAATTATTTTATTTTAAATTCATAAAAAAATAAAGTATAATAATATAAAAAAAATTAATTTTTATAAAAAAATAAATAAAATTAAAGAAAGGGAAAAAGAAAAAATGAAAAAAATAAAAAAAGTATTGATTGCTGGAACAAATAGTGGAAGCGGAAAAACAACAGTTACAAGCATTCTTATGTCTTGTCTAGCAAATGTCGCTCCTTTTAAAGTGGGTCCTGACTACATCGACACAACTTATCACGAAATTTTTACAGGAAATAAGTCACATAATTTGGATATTTTTATGGTTGGCGAAGAAAATATGAGAAACATTTTTGAAATTTATTCACAAAATAAAGATATTGCGGTTATTGAAGGAGTTATGGGACTTTTTGACGGACTTTCCAATGAATTTGACAATTTTAGTACAGCGCATGTTGCAAGAATTTTAGATATTCCAGTGATTTTGGTAATCAGTGCTAAAGCGATTTCTACAAGCTGTGCCGCCATCGCTCTTGGCTTTAAAATACTAGATCCTAGAATAAATATATGCGGCGTTATCTTAAATAATGTGAGTTCACAAAGACACTATTTGAGCTTAAAAGAAGCTATAGAGAAATATGCAAATATTGAATGTCTCGGGTATGTTCCAAAAAATGAGAGTTTGGCGCTTGAAAGTCGACATTTGGGACTGAAATTGGCATTTGAAGAAAATGAAAAAAAGATTTTGCAGCGAAAAAAATTATTTTGTGAAATTGGAGAAAAATATTTGGATTTGAAAAAAATTAAAAAAATCGCTAAAAATTTTGAGCCAAAAATGACTTTTGAGAACTGGGAAAAAATTAAAAATTTGAAAAATAAATACTTTGGCAAAAAAGTTGCAATTGCAAAAGACAGAGCTTTTTCTTTTTATTATCAGGCAAATATTGACTTATTAAAATTTTGCGGCTTTGAAATAACTGAATTTAGTCCGATTTTCGATAAAAAAATTCCAGAAAATATTGATTTTATTTACTTTGGCGGTGGTTATCCAGAACTTTTTGCAAAAGAGCTGCAAGACAATATTTCTATGAAAAAAAGCATTTTGGAAGAATTTGAAAAAGGAACAAAAATTTATGCGGAATGTGGCGGATTTATGTACTTAGCTAAAAAAATCCATCTGTTAGATGGCGAGAATTATAACTTTTGTGGAATTCTTGATTTGGAGATAAAAATGCGGGAAACTCTTAATATCAAGCGTTTTGGATACATAAATATTGAGACAGAAAACGGAATAAAATTAAAAGGACATGAATTTCACTATTCTGAAATAGTTAAGAATAAAGAGAATTACACATTTTATAAAATTTGTAAAAATGACGATAGAAAATGGGATTGCGGATATAGGAAAAAAAATATTCTTGCAGGTTATCCACATGTTTCTTTTTTCTCAAATCTAAAATTTTTTAAATTTTTAGTTGAAGAATTGTGATTCAATTAATTAATTTTATTTTTATATTTGACAAAAAATACATATCAATGTTATAATACTATGAATTAATCACACTTTGCATTATTTTGCAATAGGGTGTTGCAAATTCTGCAATCTGTTGCAAAAGAAAAGTGGGAGAAAAAACCAAAAAAATTTAGGAGGAAATTAGTAATGGCAGTAATTACAATGAAACAATTATTAGAAGTAGGAGCACATTTTGGAC
>ERZ772766.1139-NODE-1139-length-14647-cov-21.324836_pt1 | contig 14647 bp, 17 predicted proteins | sample MGYA00511379_ERZ772766 | MGnify/ENA primary metagenome ERZ772766 (study PRJEB29015, sample SAMEA2737895) | human oral metagenome | biome: human oral; feature: human-associated habitat; material: dental | place: China | collected 2116 ...
GCACGCTGACCGAAGGCAGGCCGCAGGTTGCCGCCGTTTATTGCGTTCCCGACAGCGGCTTTGACGAAGACGCTTTGTACCGCATCGCCGCCGCCGTCGAACAAAACGCCGCCCACCCGCTCGCCCGCGCCATCGTTTCCGCCGCCCAAGCGCGCGGTTTGGACATTCCCGCCGCACAAAACGCGCAAACCGTTGTCGGCGCAGGTATTGCCGCCGAAGTTGAAGGCGTGGGCTTGGTGAAAGCGGGCAAAGCCGAATTTGCCGAACTGACCTTGCCGAAGTTTTCAAACGGCGTTTGGGACATTGCAAGCATTGTTGCAGTCTCAGTTGACAACAAACCGATCGGCGCATTCGCACTTGCCGACGCGTTGAAAGCCGATACCGCCGAAGCCATAGGCCGTCTGAAAAAACACGGCATCGACGTTTACATCATGAGCGGCGACAACCAAGGCACGGTCGAATACGTCGCCAAACAACTGGGCATCGCACACGCCTTCGGCAACATGAGTCCGCGCGACAAGGCCGCCGAAGTGCAGAAACTCAAAGCCGCCGGCAAAACCGTAGCGATGGTCGGCGACGGCATCAACGACGCACCCGCCCTCGCCGCCGCCAACGTCAGCTTCGCTATGAAAGGCGGTGCGGACGTTGCCGAACACACTGCGTCCGCCACGCTGATGCAACATTCGGTCAACCAGCTTGCCGATGCCCTGTTGGTGTCGCAAGCCACTTTGAAAAACATCAAGCAAAACCTGTTTTTCGCCTTCTTCTACAATATCTTGGGCATTCCGCTCGCCGCACTCGGCTTTTTAAATCCCGTCATCGCGGGCGCGGCAATGGCGGCAAGCTCGGTTTCCGTGTTGAGCAATGCCTTGCGCCTGAAACGGGTGAAAGTGGAGTGAGGTGTGGCAAAGGCCGTCTGAAAACCATACGCCCAGTTTCATTTTTCAGGTAGCCTCAAACTAGGAATCAACCGATGAAAAGCTATACGCTCAATATTCCCCACTTTGAATACCCTGAATCATTTCAAAAAATTGTCGAACTGAATTTAGTCGATTTCGATATTTGGCATCTGCTCGACAGTGATTGGGAAGCCGAACTATACCGAGGCCTGCAACCGCGCTATCCCAATAGGAAACTGATTCCCTTCGCCAAACGCAGCGACTGCGATGACACTGCCTGCTTCGAAATCGACAAAGGCGGCAAAGTCCAACTAATCCACGACTTTGCCGACCCCGGCTGGGAGCAGCGTCAAGAATTCCCCGATTGCTGGGCATGGCTCGCCCAAGCGGTAAACGACATGATCGAATACAATCGGGAAAGCGGTATCATGTGAACATCAGGCATGTTGGTTTTAACCAAGGAAATGCAAGGTTGAACTTGAGAGGTGGAGGCCGTCTGAAAGCAAGTTTTCAGGCGGTATTCCATTTAAGATTGCTATTGGATAACGGTTAGGATATAGTGGCACTTCGATCAATATGAAATTAAGGAAAAAGGTCATGAGTGGAAAATTAGACCAAATCAGCGGTAAAGTGAAAGAAACTGCGGGAGAATTATTAAACGATTCCAAACTTCAAGCAGAAGGCGTTGTTCAGCACGGAATCGGCAAGGTGAAAGAAGTTGCTGCCGAAATCGAGGAAAAAGCCGGCGATGTATTGAAAAAAGGTAAAGAAGAAGCCGAGCATCTGATTGACGATGCGAAAGAAAAAACTGAAAACTTGATTAACGATATCAAAAGCAAATTCTGATTCGTCTTTGCTTGAAACGATATAAAAAGGCCGTCTGAAACATGATTTCAGACGGCCTTTCTCGAGGTTTGGCCGGTATCGCGGTCAGTTGCCGATAAGCCGGTTGTTGCGGTAAACCTGTCGGCGTATCGGATTGCCGTTGCGGTCGTAAACCGTGTATGCGCTGTCTGTGGGGTGCGCATCGGCGGAGAACAGGGCTTTTTTGGGCAGTATCATCGGATCTGTACGTTTTTGCCCGTCGCCGTAAAAGTCTTGTACCAGATAATTGCCGCCGCCGAGTACGTTGAGCAGCCTGCGGTAGCTGCCACCTTTAACGGCTTGTTCGGAAGCGGTGCCGTCTGCGGCAAAATGGGTGATGATTTGTTCTTCGGTAACGTTGATGCCGCCTGTGTCTGCGGCGGGTGTGCGGCTGCCTATCGGGATATTGACGGAGGTTCCCAAGCCGATATGGCTGCCGAAACCGCCGATGCCGAGGCTGATCGAGCTTCCGCCCGGGCCGCCGGCGCAGGCGGTGAGGAGGAGCAGGGCGGTTACGAGGGCGGATTTCTGCACGGTTGTTTTCATGATGGTGCTCCCTGTTTGGCAAATATATGATGAGTATACGCCGATTCGGACAATGCGGTAACAAAAGGGCCGTCTGAAAAGTGGTTTTCAGACGGCCCCTTTGCGTTTTTTCGTTTTTCTTTATTTGCCTTTCACGGTCAGTTGGTCGTATACCCCGCCGTCTGAAAAGTATTTGCTCATGATTTCATCCCATGTGCCGAAGATGTCGTTGGGGTTGAAGGTTTCCATCGGCGGCAGTTCACTTGCATGGGCGGCCAGCACGTCTTTGTCGGCGGGGCGCAGGTAGAGTTTCGCGCCCAATTCCTGCGCGGGTTTGCTCCACAGGTAGTTCAGGTATTCGGTGGCGGCTTGGCGGGTACCGCGTTCGTCGGCCACTTTGTCTACGACGGCGACGGGGCTGTCCATGCGGACGGAGTATTTCGGATAGACGATTTCAAATTCGCCGTTGCCGAATTGTTTGGCTGACAGGTTGGCTTCGTTTTCAAAGGTAATCAGTACGTCGCCGATGTTGCGCTGGACGAAGGTGGTGGTGGCCGCACGGCCGCCGTTTTCGAAAACTTCGACGTTGGACAGCATTTTTTTCACATATTCGCGCGTCTTCGCATCATCGTTGTTGTTGGCTTTCAGGCCGTAGCCGTATGCGCCCAGGAAGGTATAGCGGCCGTTGCCGGTTACTTTGGGGTTGGCGATGACGATTTTCAGGTTGTCTTGGGTCAGGTCGTTCCAGTCTTTAATTTGTTTCGGGTTGCCTTTGCGGACGAGGAAGACGGTGGTGCTGGTGAACGGGACGGCGTTGTTGGGGAAGGCTTTTTGCCAGTCGGTTTTGACCAGGCCTTTTTTAACCAAGAGTTCGATGTCGGAGCCTTGGTTCATGGTAACGACGTCGGCTTTCAGGCCGTTGGCCACGGCCAGTGCCTGTTTGCTCGAACCGCCGTGCGATTGTTGGACGGCGATGTCCGCGCCGTTGTGCTGTTTTTTGTATTCTGCGGTAAACAGCGGGTTGAAGTCTTTGTAGAGGTCGCGTGCGACATCGTAGGAGACGTTGAGCAGTTTGACGCTGCCGGTTTTGTCCCCGCTGCCGGAAGCGGCATTTTGCGTACCGTTGTCGGGCGTGCAGGCGGAGAGGGCGGCGGTGAAGAGCAGGGCGGAGGCTAGGTGTTTGGCCGGCATGGCGGATTCCTTTCAAGAGGGTTGTTTTTTCAGACGGCCACTTTAGCGGAGGCCGTCTGAAAAGTGAAAGAACCGTTTGCCGCACGGTTATGGCGTTTGGTTATATGCAGGGGTAAAGAGTGTGGCAGACGGATGACTTGTCGGCAGACTGTTTGTTAAAATGGGCCCCTTTTGGATTAACTTACGTCAAAAATATGAAAGCTGTGAAAACAATCGCCGTATTGACGGCTGCCGCAATGGCCCCTCTGGCTCAGGCTTCGGGCTACCATTTCGGTACACAGTCGGTTACCGCGCAGGGAACGGCCAATGCCGCCGCCGCAGAAGCCGCCGATGCCACCACGATTTTCTACAATCCGGCCGGTTTGGCCAAATTGAACGGCAGCGAGATAACGGCTGCCGCCAATATCGTCGCCCCGCACATCGAATATCACGATGCGGAAGCGTCGTTTGTACGGGGTGGCCGCGTGCAGGGGAAAACCGAGGGAAAAATCACCAAAGACGTGGTGCTCGCACCCCATCTTTACGGTGCCTACCGCGTTAATCCCGACCTGACGCTGGGCTTGGGCGTGTATGTTCCGTTCGCTTCTTCCACCGAATATCAGGAAGATTCCGTGTTGCGGCACAACATCAACAAATTGGGCTTGACCACCATCGCCGTCGAGCCTGTCGTTGCTTACAAAGTGAGTGAAAACCATGCGTTCGGTGCGGGTCTGATTGCCCAATATTCTTCCGCCGAGTTGCGCAAATATGCGGACTGGAACGCTTCCGGCCGCTTGGGGCCGCACAACGGCCTTTCAGACGGCCATGCGGAAGTCAAAGGCAAAGACTGGGGCTTCGGCTACCAGTTGGGCTGGCTATGGGACATCAATCCGCGTACCCGCGTCGGTGTGAACTATCGCTCGAAAGTCAATCACAACCTGAAAGGCACGGCCGATTGGCAGGCCGACGGCCGGGCGGTAACAACGCCCCATCCGGCATTCGGCGGAAAGAGTGCCTACGATGCGCTTATCGGCACCGCGTTCGGCTACAAGCCGCACGAGAAGGCCGGCGTCAAAATCGTAACGCCGGAATCCTTGTCGCTGCACGGCATGTATCGCGCAACCGATAAAACCAACCTGTTCGCCGACCTGACTTGGACGCGCCACAGCCGTTTCAACCGTGCCGAGCTGGTGTTTGAAAACACCAAATCCGTCGTCAACGGCCGCTCCGACCGCACGGTTATCACGCCGAACTGGCGCAACACTTACAAAACCGCCCTCGGCGCGTCTTACCAATACAGCGAGCCGTTGCAACTGCGCGCCGGTATTGCGTTCGACCAAAGCCCGGTACGCGGCGCGGACAGCCGTCTGAACACGCTGCCCGACGGCAACCGCATCTGGTATTCCTTCGGTGCGAAGTATGCTCATAAAAAACGCCATGTATTTGATGCGGCATACAGCCACATCCACATCAACGATACCGTTTACCACGCGACAGCTTCCACCGGCAACGATGTGGACAGCAAAGGCTCATCGTCGGCATCGTTTAAAAATTACGCCAATATCCTGGGCGTTCAATACACCTATAAGTTCTAAGCAGTCGGTGCAGGTAATGGAGAGGCCGTCTGAAAACCCGTTTCAAGGTTTTCAGACGGCTTCTCCAATCGGTTGCCCTATAAACGGTTTGGGCTGCCATTGCGGCTATTTCCCAAATTCAAATCGCCGGGCGGATTGAGCGCGGCATCCCGGGCATCGGGGCAGGGTGATTGGCCGGCAAAACGAAAAAAGGCCGTCTGAAAGATATTTTTCAGACGGCCTTTTTGGCTTTAAACGGCCGGTATCCGATTAGCGGGCGTTACAAGATGTTTCCACTTTGTTGCCGTACGGGTCGGTGAAGGCAAAGAAGGCTTCGCTGCCTTTTTGATGCCATTCCGCACCTTTGCCGAACAGGCCTTTGTTGGAAGTATAACGTTCGCCGGAACCTGCAACCGCAGATTTCAGTACGGCACGTTTGTCATCCAAACGCAATTCGATGCTGTCGGTGCTCAGGCTGCGGACGTGTACGGACAAGCCGTTTTCGCAGTTAAAAGAGGCATTGATGCCGCCTTGCTGCTGATGGGCATGGCCGTGGTCGTGGTTATGGCCGTGCGAATGACCGTGGTCGTGGCCGCCATGACGGGGAGCCTCGTCAGGTACGGCGCAGGCAGCGAGGGACAAAGAGGCAACGATGGCCAATAGGGCTTTTACTTTCATGTATTTCACTCCTGTAACAATATTGTTTTCGACAGACGAGGCTGCCGGGCGGAATCTTATAAATATCTGCATGATTGGACAAGCCAGTTTAACCCGAATTTACATGCAGACGATGTTTGAGGCCGTCTGAAAACCGGGTTTCAGACGGCCTCGTTTCTTTCCTTTGTGATGACTTAGGCACACAATCCCGCTTATACGATGCCTTGTGCCAGCATGGCATCGGCCACTTTTTTGAAGCCGGCGATGTTCGCGCCGTTCACATAATTGGTATAGCCGTTTTCCGTGCCGTTGGCCACGCAGTTTTCATGAATATTGGCCATAATGTCAAACAGGCGTTTATCCACTTTTTCGCGCGACCAAGACAGGCGGATGTGGTTTTGGCTCATTTCCAGTCCGGAGGTGGCCACGCCGCCCGCGTTGGATGCTTTGCCCGGCGCGTACAGGATTTTGGCTTTCAGGAAGGCTTCCACCGCTTCCAGTGTGGACGGCATGTTCGCGCCTTCGGCCACACAGATGACGCCGTTGGCCAGCAGGGTGGCCGCATCTTTGCCGTCCAGTTCGTTTTGGGTGGCGCAAGGCAGGGCGATGTCGCATTTCACACCCCACGGTTTTTGGTTTTCAAAATACTGCAAGCCTTGCTCTTTGGCATATAAGGAGACGCGTTCGCGGCGCACTTCCTTCAGCTCGATTAAGGCAGCGAGTTGCGCTTCGGTCATGCCGCTGTCGGGGAACAGGGCGAAACCGTTGGAGTCGGATACGGTCAGCACTTTCGCGCCCAGTTGGATGGCTTTTTCGCAGGCGTATTGCGCCACGTTTCCGCTGCCGGAAATCACCACGCGCTTACCTTCGAGTTTGTCGCCTTTGGTTTGCAGCATGGATTGTGCGAAGTAAACCGTGCCGTAGCCGGTAGCTTCGGGGCGGATCAGGCTGCCGCCCCAGGTCAGGCCTTTGCCGGTCAGGACGGATGTGAATTCGTTACGCAGTTTTTTGTATTGGCCGAACAAGAAGCCGATTTCACGGCCGCCCACGCCGATGTCGCCGGCAGGTACGTCGGTATCCGCGCCGATGTGGCGGTAAAGCTCGCTCATAAAGGCTTGGCAGAAACGCATCACTTCGGCGTCGGATTTGCCTTTGGGGTCGAAGTCGGAACCGCCTTTGCCGCCGCCCATGGGCAGGGTGGTCAATGCGTTTTTGAACACTTGCTCGAAGGCCAGGAATTTCAATACGCCCAAGTCCACGGTCGGGTGGAAGCGCAGGCCGCCTTTATAAGGGCCGATGGCGGAGTTCATCTGCACACGGTAGCCGCGGTTTACTTGGACTTGTCCGTTATCGTCCACCCAGGAAACGCGGAACATGATTACACGCTCGGGTTCGACGATGCGCTCCAACAGGCCTTGCTTGGTGTATTGCGGGTTTTTCGCCAAGAAGGGTTGCAGGCTCATGAATACTTCTTCCACCGCCTGATGGAAGGGGGCTTGGTTGGGATCGCGCCGTTTGATGGTTTGGAACAGGCTGTTCAGGTCGCTCATGGCAGTTTCCTTAGTTCTAAGTTTTATTGCAATTTGGGAATGTGGGATATGGGAAAACGATGCGTTGCAGTCTAGTGCGATTGTCTACATTTGACAAATTCTTTACGTCTAATTTTGGCTGATTCATGGAAAAATAAAATGAAAAAATGTCTACAATTTAAAAACTGATTTTATAAAATTCAATTTTCAAGCATGAATAATGCTTGATAATTCATTTTTTAGAAATTTAATGGCAAAATAAGGTATTTTTATTTGAATGAAAGATTGTCTACAATTTTGTCTTTTGCGGCCATGATTTGCCTTTTTGCAGTGAAAGCGATAGAGTGTGCCCGCCTTCTGTACGGTCGTTTTTTCAGACGGTCTGTTTACTGGTTAAACTTCTTTATTTGGGTTGTCAATGCCCTTCAAAATAGGGCTGTACTTTAGATGTGCGGCCCTGCGTATTGAAACATTTTCCAAGGATTCCCTATGTCTCATTCCGTTATTACCGTTATCGGTAAAGACCGCATCGGCATCGTTTACGATGTTTCGAAACTTTTGGCCGAAAACCAAATCAATATCCTGAATATCAGCCAGCAGTTGATGGACGACTATTTCACCATGATTATTTTGGCAGACACAGCCAAATGCCCGAAATCGCGGCAGGAAATGCTGGACGTTTTCGCACAGGCGGGAAAAACGCTTGCGCTGGACATCCGCATGCAGGACGAAGAGCTGTTTAACGCCATGCACAGGATTTAAAGGCCGTCTGAAAAGGGGAGGGCGGTTTGAAGGCGGATATGGACGCACGCAAATTTTTCGTTGCCGGAACAATCCGACTTATCAGTCTTGTCCTGCATTTCGCGCTGTGGTTGGCCATCCTTTGCTGCCGTTTGCTCCGCTGAATTGATTCGGACAGCACGTAGCCATAAATCATAAGGAAACCTCAATGAGTAACTTGCATTCCAACGAAATCCTCGAAACCATCCGCATGGTGTCCGACCAAAACTTCGACGTGCGCACCATCACCATCGGCATCGACCTGCACGACTGCATTTCGCCGGACATCAATCAATTGAACCAAAACATCTACAACAAAATCACCCGCATCGGCAAAGACCTGGTGCAGACCGCACGGCATTTGTCGGCCAAATACGGCGTGCCGATTGTGAACCAGCGCATTTCCGTCACGCCCATCGCCCAAATCGCCGCAGCCACGGGCGCGGACAGCTACGTTTCCATCGCGCAGACGCTGGACAAGGCGGCAAAAGCCATCGGCGTATCGTTTATCGGCGGCTTTTCCGCGCTGGTGCAAAAAGGCATGTCGCCCGCCGACCGCGTGCTGATTAGCAGCATTCCCGAAGCCATGAAAACCACCGACATCGTGTGCAGCTCCATCAACATCGGCAGCACGCGCGCGGGCATCAACATGGACGCGGTGAAACTGGCTGCCGACACGATAAAACGCACCGCCGACATCACGCCCGAAGGCTTCGGCTGCGCCAAAATCGTCGTGTTCTGCAATGCGGTGGAAGACAACCCCTTCATGGCAGGCGCATTCCACGGCTCGGGCGAAGCGGACGCGATTATCAACGTGGGCGTGTCCGGCCCCGGCGTGGTGCAGGCTGCCTTAAAAGACTGCGACAGCCGAAACCTGACCGAAATCGCCGAAATCGTGAAGAAAACCGCGTTCAAAATCACGCGCGTGGGCGAACTCATCGGGCAGGAAGCGGCAAAAATGCTGGGCATCCCGTTCGGTATTTTGGATTTGTCGCTCGCGCCCACGCCCGCCGTCGGCGATTCCGTCGCCCGCATTTTGGAAGCCATGGGCCTGACCGTCTGCGGCACGCACGGCACCACCGCAGCACTTGCGCTGTTGAACGACGCAGTGAAAAAAGGCGGCATGATGGCATCGTCCGCCGTGGGCGGGCTGAGCGGCGCGTTCATCCCCGTGTCGGAAGACGAAGGCATGATTGCGGCGGCGGAAAGCGGCATCCTGACGCTGGACAAGCTGGAAGCCATGACCGCCGTGTGCTCCGTGGGGCTGGACATGGTGGCCGTGCCGGGCGACACGTCCGCCGCCACGATTGCCGGCATCATCGCCGACGAAGCCGCCATCGGCATGATTAACAGCAAAACCACCGCCGTGCGCATCATCCCCGTTACCGGCAAAGGCGTGGGCGAAAGCGTGGACTTCGGCGGCCTGTTGGGCTACGCGCCGATTATGCCCGTGAAGGAAGGCAGCTGCGAAGTGTTCGTGAACCGCGGCGGACGCATTCCCGCGCCGGTGCAGTCGATGAAGAACTGACGGGGAGCAGGCTGCTTGAGGCAATAAAAAAGCAGCCTGCACAACTTACTGCAAACTGCCAAATCCCAATGCATAACTTGTTTTACTGCCCAACGGTGGGCGACGATGCCGAACGCTGCCTTGCCCTTGCCGCCGCGCTTCAAAACGCGCCCGACTTTGTATTTCTGGAACAGGCCTTCGCGCCCGAAGCCGATATTTTCTGCTTCATCTTCTTGCCCGTGCGGAAAGCCTTCCGCTTCAAATGCGATTTGGTTTATGGACAGGACATTAGCAGCGGCGAACATTGGACGGCGGATGAAGCGGCAGCATTGAAGCGGCGGTAAACCGCATCGCGGAAAAGGCGTTTCAGGCAGTCTGAAAACCTTAAACCAACCATAAATATTTGATTTTATGTAATTAAGAAACATGCATAGCACACACATCGAACCCACCGACACCCAACACGAATATTTCTCCGACAACTCGCAATTCCCCGCCAAAACCATTGTCGCCACCCTGTTTATCGGCGCGTTTTTCGGCTATTTGAACGACACGCTGCTCAATGTCGCGCTCACGCCCATCATGAAGGATTTCGGCGTGGACAAAACCACCGTGCAATGGCTGACCACGGGCTTTTTGCTGGTCATGGGCGCGTTCACCCCCATCACCGCCAACCTGATTCAATGGTTGGACACCAAAAAAATGCTGCTACTCACGCAGGCCACCTTCCTGCTGGGCTCGCTGATTTGCGCGTTTGCGCCCGTGTTTTCGCTGCTGATTGCTGGGCGCATGGTGCAGGCGGTGTCGGCCGCGTTTTTCGTCCCGCTGCTGTTCAACGGCATTATGGCGATTTACCCGCCGCAAAAACGCGGCACGGCCATGGGCGTGATTACCATGATGTTTACCGTCGCCCCCGCGCTGGGACCCACGCTGTCGGGCATCATCATCGACCACACCCACTGGCGGTTCCTGTTCGGCCTCACCATTCCGTTCATGCTGGCCGCCATGCTGCTGGTGGTGAAATTCCTGAACGTGAACCTAACCACTGTCACGCGCCCGAAAATCGATATTTTGTCGACTGTATTGTCCGTTCTCGGCTTGGGGTTGCTGGTTTATGCGTGCAGTAATTTCGCCAGCCTACCGCTGGCTGCGTTTGCCGCCCTGCTTGCCGTATCGCTGGGGCTGACCGCTTGGTTTGTCCGCCGCCAATTCCACATCACCACGCCGCTTTTAAACCTGCGCGCGTTCCAATACGCCCAATTCCGTTACAGTGTAATGATTGTGGCCATTGCCTCGTTTCTGTTTTTGGGCTTGGAACTGCTCATGCCCATGTACACCCAACAAGTCCTGCTGCTCACCGGCACGGCCACAGGGCTGATTCTGATGCCGGCCAGCATTGCCCAAGCCGTTACCGCGCCTCTGTTCGGCAGGCTGCTGGACAAAAAAGGCGGGCATTTTGTCGTGCTGCTGGCCGCCTGCGCCATGGTGGGGGCGCTGGCCATATTGTGGGCATTTTTGCGTATTGATACGCAGACCGTTGTTTTGTCCGCCATGTTCACTTTGATGGCGGTCTCCGTCTCCGCCGCGATTACCGGCGAAACGCACGGCTTGAACGCGCTGCCCAAACGTCTGAATGCGCACGGTGCCGCCATCATCACCACGCTGAACCCGATTGCGGGCGCGGTGGGCGCGGCATTTTTTGTCGGCATCACACAAATCGGCGAAAAATTATCCTCCGCCGCCACGCCGCAGCAGGCGATGCTGGACGGCATCCATCTGGCGATGGGCAGCGCGCTGCTGTTGGGCGGGCTGATGGTGTTTTTTGCCACGAAGCTGCACGCAAATTCGGCGGCATGACGGAATGCAACCTGATCAGTTACTTCGAAAAAAAAACGGAGGCCGTATTGGTGTTTTACCGCGAAGCGGCCAATTTTCTGTAATCAAGTCTGCTGCAATATGGAGTAAAAATGCACGACCTGTTTTACTGCAAACTTGCGGACGACGATGCCGAACGCTGCCTTGCCCTTGCCGCCGCGCTTCAAAACGCGCCCGACTTTGTATTTCTGGAACAGGCCTTTGCGCCCGAAGCCGATATTTTCTGCTTCATCTTCCTGCCCGTGCGGAAACTCTTCCGCTTCAAATGCGATTTGGTTTATGGACAGGACATCAGCAGCAGTGAAAACTGGACAGCGGACGAAACTGCGGCATTGGAAGCGGCGGTAAACCGTATCGCGGAAAAAATGTTTCAGACGGCCGGATGATAAAAGGCCGTCTGAAAAGCTTTTTTTGGAAAGGTGAGTGAATGAAAAAGATTTTATTATTTGCGGCGGCCGCATCCATATCTGCCGCCTCTGCCGCCGGCCTGTCTTTTCAGGATTTGAAAAAACTGGAAACAGTAGACGGCTATACGGCTTACGGTATGCAGTCCGAACTCACGCAGGAAGCCTATATTTTGGTGGACGGCGGAAAAAAGATGGACAAATCGCCTCCATCAATCTAAACAGCGTATTGGGCGGTGAAGCGGGATTTTCCATAATGAAGGGCAAGACGCTGGCGGAATATGCGGACAACAGCGATCGGGCAGAGTTTTATCAGACCCAATGCGCCGATGAAACCGTCCGCAGAACGAATGCGCCCAATCAAGCATTGGGTGCACCCGTCCCCTTTGCCAAGCTCAATGGTGTCGGCAAAGTGGCGGCCAATTATTCGTGTTTGGGAAAACAGGCTGAAAAAGCCTGAAAAACCAAAACGGGATTTTTTATTTTGTTAAAATCCGATTTTCAGACGGCCTGTTTCCGACGGGAATGTAGGCCGTCTGAAAACCGACCAACTCCAAAAGAGTAAAACATGAGCAGAATTACCACAGCCTTTCAAAAACTCAACGGCAGAAAAGCCCTGATTCCCTACATCACCGCCGGCGACCCGAACCTTGAAACCACATTGGAAACCATGCACGAAATGGCCGCCAACGGCGCGGACATCATCGAACTGGGCATTCCGTTTTCCGACCCGATGGCCGACGGCCCCGTTATCCAGCGCGCCGCCGAACGCGCCCTGGCAAACGGCGTCAGCCTGAAAAACGTATTGGAAACCGTGCGCCGTTTCCGCGAACGCGACAACAACACCCCCGTCGTCCTGATGGGCTACCTGAATCCAATACACAAAATGGGCAATGCAGAGTTTGCGCGTGCCGCCGCCGAGGCGGGCGTGGACGGCGTGCTTACCGTGGACAATCCTGTTGAAACCATTTCCCCGCTGCAACAAGAACTGCAGAAACACGGTTTGGATGCCATCTTCCTCGTTGCCCCGACCACCAGCGAAGAGCGGATGGCCGAAATCGGCAGACTCGCCAGCGGCTTTGTCTATTATGTGTCGCTCAAAGGCGTAACCGGTTCCGCACAGCTGAATACCGACGAAGTGGCGGCCAAAATTGCCGTCCTACGCCGCCACATCAGCCTGCCGATAGGCGTGGGCTTCGGTATTTCCGATGCCGAAAGCGCGCGTAAAATCGGCGCGGTGGCCGATGCCGTCATCGTCGGCAGCCGCATCGTGAAAGAAATCGAAAACAACGCCGGAAGCGAAGCAAAAGCCGTCGGTGCACTGGTAAAAAGCCTGAAACAGGCGGTTGAGGCCGTCTGAAAGGGCAGGGCGGCACAGTTCGGAAACATGAAACATGACGCGCGATGAACTGATGGATTTGGCCGAACGCATCCTAACGGAAGAAGACGATGAAGTCCTGAGCGATTTGATGGAACAATTCGATCGTAACGTCCCCCATCCCGAAGGCAGCAGCCTGTTTTTCTACCCCGAAGGCTGGAACGCCCGCAACGGCGGTTTGGCCGGCTACGCGCCGACTGCGGAAGAAGTGGTCGATACCTGTTTGGCCTACCGTCCGATTTGCCTGTAAACGGCACCGCCCATGCCGAAAAAACTGCCGTTTCATCGGCGCAAAACTTGCCTAAACAGCCGCCATTGGCTACCATGTGCGGCTTGAATTCCCCTCCGGCCCGCATTGCGGCGTGCCGTATTCCGAATCATCTAAACTTTCAGCCGGATATCGAGGCCGTCTGAAAAAACGGAGCAAACCATGAGTTGGTTAGACAAAATCCTCCCGCCGAAAATCAAACGCGAAGGCAAAGGCGAATCCGCCGTGCCCGAAGGCCTGTGGCACAAATGCCCGGCCTGTTCCGCCACGGTTTACGCCACCGAGTTGCAGCAAAACGCCAAAGTCTGCCCGAAATGCAACCACCACAACGCCATGTCGGCGCGCGAACGGCTTGATCTATTGCTCGACGAAGAAGGCCGCGAGGAAATCGGCGACAATGTGAAGCCGACCGACATCCTGAAGTTCAAAGACAGCAAAAAATACCCCGAACGTCTGACCGCCGCGAAAAAAGCCACCGGCGAAGACGACGCGCTGGTGGTGATGAAGGGAAAAATGAACGGCCTGCCGGTCGTCATTGCCGCATTTGAATTCCGCTTCATCGGCGGTTCGATGGGTTCCGTAGTGGGCGAACGCTTCGTCAAAGGCGTGCGCCGTGCGGTGGCCGACAACTGCACCTTTATCTGCGTGGCCGCATCAGGCGGTGCGCGGATGCAGGAAGGTCTGAATTCTTTAATGCAGATGACCAAAACCAGTGCCGCGCTGCACCTGTTGAACGAAAAAGGCCTGCCGTTCATCTCCGTACTCACCGACCCGACCATGGGCGGCGTTTCCGCCAGCTTCGCCTTTTTGGGCGACATCGTGGTGGCCGAACCGAATGCCTTAATCGGCTTCGCCGGCCCGCGCGTGATTGAGCAGACCGTACGCGAAACCCTGCCCGAAGGTTTCCAGCGTGCCGAATTCCTGTTGGAAAAAGGCGCAATCGATCAAATTACCGACCGCCGCGAAATGAAACAACGCTTGAGCGCATTGATTACCCTGCTGCGCCGTGAAGATCCCGTGGTGGCTGCTTAAGCGGCTTGAAACCCAATTAAAAGGCCGTCTGAAAACCTGTTTTCGGTTTTTCAGACGGCCTTTTTGTTATTGGACAGGCCATTTCAATGCTGCCCGCACATTTGCAATGATTTTGCCCATTGCGGTGTATTATAGTGGATTAAATTTAAATCAGGACAAGGCGGCGAGCCGCAGACAGTACAAAT
>ERZ772766.1143-NODE-1143-length-14600-cov-3.863046_pt1 | contig 14600 bp, 22 predicted proteins | sample MGYA00511379_ERZ772766 | MGnify/ENA primary metagenome ERZ772766 (study PRJEB29015, sample SAMEA2737895) | human oral metagenome | biome: human oral; feature: human-associated habitat; material: dental | place: China | collected 2116 ...
AATGGTTTGGCATAATGACGAATGTATACTAGTGTAAACAAGTATATAATTCCCTATCCGAATGCTTTTATGAGTGATGATGAGATGTTGCGTAAATCTATTGAGCAAACAAAAAAGTTAATGGAAATGGAGAATGAAAATTAATGACTAACTATGTATCAGCAAGGGACTTCTTTTTGAATAAAGAGCTGTGGTTCTTTGGGAGTGTTTGGATATTTTTGGGTGTAGGGATGATAGTAGCATCTATTGTTCTTTTAAGGAAAAGTATCCAGTCCCCTTCAACTAAAGTAACTTATAGAGTATTTGGTAAAGATTGGAAGAAAATCTTTGGGTTGTTTCTTGTGATTTTTGGATGTTTAATTCTGTTTTCAAAGTTAAATACGATGAATACAGTAAATAATCTAACAGAAGCGGAAATCATAAAGCATTACAACACAGAGGTTGTGCGACGTACAAACACTGAAGGTAAACGAGAGACAATTGTTACATTTTATCTAAAATATGAAGTATCTAGTAACGTGTTTGAGAAAGAAATCAAGACAGTTATGACCTCAATAGAAGGTGATGTAATTGTGTTAAATAAAGGGGGTAGACAACTAAAAGTCGATAAGTTTGTTGCTCCAGACCTTTATTTAAAAGCTAGCAATTCTTTAATTTTGGGTTAATATAAAACGAAGAATCTGATTAATAATGTAAAATCAAAGAGAGTATTACTCTCTTTTTTTAATTTATAATCATAATAAATTTTGACGAATTCTTCATTATTATTGACATTCTAAGTATAAAGTAATAAAATTATTATATAAAAAGATAATAAATAAAGGATGGATTAATAAATGGATATTCCTAATTTGGATACGGAAATAGAAGAAAGTATATATTATTCCTATGGTAAAGAAAAAGTAACCAGAGAATTGATTCAAAAGACGGTAAATATTGAAACAGAGTTAAAACGACTACATGGCATCGCTCTTGATACATACAGTTATGGTCAAGAGGTTGGTTATGGAATTTTTGATTCATATTTATTTTATGGTGGATATGATAATCGACAGATTGCTGATAAAATTATAGATTGGTCGCGACGAAGATATCCTGAAGGTTATGAGGTGTTACAAGATAGTATATTGAAAGGTTTTATTGATTTCTCTACGCTAGAAACAAAAGACTATGGGAAAGAGGCTTATCTTGTTTTCGAAGAAGATAGAACAGCTAATAATGGGAATGGTTATTACAAAATATTAACTCCTGCTGGATTGAATGAAGTTTTGAGCAAACAGAAGGAAGCGATATTAAAAGATGCCATTGCGCGTGAAGCAGATTATTGGGGGCTGTAGAAGATAAGGAGAGGCTAGATGTGACGATAAAAGAAAAAGTGTAGCACAAATACATGCTAAAAGGAGCAGGGGTAGATGGTTTTTATACCGATATTCCATCATTATGGTGGACGTGAAACTGAAGAGGAAAAATTAGTGAGAATAGCTAAAGAAAGGCTAAGAGAGGAGGAAAAACAAGAAAGGATTGAAAGGAGTATAGCGCGTGATTTGGTGCGTGCGAATGAGAAATATGGAACAGTAGAAAAAATAAAATTGAGAGTTCCTGTCTATATCATCTCTGAACCAGTAAGCATAGAAATTGAATGTAACATTCGAGATGTGATTGAAGCTCATCATAAAAGTTACCGTCCTATATTCGATGTTCGACTGATTATTGAGGGAGAGCCAATAGAGATGTGGATTGCTAATCAGGTAGAAACTGATACAAAAATTAGAAATTTTATTATAGAAATTTTTAATGAGAAATCGCTTGGTCTTGAATATAGTAAATGTATCTACCAATCAATCGTGGAGTCAGACTTTTATAACGAATATTTTAAGAGCATCCACCACTGTAACGAACCGTTTTATCAACATGTAAGAAGAAGAAAAATTATTGAATTTAGAGAAGCATCAAGAAAGACTCAATTTGTTAGTAGTTTCAAAAACAATGTTTTTTGGAGAAAATCGGGTCTGAGCCGTAAACAGAGAAAAGAATTATATAGACTAGTCAAGAAGTGGTATTTTGAACTTCAGCTAGAGGAAGTTGCTTACTCATCTATTGTGTTTTAGAAGAAAGAGAGCTACTTAGCTCTTTTTTTATTTAATAACTAAAAACACTTGACAATTTGGCTATTATATAATAAAATTATTATATATAAAACGTAAATAGGAAGTTTAAAAAATGGATAAAGAACAAGGAATTTATAAGATGAATTGGGATTGGGATAAACAAAACACTCAAAAAAGTTCTAATTTTGAATTAATTGAAGGAGTCTCTGACGAAAATGATTTTATAGTCTTAGTTGGAAGGGAAATCATAATTACACCAACTATAGTACGCATTATCATTGAAGACACCAAAAAACTAATCAGACAAAACGCAGAAAAAGACCTATTTAATTTGGTTAATATGGGTATAGCAGTCAACGTTTGGGCGCTTCTAAAAGATTTAGAGGACAAACTAAAATCTGGTTCGTTTGAAGAAAAAGAAGTAGAAGAAAGTTTTGATACGATTACAACTTTGTATAAGATTGCATTTAACAACAATCCAGATATTCCAGAACAGCCATTAGAGGATATGGAAGTAACCATTGCAGATTCCTGCCACATATTTAACGAAGCACGAGCTTTGCTTAAAAAATATATCCTTGAAGATAAAAGACAACAAGCAGTTGAAGTGGCTTGGCTTGTTTCAAGTGACTATACTGACGTTGATGAGATTAATGTTCTTTATCAAAAAGAATTTGGGAAGTAAAATTCTATATTGAAGATGAAGAAGAAATTAGAGATGAAATTAAAAAGGAGAAAAAATGTACTATTCATACTATGACCCATTTGAATTTGTAGATGGGATAGAAACTATCAAGGTGACGTTAGATAAGTCTACAGTAGCTAGAAAGAATATTCTGAGTCAATTAGAAGTTCCTAAGAAAGACAAAGTTACAACTATCTTATTGGTTGAGACTCCAGAAGAAATTAGAGATAAAATTAAAGCTGATACAATCTCATTTGTGCGTGATAAGATGCCAAAAAATGTTTTGTTGCATTGGGATATTGAAGAAAGTGTGAATGCTGAAAAAATCAACAGATACCGACAAATTGAAGAAGAACGAGAGGAATTTTACAAAGACCACAAGATTCTTTCCAAAAATGATTTTGATGAGAAACCTAGCTTATTTTCCAACCCAGTGTGGACAAATAACTATCAGACTTTTTTAGATAGTTTGCTTTGGAACGCCTGCTATAAATTGGAACTTTTTAAAGAGTATAGTGGAAAATACAATAATCCAACATTGGATGTAGAGTTCCAAAGAGACCTTGTTTGGACTCAGAAGCAAAAAGAAGAACTAATCAAGTCGCTTATTAGAGGATTGCCTATTGGTTCGTTCTTTATTAACAAAAATTTTGAAAATCCAGAAGTCGATTACGTGCTTTACGATGGGAAACAACGTTTAGATGCAATCAAATCGTTTCTTTCAGGAGAGTTCCCTATCCATGTAAATGAAAAAGAGTATTATGTAAAAGACTTGCCAAAAGTAGATGTGTCTTCTATCATCAATACTCGTATCTCTGTTATTGAAAGTAACATTTCAACGATGGAGGAATTGATTGAGTATTACATCACCATCAACACTGCTGGTAGAAACCATACAGAAGGTGATATTGAAAAGGCGCGTGAATTGCTGAGGAGCAGAAAGAATTAAGAGCGAACAGATGTCGAGAAAAGAGCTAATAAACCTATTAGATGAGTTAGGCATTGACTATGAGCTGGATTCGCCTCAAGCAGGGGTTATTTCCAAAGATGGAGCTGTCATACCATATGATGAGTTATCATCTCCTAGTGAGTATTTTGCTAAGTTAGAGAATATCTTTTGCAAGTGGCGGTCATTGGAAGATGATTATGCTTTCGTAAGCAGTGAGAATCCCAGCGTTGCAGAGAAGATAGCTTTTTCCAAAGAAGGAGAGCAGTTCATCAAAGACATAGAATCAGATGTTATTGAAGTTCGTTGTATGGAAATCATAAATAAAGGTGAAAATTCCTATCCTGAAATCACTAAGATTTTGGAGAAGGCTGGTTGGGATGCACGGCTCTAATTTTTAATTAGAAATGTAAAGAGATAAGAAAATGGTGATGTAGTGTTTGATGGGAAAAGATTGAAACAAGTTAGATTAATCTATCAGTAAAGAAAGGGCTTATAAAAATGAAAGATGAAATATTGAAAGAACAACTAACGGCGCAATTAAATGAAGTTGTTCCTTACATTGTAGCTAAGAGGGTAATAAGATATAGCCTATCTGTCGTAGGTCATATTGGTGGCATCCTCTTTGAACCTACATGTAATAGATTTGGTAAAGAGCTTGCTAATAAATTGGGAAGGCAATACTATTACCTTGATTGGGCGGTAATCGTAAGAGAGCCTAAAGAGTTGAGAAAAATTGAAAAAATTCCAAACGGTTCAGTTGTATTTATAGAAAACTTTGACGTAAGTCATTCACCATTTAATTCGCAATTTGAAATAAACAGATTTTTGCGCAAAAAATTCATTGTTATTGAGTTTCATTCTCATTATGACCACTTCATAACAAGAGAAAATGATGTAACAATTATATTTAACGAAATAGAAAACAGATGGGAAAGACAAATAAAACAAGGAGAAGCCAAATGACATTAAGTACAAAACCAGAAACAGTATCACAGCATTGCTTGGTTAGCTCTGTGACATTCAAGAAGACAAAGACAGATAAGGAATATGCAGAGTTGACTTTATCTGACAAAACAGCCAGCATTCCAAATTGTAAGGTGTGGGATGTAACGGCAGAGATTAAAGAAGTGCTTGCCAATAATGAAGTTCTTTACATCGAAGGAGAGGCGGATAATTATGGTGGTACTTATAAAGTGACTATCCGAAAACTTTCTCTTCCAAAAGAGGATGTTGATATGAATGAGCTAGTTCCTAGCGAGCCAATTGATGTAGATTCTATTTATAACAACATCAAAGCGAAAGTAGAGGGCTTCCAAAATGCTTTACTGAAGAAAGCGACTATGGGCGTTTTGACTGAATATGAAGCGGATTTGAAGACTATTTCAGCCGCCAAGCATGTTCATCATTACAAACGTGGAGGTCTTCTACGTCATGTTCAGGAAATGCTCAATCTAGCTCTTTTTGTACAGAAAATGTATCCAGTAGCTAATAAAGAGTTATTAATCTCTGCTATTATCTACCACGACATCATGAAAACTAAGGAATATGAATACTCTCATGGCATCGCTGGCGAGTTTACTGTTGACGGAACATTGTTCGGGCACATCTTCCTCGGAGCAGAATTGCCATTGCGTTATGTAACGTCAGAAGAAGCCGAGAGTGAAGAAATCAAAATGCTCCAACATATTATTCTGGCTCATCATGGAACAAAAGAGTGGGGGAGTCCAGTTGAGCCTGCTATCATTGAAGCGGTAATCGTGCACCATGTAGATAACTTGGATGCAAAGACTTATGGTTTTGCTGATGAATTGAGCAAGATGGAAGACGGAGAGTTGCGAAATGCTCGTAATATCTTCTCTAAAGTGTACAAACACAGTCTCGGAAATTATTAAGAGAATGGAGGGGAAGGAATGTCAAAGATTAGCTGGTCAAAGAAACTAGACTTAGCCAATACTATCTTAGAGGTTGATGATGCCATCAATAAGGGGGAGTTCCAGTTTTATGATACAGGGCGTGGACGATTGCCTGTTATCTATGTGAATGAAACAGATACAGCGAACTTAGACATCATTCTGTCTTTGGTAGGCTTGTCTCAATCCGATAAGTATTCTGGGTGGTTAGGAACGTACAATGCTTTCGAACAAAAAGGTCTGGGAAACCTTGCGAGGGCAGATGACCCTGTTTTGCCTATGAGTTTAATACTCATTGATGAAAAGGGAATAGGTTCATCTATTCGGCAGATTGTACAAAAAGGTCACAAACGAAGAGTGATTATTTTGGTATCTACTGTCAATAAAAAATATCAGCGCACACCTAAAAAAGGCTTTGTTAGCTTATTGAACCGCCTAATGGTAGTTAGAGATATTAATGAGCACTTGAGATTTTTGTGAGAAAAAGAAACAGTTTGCTTTAGTGGCAGGCTGTTTTTTAACACGAGAATCATGATAAAATAATAGATATAGAATAAAAAATAACAAAGGAGTCACAATATGACTACAAAAATCGAACACGCAATTGAAGTTACAAGAAATATGATTACAGCTCTTTCTGATGAAAGTAGAGTAAAAGCGAGATGTGAAGAACTCGCCAAGGATAACGAAGGTTGGGTAGCTCTTCCTCAAATCCACCGTTCTATTGGAGAATACGTCAAGTTGGCAGATGAAGTTAAAGACAACGAATTCAACCAACTAGAAAATATCGGAGTTATCCGAGGTATGCTGGCAGACCTTCGAACATGGGTTCTGGGAAGAAAATATAGCTTCAAAGACAACCTCAAGGATAAAATAGAAGCTCTCGCTTCAGAAGCGTATGTTATTGAACGTTTCCTAGAAAATAACGAGAGAGAATCAATGTCAGACCGTGATATTAGTTTCACCTACAAAGGTTCTACGTGGACTTATGGAGAGTTATGGGCACTTGAGGAAGAAGATGCGATTACAAACTATAGTGAAATTTCTATTGCAGAAAACGATACGTATCTTCATGCAGATAATATCATGGAATGTATTAAGCGTCACTCTTTATCAACTATCGAAGAAGTTCTGGATGTTTTGGATGGACTAGACCTAGATAATTACGATAAAGATGACATTCGTGAATTTTTGAGTGATTATGATTGTCAGACTATCGTGAAATGTGCAGATGATTTTGTTTTTTATTCAGATAGAGACAGCTTTGATGATAACTATGTAGATGAAGTAATTTTACAAGGAATTGAAAACGAAGTGGTGAAAATTTGTTTTGATTATGATGCGTATTGGCAAAAATATGCTAGATATACATATACTGAGTTGAGCAACGGTACGATTGCTTACAGTGATTTTTAATTAAAAGGAGGTAAAAAGTTATGTCAGACAAAGCAAAGCTAAGATTTGAAGACATACCATTCAATAAAAATCTGTTAATATTTGATGATATTGGCTTGAATATTGTAAAAAGTGGTTTATGGTTTAACTTGGAGGATGATACGCCATGTAATGAAGTAACTGAACGCATCTATACTACAGATAGAAAGGAATTCCAATGGCATGTAGATTTTGCGCGTGCTTACGAATACGTTGAGGATAATGCCGAGATTATCCGAAGGGCGATGGAGAAAGAGATGAAGCATCTTCATGGAGATGTTCATCAGTTATTCTCTGAGTATTCGGATTACATCGAAAGGTTGCCCGAACTGAAACGGCGCGTGAAGAAATATTTGTCTTATCAATAGAAAAGGAAAAGGTGATAAAGATGGATAATGTATTACGTCGATTGATTGAAGAAAAAATCATTAATCATGCTAAAATGATGATGAGTAAAATAGAAAAATTCATGGGAGACTTCGTTGATGGTTCAGAAGCAAAAGAACATCTTGATAAGTACCACAAGTCATATCACGCAGTTGCGAAGATGCAATTGAATGAATATAATGGTTTTGAGGAGTTTTCTCTTGCGTTATCAAGAAACGTTCAAGAGATATATCACAACCATCAGGTGTTATTAGGATTTTTTGGAGATAGACGTACCAATTTTCGAAAGTTTTTGGAAGAAACTAATGGGCAATACTATACTCATATCATAGATGATTTGAAGAAGAAGTCAGAGGAAATTAATGGAATCATTGAACACGGTAAGTCAGTGTCTGATTTCAAGAAGTTAGATGGTTTTCGTGACAAGATTGACCGAGTTGCTATTGTAAGCAACAAAAACAAATGCTATCGTAACGGAAAATTTAACGAGGAAGCATTTATTAAAGGCTGTGCTACCTATATGTGGCTGAAGAATGAGGATTTCTTTACGAAGCTACTTAGCTATTACTTCCTAGAAGAAAAGAAGTTAGAACAAACCAAGGAGCGCGTGCTTAACGCCTTTTACAATTACTACAAAGATAATCCTGATTTGCTGAAAGTAGAATGAAGAGGATGAAAAATGGATTTGCAACTACAAAAACAACTTATTGATGAACTGGTAAGTTATGCTAAGGAAATGGAGCGCAACTATGAAAATGTAGTTGCGACTTTTGACTCTAATGATGAGGCTCATGAGATTTCTGTTCAGATTAAGAATGGATTGTACTTGATGGGAGAGAGTAGGTTTATTGAAAATCCAGAAGTTACTTCTCAACAATATCTTGATTATATTAGTAAGATTCAAAATACGATGAATGGACATTATGATAACTTGAAGTCTCTACATGGTGATTATCGAGTTGTAAAAGATAACGCTGTTCCTGATTTTGTGTCTATTGCAAAGAATATCATTGCTAACACCAAACCTAAAATGTTTTTCACAGTGAAAGTGAGTGACACAAGAATTGATGTTGATAACGATGGGAGCATTCAAAGTTTTCCAAATAACATTAATTCGTCTGCTAAGGTGCTTGATTTAGCCAACAGTACGCCTAAAGAGGGCATGGGGTATAAATTATCGCACCACGGAAGAGAAGTTCTTAAAACGCAAAATAAGGGGCATTTTATGAAGAGGCTGACCTCATTCTTCGAGCACTGAAAATAAAAAAGAAAAGGACGACATTTTTCATGTCGGTCTTTTTTTGTTAATTAATAGTTGACAAAACACACAATGTATAATAAAATTATTATACATTAAAAAGCAAAAGGAGATACTTATGACCTATACACTAGAAGTGCCGATTAATAGCAAAGGATTTGATGAATATTTAGAAAAGCGCTTTAAATATGGATATAAATTAAAGCGAGAATTAGTGAACTATTTCAATCGTCAAGAACATAGAAGAAGACAATCAGACGATTATAAAGTCTTGGCACTAAAAACTAAAGAGCTGAATGAACTTCAGGAAAAAATAAAAGAGACCAAAGATAAAGGAATCAAGAACAGTTTGAAAGAACAATACAAGGAAAAATCTGGGGAACTTAAAGAAGCATGGATTGCCTTGAATAATTCTTTTGGTTTAGGCAGTGGTAAGTTTGTCGATTATAAAAACCTTGGACAAGCTACCAATATGTATGTGAGATATAGTAGTGAGGGCGTAATAAATTGGTCTACATTCGAGAGCATGGCTCAAGCTACTAAACAAGCCTACTTAAAACGAAGAGGACAATCAGAGAGTGATAATTTTGTTAAAGTGCCACGAACAATTGATTTCACGACAATGTGGTATCGTAAATGTAATCAAAACATCTCTTTGGATGGCGTAGCGTTTGGCTCAAGGAAGAATAAAGTGGTGATTCCTTGGAAATTCCGAAAAGGAGATGAAATCAAATTATCTTACGCTTTGGAAATGCAAAAATTAGCTCTCTATGCCATTAAACGAGTATTGACGAAGAGTAACAAGTGGAAATACTCGGTATTGATGGTCTTTGACGGTGCACCTTACGGGATGAAAGAAAAACTGACCTCTAAGGGGAAAGTGTTACTTTCGTTAGATGTTGATAAATTGGAAGTTGTGGCTAAAAATCAAGATAATAATATTGAGTTACGATTTGATTTATCAAATGACCTTGGATATTCAAAGCGATTATCAGAATTAGATGCTCTGATTGAGAATTCAAGACGACTTAATAATCCAGATAACTACGAAAATAGTGGAGTGATAAAAGAAGGAGTCTTACGCTGGAATAAGACTAAAAACTATACTAGACTCCTGAATAAAAAGCGATATCTATGGCACAAAATCAAGGGGTATCGGAAAAATAGATTTGGGTTTATCATCAATGAGATAATCAACCTCGGTGATGAATTTGTAGTTTTGAAGGAAGACTTTAAGTCACTTCAAAAAAGGAAAGATTTTGACCCAGAGACGATGAGCTGGTTCGATACCCGTAAACAACGCGGTTTTGAAATCATGTTCAATGCACCATATGAGTTTTTACAATTACTAGATATTAAATTGAGTTATTTCGGAAAAACCTCCCAAAAAATAACTAAAACTGTAAACAAATAATAGCTTTAAAGCAACAAACTATTGACAAACCAAATCTTTGGTGATAATATAAGAATGTCAAGAGACAAGGCTTGATTTGCGAAGCCTTGGTAAAACTAAAAAATCAATTGTCTAACTGGAAACTACGGTAAGAAGGTAGGGCGATTGACCATTGAAAACAGAATAGGTTGTTAGGCACGAGGTTTAAGAATCATCCTGTTTAACATGGTTGCAAAACATTTGACCATTTTGTACGTAGACCGTAGATGTTTAAGAATCATCCTGTTTAACATGGTTGCAAAACTACATTTAGCGTTTTAAACATCAAGTTTTGGTTTAAGAATCATCCTGTTTGACATGGTGGTAAAACTTCCACGATATATATCAATGATAACCTAAAGTTTTAGAACCCTTTTGTTTATATGGAAATCAAAATTAAGATACAACTTTTTAATTAAAGAGAAAATTGGAAATAAAGACTGATATATTAAGTATCGGTCTTTTTTTAGATAAAAGCACTTGACAAACAATGTTTTATATAATAAAATTATTACATATTATAGCTGTTCTATATTTATAACCAAACAATTCAACTAAAAAAGGAGAAGACGATGACTCATAGTAGAATACCAAATGATATTGCTTTTGCCTACCGAGGGTTTTGGATTGAATCTGAACCATTTGACCAAGCCGAAAACGGACATCCTGAAGACGGCATCACCTACACCAGTTACGTTTACACTTCTAAAGAAGACCGTGACGCGCTAGAAGACGAAATTGACGCACTTCACGAAGTCTATGACTCACCTGATGAACTCAAAACTGGCGTTAAACGAGCTATTGATGCCTATATTGTAAGCAAGGAAAAAAGAAATCAAAAGAAGCCTTCGACCGTCAACAAATTGATGGCTAGGATGTGAAATGAAAGATTTTTATAACTGTGCATTTATAAAAAAGGGGATGACATGAGTGGAAAATAGACATTTTAACGAAAAGGATTATTCCGAAATCCTTGGTAAAGTATATGGAGAATTAACAATACTGTCTTACACCAAGCCATTGAAAAAAATTAATTTTCAAAGGATGTGCACCTGTCTATGCTCCTGTGGGAAAGAGGTCACTGTACGTCTTCACCATGTCCTTGGAGGAGAAACAAAATCTTGCGGACATTTAAAAATAGAATCGGCTCTAAAACATTCTGTTAATCTTGACCAAGAAAAATCATATGAGTCAAGGACAAGTATTGATAAACCTATTGCAACCAACAAAACAACAGGAATCCGAAACATCTCTTGGTCTGAGAGGGAACAGAAGTTTATTGTTAGTATAAAAAGACATGGGAAATATTTTAAAGGGCGAGCAAACACACTAGATGAAGCAATTAGGTTGAAAGAGCAAAAAGTAGCTGAAGCCGAGAAACTTTTCCAAGAAAAGATATACAAGACAGGATAAAAAGGAGAAGATAATTGGGAAAGGTAAATAAATGTAAAAAGAATAAAGGTAACAGTTTAAAAAAAGAAAGAGTTACAATTTTTTTCTCTTTGATACTATCGTTCGCAGGCTCATGCTGTTTTTATATGAGCGCAGGTTTTATTAGTGAAATATTCAGCGTGTCTGAGCCAATGGTTTTTCTAATTCTAGCCTCTCTTTTGTTTGGGACTGTTATATTTGGACTAATTATGTATGATTGCCAACAATTGGATAACAAGAGTGTTGAAGGAGAGCCCTGATATTTGGAATTCAGTTGCAAAAGACCTAACGACAAAGAATTGGTTATACATTACGATGATATCATTAGGTATGATATTAATTGATGTTTCCATTTGCATGTCAACTTATTTTTTGTTTAACTACATTATGAAGGAAAAGTTACGGAGGACTATAGAAAAATGACGACATTATTATTTGAATACCACACTACCCAGATAGGTTCTTGGGATAAAAAATGGTCAGGAAGTGGAAAGGTTTTTGCAAAGTTAAAGACTATCTCCAAAGAACAAAAAGAAAAATTGGAAAAGATGGGCTTTGCGATTCAAAAAGGAAAAAGGCATTCTTTTCATTATGACTTTCAAGATGGATGGGCTTGTAATGTAACCATGACGGTTGGAACTAAAAAAGAGTTTCAATCTATCATGAGACAATCTCAGGGATTTTTGGGATACGATTGGATGATACAAGATATCTTAGAAAACGGACAGATTATGGGGAATAAACAAATGAAAGGATGAAAAAAGTAAAATAAAAGCGAGAACCTTGAGAAATCAAGGTTTTTTATTATCGTTGTCACAGTATACTGTGTAATATAGAAAAGTTTTAAAAAAAGAGCAAAAAAGCTTGACAAATCACGGGACATATAATAAAATTATTATATAAATAACAAAAAAAGAATTTGGAGATATAATAATGGGTGTTGATACAAAGATGAACTTTATCGGTAAATTGGATGTGAAAAAACTTTTTGAGTTTATTAAGAATGAGATTGATGCGAACGCAGTGAATAATATAACTCAAGAAAAACGTTTTCTGGATTCTAAATATCATAAAAACATTATTTTCATGGGAGGAGTTGAAGGTTTTGAAACAACTACAAGTGGGTTTATCCGTTTGGAGTACAACGGAGAAAGTCGCTCTCTTCATTACTTCCACGAAGATACTCTATGGATGGATAAAAACGTTTTTGAAGAGAATATCAAAAATGGTACTCCAGAATTCAATGGAGAAACAACAACTTTGAGTTTGGGGTATAACGAAAATGCAATTGCTATTATGAAGAAGATTGCGGAACATTTTGGCGGATATATTGACGAATATGATTGTGACAGCGAATGGTTCTATAAAGTAGAAAAATCAAGCAAGTAAAAAACAGGAGGAAAAGAGATATGATTACAGCAGAACAATTTTTGGAAAATGGAATTAATGTATTGGTAAAGTCAAACGAGAGTGGAGAAGAAGTAAATTGTGTGATTGAACACATTAATGATGAAGAATTCTATTTAGCAACTTCAAGTGGGGAGCGACAAATCGTCGCCTTTCCTGCTCGAAATGAGTACGAAATTGATGGGAATGTTATGACTTTTTTGGAAGAAGATGGTAGTGAGTGGCTTAGATTGGAACGAGTTGATTCAACCAATGAAGAAATCATTAAAACTGTAAAAGATTTGTTGGAAAAAACAAACGCATTAGTTCGGCTGGAATTTGCTGAATATGACGATTTCTATGATGCGTATGTCGCTACTCAAGTATTCATGGGCAGTTCAGAGGATGCATTGAAGGAGACTAATGATATGCACAAGAAATTTTTAACTCTACCTGCTACGGATATCGAAATCTATTTGTTTGACAATGATGGAATCTATATTTGCTTTAGTAATAAAATTGGAAGCTCAAGTGAGCCTGAGATTAGTTAAGAATAGCAAGCTAGATGCGTATATTTGATAGTTGAAAGGGATTTATCTATGGGAAAAACAAAGAAATTGGATTATTTGCTTGAAAAGGTTCTTGATGGTGGGTTTGAAAATGGTTCTGAAGAGTTGCAATCAAAACCAGTAGTTAAAACTGTTCAGCAGTTAATTCTTGAAGAAGAAAATTTAGACAAGACAGTTAGCCAGCTACAAGCTATTGCGGAAGAACGAAAAGAGGCTTTGAAACAATGGAAAACTGAACAACAGAAATTAGCTCAAGATAAATCGTCGGAGTTTCTGAAAGAGCTATCAAAGGCTATTCGATTGGATGCGAAATTGCCATCTGAGCAATCTAAAAAGATTGCAGGATTCATCAATGCTCGTGAATCATCTGATGTTGATAGAGTGAAACGTGCCATTGAAACAGTTCAATTGTTGCAAGTGTCAGGTCTTATCGGATGATACATAGAACAACATAAATATAGAAATGGGGTAATCGCAATGTATATGCTACAAGTTAATTTAAAAGAAGCAAACCATGGTGGATATAATTATACAGAGCCAGAGAAGACGGTATTAGAATTAGTTTCTAATGATAAAATGAAATTTGTAGGAGTTGTTTTGGATTTATTCAAAAAATACTTGCTAGGTTCTTCTAGTTTATTTCAACACCAACCAAGTGTAAATGGGAAATATGTAAAAGGAGATAATAGAGAAGAACTATTACTCCGTTTGATTAAAGAAGAGCTGGAAGATAGTCTTTTAGACTATAAATCAGGTGAATTAGATGAACATGAAATCATTTGGTGGAATGCAAGTAATTGGTCAGAATCAACTGCGACTATCTCAATTCGTAAAGTGCAGGTGGTATAAATGACGATTTATGATTATAGTGTGTTTTATTGCTTCGTTGTTTTGATGCTGATACACTTAATTTTAACCTACTGGTATTATAAATATGGTCTAACTGAGGATTCCGCAAAAAACACGTTGGTAAGTGTTTTGAATGTCGTATCATTCAGTTTGTTGTTGTATGTATTGTATGTCACATTTCCTTATTGAAAAGATTGTGGCG
>ERZ772766.1144-NODE-1144-length-14588-cov-3.998968_pt1 | contig 14588 bp, 13 predicted proteins | sample MGYA00511379_ERZ772766 | MGnify/ENA primary metagenome ERZ772766 (study PRJEB29015, sample SAMEA2737895) | human oral metagenome | biome: human oral; feature: human-associated habitat; material: dental | place: China | collected 2116 ...
GCCGTGGCCAGGCAGGGAATCTGTGCTTCTGGGCAGGCCGTTTGCAGCCAGCGGTACGGGCGTGCTGCGGCGGTTTTCGATGGAGAGGAAGATACTGGCACTCTTGGTACGCGCGAGGAGGCGGATGGCTCGCTGCTGCTGCGGCTCTTCTTCTTCGGCATGGATGGCATTTTCAAAGAGATTGCAGAGGACGAGAGAGAGATCGACTTCCGCGGCAAAGGAGACGGGGAGGTCGATCCGAGCCTCGACGGCGATCTCCTTTTGGCGCGCTTGCCGCACATAGACGGAGAGTGCTGCATCGATCAAGGGATTGCTGGCGAAGTGCTCGACGCGCGTCGCATCAATCTGCCCGCTCATCCTTTGGACGAGACGCATGGCGGCCTCATCTTCGCCGCGCGAGATGAGGTCGGCGAGCATCTGCGCGTTGTGTCGGAGGTCATGGCGCACGATGGAGAGGCGCGCCTGTTTTTCCTGCAGGGTGCGCGTATACTCGCCGATCGAGTTCATGCGCGTCAGGAGCGCGAGATTTCGTTCTGTCGTTGCCGCCTGCTGGAGGATGTACTCAAGGCCGCGCCATGCGGCGAGAGCGATGAGCACGCCGCAGACGAACAGCAGAACGCGAGGGAAGAGGTAGCGGGAGGCAAGGACCTCCGGCGAGGTGGAGAAGTAGACATCGTGAGCGAGCATGAGGAGCGGCAGCGGGCAGATGTAGAGCCAGAAGCGGTCGGTGCTGATCGTGGAAAAGCGCAGGAAGATTTGCCGGAAGAAGGGGCGCACGATGGGCAGTGCGGTGAGATAAATCGTGAGATTCAAGGCGCAGTAAGTGGCGAAGTGGTCGAAAAAGTCGCTTTCGTTGTTGAATGTCAGCACGAGGAGAATCGCGATTGTCGAGATCGTGCTGCTAAGAATGAACTGCATGCCGAGGATGAAGATGTGCTGCGCGATGTATGGTCGGATCATGTAGAGGTTCAGCAGGAAGTAGGGAAGGAAGCCGAAAAAGATATAAAAGAGTTTGAATGTGTGAAAGCCGTAGGACAGGATGCCGAAAAAGAAGAGCAGCACGGAAATGGCAAACTCGGCAAAGAAGATGAGGGCGTATCCCTGCAGCAGCCGCCGCCGCACCTTCGGCGCAAGGATGGAGCGAAACGGCAGGTAGCGCAGGTAGACGGCCGGCAGGAGCGAGAGGAGGAACAGGAAGGTGTTGAAGACGACGGCAAGACTGTTTTCGTTCAAGACAAACCCTCCAGACTGTTTGCTTATGTATGGTTTTGTGGTATTATACGATAGAAGTCGTGCTTCGTCAAATGAATGACGGAGTCATACGGAAACAGAAAGGCGGGAAAGGATGCGCATTGCTATTGTCGATGATGAGGAAGAGGTGCGCGAGGCGGCGCGGCGCTATCTGGCGAAGATGCTCGCGCGATATTGGTCGAAGGAAACAGCCGTCGTGCAGCTTGACCTCTTCGATTCTGCCGAAGCGCTCCTGGAGGGCTTTGCTCGGCAGTCCTACGATCTCGTGCTCCTCGACATCCGCATGCCCGGTCTTGACGGCATGGAAGCGGCGCGGCGCTTGCGTGCCGAAAGCGCCGACATCGGCATCATATTCCTCACGACGAGCGAGGAGCATCTGATGGAGGGCTATCGCGTCTTTGCCGACGGCTACTTCCTCAAGCCTCTGGGGACGGATGAGGAGGCTTTTCAGGCCTCTCTGCGTCATGTCTTCGCACGCCGCGATCAGTCGGCGCACGTTCTCAGCGTGGAATACAACGGACGCGCCTTGGAGATCCCTTTCCAAAAGATTTTCTATGCCGACATTGAAGGCGGCAGACTGCACATCGTCCTTGAAGAGCGCGATTTTCACCTCTCGCGCCCTTTCACCTATGAGTGGAGTGCGGAGCGGCTGCTGCGCGACAAGCGCTTCCTTGAATGTTACCATCGCATCATCGTCAATATGGACAAAATCGAGCGCATGGAAGAGGGGGTGTTCGTGCTCACGAGCGGCATGAAATTGCCGATCAGCCGCAGGCGGTACGGTGCGGTCAAGGTGGAGTATATGCAGTATATGCTGAACAAGTAGCAGAAAGTTGGTGGGGAGGTTTCAAGACATGAGTCACATGGGTATTTCCGCTACGTATCTGTGACCACTTTCGTACAAGAAAAAGCCACTTTCTGCAGATTCTTTGCAGAAGGCGCTTTTTTTTTGCTACAATTTAGGCGAAGGGGAAATTCGGCAAGGATGTTCGATAGCGGGCTGAGGGTTTCATCTCCTTGCCCATTGCCGTGCTTTTCCGAAAAAAATATAAAAGGAGAGGATAATATGAAGAGGAAGATGATGTTGACAAAGAGGCTGCTGCTGCCCTTTATCGCCGTTTTGGCGATGTTCCTCGTCGCGGGCTGCGGCGACAAGCCGAAGGACACGGCGGACAAGGCTGTTCTCGCTTATGCGGAGCTTTACGCTTACGGCGACACGGACAAGACCGAGGCGGCGGGCTTGACGAAGGAGCAGAAGGAGAAGATCAGTGAGGCGCTCCTGACTGAGGTCGATCAGCAGTTCCAGAGCATGATGCTTTCCGAGGACAATGCGGTCGCTGTCACGAATTACTATATTGCCGATCGCAAGGCGAACATCACGCTCAAGGCGAAGGTCAAGAAGGACGACAGCGAGCATCCCGTCGTCGAGCTGACGGCTACGCCGGTCGACAAGGCGGAGTTTGACAAGATCATGCAGACGAACGAGGATCTCGTCGCCTTGGGTGTTGTCCTCGGTCTTGCACAGCAGCAGGGCGTCGATGTCCGCAAGGATCCCTCCTACCAGCAGGGAGCGATGGACGTCTTGCGCAAGTTCATCGACGAGATTCCTTACGACGATGAAAAGACGCTCGATGTGCCGTGCGATATGGTGAAGAGCGACGACGGCAAGACGCTGCACTGGGCGCCGAAAGATCCGAAGGCGATCCAGAAGTTCCTCGACGGCGAGAAATAAGGCGCTCGTATTTCCGTGAGGGAAGAGCGGCTGCTTTGTATGGGCGATATGCAGCAAGATAAAGGGAATCGCGAAGGAGGGAATATGATGATGAATCGTTTTTGCCGCATACTGCGACAGGCTTTCGCGGTTCTTTTGCTGATGTTCATCATTGCAGTCGGTGGCGACGGTGAAGCGGTGAAAGCGGGATGGTGTTTTGCCGCTTCCCATGACCTTGCAGGACTCGAAGACCGCGCCGTCGATATTGATCCGTCGGATGGAAGCGTTTCCGTTACGCTCAGCGAAAGCGAAATGGAACTCCTCTCGTCCGTGCGCTGCAATCTGCTCTATCTCGACGAAAATGTCGTTATCCACCTCGGCAGCGATGCGAACATCGACGCCGACTGGGACACGGGCATTTTTCGTGACAACTTCGACGGCACATGGCCGATGCTCGACGGACACCCCGTCTACATCGAGCTCACCGAAGAAGGCGACGATTACAACCTCTATTCCATCCCCATCAAACTCAATGGCGAGGAGTGCATCCTGCAGGTTTCCTACAACTACAACGATGAGACGTATCACATCCTCGGCGCGCAACGCGAGCTTGAGGAAAGCGGCATGAGCGATCAAGAGCTGATTCCCTTGAAGGTGGGCGATATGGTCACGACGATCCATTTCGCGAAGCCCGTTTCCGACGATGCTGAACTCGCTGCCGTCGAAGCCGAGACCTTCCGAATCGGCAGTCATCCTGCGGTCGAGGACGAAGAACTCGGCGACGGCACATACGGCTATATATTTGAGTTTCTTGCTCCGACGGGCGAAAGCGCCCTCTCGGAGATCGCCGTATTCAACATCGAGGGCGGAAACATCACGACATTTGATGAATGAGCGGCAGACCTTCTGCCGCCGGTATTATTCCAGTATATAGGTCATACAACATCCAAAGGAGAGATTCATTATGAGCAAAAAAAGTCCTATTCTCGGAGCGATTCTCGGCTTCTTTGTCCTCGGCATTTTCTACAGCACGGGCTTCAACAAGCAGGGCATCATTGCCTTTGTCGGACTGATTGTCGTCAGTTGGCTTCTCAGTATGTTTGTCAGCCCGGAAGTCGCTGTGATTGTCAACCTCGTCGGCGCGTTCCTCGGCTACAAGTGGGCGAACGATCACAATGCGGCGATCGAGGGCGACGGTGCGATGTAAGGAGACGCATCATCCAGTTTACGTCTTTTGGCGCATCTTTTGCATCATTTCTAGTAATCTTGAAACGATGTGCTTGTAACCGAGTTTGGCCGATAAAAAGCGTGCAGCGGAATCGAATCTGCTGCACGCTTTTTGCATGTTGATTTCATGGGAGCATCGCGCCGTCAGTCTTCCTGATCGACGAATCTCGATGCGAGGAGTTTCTTCTCCTGTGCGATTTTGTTGCGCTGGATTTGGCGCGACCAGAAGATGCTGGGAATAGCGACGCCGATGGCGATGCCGGCGATGATGGTCGCGGCTTCGACGCCATTTCTAAGCGCCGCGAGCAGGAGAGGGGTGCTGACCTCGTTGATATTTAAGAGTGTGAAGAAGAAGCGGTAGAGTAGGACGCCGGGAATCAAAGGAATGGCGGAAGGGATCGTCAGCACGATGTTCGGCGTGTGAAACCAGTGGATGGCAAAGAGCGCGAGAACGCCGACGAAGGCGGAGGCGAGGAATGTGCCGGCCGCTTGGCTCATGCCAAGCTCGAACATGCAGATGTTTCTGAGGAGGATCGTGATGATGCCGCCCGTGGAGACGACCCACAGCAGGCGGCGCGGCACGCTGAAGATCAAGGAGAAGCCGCCGGCTGCGATGGCGGCGGCGAGCGGGTGGTAGAGGTAGATCTCGCCGGGACTGAGGCTCACGGTCGTGAATGAACTGACGTGTCCGAGGCGCAGGGCGATCGCCATGCCGAATGCCGTGCTGCAGACGATGAGGAGCGTGTCGAACGCCCGCGTCATGCCCGAGGTGATGAAGTGGTTCAGAAGGTCGTTCGCCGCGTTGATCAGAGGCACGCCGGGCACGATGAAGAGCGTGCAGGCGACGATGGGCAGCATGGGCGTCGCAGACAGATTGAGGTTTTGCAGCAGCACGGCGGCGAGCGTCGCAGTAAAGGCGGCGATGGCGATGCCGGCGTAGACGTTGAAGCCGTGCTCGTTGCAGAAGCGCCGTGCATAGAAGCCGAGGAAGGCGCAGAGCGCCGTGATGAAGAAGGCGGCGAGGTCGCAGCCGAAGAGAGCGCACGAGCCGGCGCACGCGAAGCCTGCACCGAGCGCCGTCAAAAAGCCGCTGTAGGGGGATTTTCGTTTTTCCAGAGCTTCCATCTCGCGCTCGAAAAGTTCAAGCGACCAGGCGTCGCGCATGGCGCGCCAGATCATGCGGCTGACGGCGGAGAGGACGAGCATGTTCACGCGGTGCGTGCGGCACTTGCTGAAGCGCGTGTAGGTGCGCTCTTCGTCCTTGATGTTGAGCATAATGGTTGTGTAGGCGATGTGGCAGCTGACGTTTTCCGCAGGGATGCCCATGTATGCCGCCGTGCGCATGATGTATTGTGAGGTGCGGTCGGAATCGGCGCCGTTTTCCATCATCGTGCGTGCGACGAGGAGGATCAGATGCATCTTGTAGATGATCTGGGAGAAGGGGTGGGTGAGAACATGTTCTTTCGTTTCTGTCATGGGGAGACTCCTTTCCTGTGCAAGGGATGGTGCGGAAGTTGATATGCTCTAAAGGTATCTTATGATAATAGTTTGGAATATTGTGACGATTTTTCATAGACTGCCCTGCGGGCAATCTGTGAAGCGGTCAGTCCTCCTGATCGACAAATCTCGACGCGAGCAGTTTCTTTTCCTGTGCGATCTTGTTCTTGCGGATCTGGCGTGACCAGAAGATGTTCGGTATGGCGACGCTGACGGCGATGCTGATGATGATGGTCGCCGCCTCGATGCCGTTTCTGAGTGCGCCCAAGAGGACTTCCGTGCTGACATCGTTGATGTTGAGGAGCGTGAAGAGCAGGCGGTAGAGCAGGATGCCGGGCACGAGAGGGATGGCGGACGGCGTCGTGAGGACGACGTTCGGCACATGGAAGCGATGGATGGCGGAGAGCGCGGCGATGCCAACGACGCCGCCGCCGATGAGCGTCCCCGTCGCCTGGCTTAGGCCGAAGTCGAACATGCAGATGTTTCGGAGCAGGACGGCGACGGCGCCGCCGACGGATACCGCCCAGAGGACGCGCTTCGGTACGTTGAAGAGCAGCGAGAAGCCGCCCGCCGAGATCGCTGCGGCAATCGGATGGTAGAGGTAGATGTCGCCGGGACTGAGGCTGATCGTCGTGAATTCGGTGATGCGCCCGAGGTGCAGCGCGATCGCCGTGCCGAACGCCATCGAGCCGATGATGAGCACGGTGTGGAAGGCTCGTGTGATGCCCGCCATGATGAAGTTGTTGAGCATGTCGTCCGCTGCATTGATCAGCGGCACGCCGGGTACGATGAAGAGGGCGCAGGCGACGATGGGGTGCATGGGCGTCGCAGAGTGGACGACGCTCTGCGAGAGCGTCGCCAAGGAGGTCGCGACGAAGGCGGCGATGGCGATGCCCGCATAGTTGTTGAAGCCGCGCTTGTTGCAGAGGATGCGTGCGTAGAAGCCGAAGAAGGCGCAGACCGCCGTGACGAAAAAGGCGATGAAGTCGCCGCCGAAGAGCAGGCACGAGCCGCCGCAGGCGAAGCTGGAGCCGATGGCGGTCGCGAAGTTCGAGTAGGGATTCTTGCGGCTTTCGAGGGTTTCCAGTTCCTTTTCAAAGCGTTCGAGTGACCAATTGTCGCGCATGGCACGCCAGATGACGCGGCTGACAGCGGCGAGGACGGTCATGCTCACGTTGTGCTTGCGGCATTTTGTGAGTTCCGTGTAGGTGCGCTCCTCGTTCTTGACGTTGAGGAGAAGCGACGTATACATGATGTGGCAGCTGACGTTTTCGGCAGGGATGCCCATGTAGGCCGCCGTGCGCATGATGTAGCGCGTCGTGCGGTCAGAGTCGGCGCCGTTCTCCATGAGGAGTCTGCCGACTGTCAAGATCAGGTGCATTTTGTAGGTGATCTTGTAAAATGGGTCTTTGAATACTTGTTCAAAGGATGATTGCATATAATGATTCCAGCCTTTTGTGTGTGTTCTTGTTTGATGTTTAAACGAAGCTGTGCCTGCGTAATCTGTCAGCCTTTCAAAGGAACGATTGCAAGCTTTTTACCTAAGGGAGTGAGCAGTTTCATGATGGTGGAAACGCTCGGAGTGGATGTTCCGCGCTCCATGCGGGCAATCACAGGCTGTTTCACGCCGCTCAACTCCTCCAGTTGCTTCTGCGTGATGCCTTGTTCTTGGCGAGCTTGAATCTTGTTTGCCTTGATGCGGCTGTCTTTGTCAGATTTCATGGAGAGGTTCTGCAAATATTCAAGAACAGGCTCTTTTCCATTTTTGTTGCGATAAAAATAAATTGGGTGCATACTGCCTCCTTCCTTTATTTTGCCCTAAAAATTATGGAATAGCAAGAGATATATGATATTCTTAAAAAAAGGGGGCGTGCAGTGCCCCCTCTTTTTCAGCGTTGTTATTTTCCTGCACCCGTGAAATCGTAGAGCTTCTCCGCTTTGTGAAAATGGGTGTGCAGCAGTTCGTGCGCTTTGCCTTCCAAGGGTGCGCCGAGGAATTCTTTGTAGATGCGCACGACTTCGGGATTTTCATGCGATTTTCTCACGGGGAGATTCTTGTCGATCTCATAGAGAGCCTTCATGCGCTCGGTGCGGCGCGCGTTCGTCGTATTGAGAGGCTGTCCGCCGCCGCCTTGGCAGCCGCCGGGGCAGGCCATGACTTCGATGAAGTCGTAGGGGCTTTTGCCGGCCTTGAGTTCGTCCATGATGTGCTTGGCATTCTTGAGCGTGTGCGCGACGGCGACGCGCACCTTGCGCTCGCCGAGGTCGACGGTCGCTTCCTTGATGCCGTCCATGCCGCGCACGGCGAGAAAGTCGATGGAGGGGAGCGTCTTGCCCGTCGCCTTTTCGTAGACTGTGCGCAGCGCGGCTTCCATGACGCCGCCCGTCGTGCCGAAGATCGCGCCCGCGCCCGAGCATGTGCCGAGCGGGCTGTCGAAGTCCTCTTCGGGCAGATCGTGGAAGGTGATGCCGACGTAGTGGATGAGTTTGGCAAGCTCGCGCGTCGTGATGACGATGTCGACGTCCTGATGGCCGTCCCTGCCCATCTCGGGACGCGCGGCTTCGAACTTCTTCGCCGTGCACGGCATGACGGAGACGGTCACGATGTCCTCGACGGGGATGCCCGACTGCTTCGGATAGTAGGTCTTGGCGACAGCGCCGAAGATCTGCATGGGCGACTTCGCTGTCGAGAGGTGGGGCAAGAGGTCGCTGTAGTGTTTTTCGACGTAGTTGACCCAGCCGGGGCTGCACGAGGTCATCATGGGAAGCGTGCCGCCGTGTTCTAAGCGATGCAAAAATTCATGCCCTTCTTCCATGATCGTGAGGTCGGCGCCGAAGTTCGTGTCGAAGACGCGGTCAAAGCCGAGGCGCTTCAAGGCGGCGACCATCTGTCCCGTGACGATGGCGCCGGGCGGCAGATGGAATTCGTCGCCCAAGGAGACGCGCACGGCGGGCGCGACCTGCACGATGACGTGCTTCTTCGGGTCTTGCAGGGCGTCGAGGACGCGCTGCGTATCGTCTTTTTCCGTGATCGCTCCCGTCGGACAGACGAGGCTGCACTGGCCGCAGAGGATGCAGTCGGTCGCTTCGAGCGGGCTGTCGTAGGCGGTCGTGACGACAATCTTGTCGCTTCGGCCGGCGAAATTCAGGGCTTCGATGCCCTGCACGTCCTTGCAGGCGCGGATGCAGCGGCCGCATTTGATGCACTTCGTCGGGTCGCGTGCGATGCTCGGGTTGTTCGCCGCGTCCTCTTTGCTTTCGACGACGATGGGCAGTCCCGTATGGCCGATGTTGAAGCGGCTGCAAAGCTCCTGCAGGTCACAGCGGTGGTTGCGCGGACAGTTCAGGCAGTCCTGGTTGTGGTTGGCGAGGATGAGCTGAAGGATGGCGATCTGCGTGTCGCGCACGATCTGCGTGTCCGTATGGACTTCCATGCCTTCCCAGACCTCGGTCGCGCACGCTGCCATGAGGCGGCGGCTGCCCGTGACCTCGATGGAGCAGATGCGGCAGCGAGCCTTGACGCGCTGATCGGGGTGGTAGCAGAGATGCGGGATGTTGATGTGCACCTTGCGTGCGGCGTCGATGATCTTCGTGCCTTTGGGGACTTCGACGGGAATGTTGTTGATTTTCAGGTGTACGAGTTCTCTTTCTTCTGCCATCAGTGTACGCCTCCGATCCGGAATGTTTCAGGGAAGAGCTTGAAGGCGGCGGAAAGGGCGTTTTCGGCGCTTTCGCCGAGACCGCAGAGGGCGGACATGGGCATGATGCGCGCGATCATCTTCATGTTTTCGAGATCCTTTTCCGTCGCTGTTCCTTGTGCGAACTTTTCCAAGATGAGCTTGATGTGGAGGACGCCCTCGCGGCACGGCGTACACTGGCCGCAGCTCTCGTGCGAGAAGAACGCCTGCGTCATGCGCAGAAAGTCGAGGACGCTCGTGCGCTCGTCGACGACGAGGATTGCGCCCGAGCCTACGGTCACGCCCGCCGCCTTGAGGTCGTCGTAGGTGTAGGGGACGTCGAGGATGGATTCGTCGGCGATCTTGCCCGACGCGCCGCCGAACTGGATGAGGCGGATGCGGCGGCCGCCCTGGATGCCGCCCGCAAGGTCATAGATGATTTCGCGCACGGTCGTACCGAAGGGGATCTCAAAGACGGCAGGACAGTTGACGTTGCCGCCGACGGAGACGAGCTTCGTGCCGAGGGATTCGCCCGAGCCGTAGCTGATGTATTCCTTCTTGTCGTCGAGGAGGAGATGCGGCACGATGGAAAGGCTCTCGACGTTGTTGACGCACGTCGGCAGTGCGAAGAGACCGCTCTGCTTGATGAAGGGCGGCTTCATGCGCGGCCGGCCCGCCTTGCCCTCGATGGAGCGGATGAGAGCCGTGCCCTCGCCGCAGACATAGGCTCCCGCGCCTGAGCGGAGGTGGATGTGAAAGTCGAAGCCTTCCTTGCCGAGGATGTTCTTGCCGAGGAAGCCGCAGCGCTCCGCTTCTTCGATGGCGTTCTTGAGTCGCGAGCGAAGGTGCGCGTATTCTTCGCGCAGGTAGATGTAGCCGTCCTGTGCGCGGATGCTCCAGGCGCCGATCGTCATGGCCTCGATGAGGTTGAAGGGGTCGTTCGTGATCAGTTCGCGATCCTTGAAGGTGCAAGGTTCGCCCTCGTCGGCGTTGCAGATGATGACCTTGTGCTCGCCCTTGACGGCGCGCGCCTGCGACCACTTGCGTCCCATGGGGTAGGCGGCGCCGCCGCGCCCCTTGATCTGGGCTTCGGAGAGAAGGGAGGCGATGTCCTCGCCGTCCATTGTCACGGCCTTTTTGAGGGCGTTGAAGCCGCCAATCGCCAGGTACGATTCGATGGACATGGGATCGTAACGGTGGAAGTTCTTTGTCATGAAAGAAACTTTGCTCATATAGTCTCCTTTCGTGTGGAGGTCGTTTTGTTTCCGGTCCTTTTTGTGCGCCTCGCAGAGAGAAGGCGCGGCTGCAAGGGGTGGAGCGCTCTTGCAGCGCAGGTTCGGTGAAGATGTGCAGGCCGCTTACTGCAGCGTGTGCAAAAGTTCCTCGATCTTCTCGCGGCTGTCAAGATGCCCGTAGACTTCGCCGTTGACGCGCACGGCGGGCGCGATGTCACAAGCGCCGAAGCACGGCGTCTTTTCGAGCGTGAAGCGTCCGTCGTAGGTGACTTCGCCGATGTCGATGCCGAGGAGGCTCTTGAGCGCAGAGAAAAGCGTTTCGTTCTCGTTGATGCGACAGACGACAGAGTCGCACACTTGGATGGGGTATTTGGCGCGCGGCACAGGCGACAGGCTTGCGTAGAAGGTCAGACAGTCGTAGATCAGAGAGATCTTCAGCGGCAGTTTCTCCGCCACGTAGTAGGCGGCAGGCTCGGGCACATAGTGGCGCTCGAAGAGGTCCTGCACGTCGAGCAGGATGCCGACGATCTGCGTCGGGTCGTAGGAATGAGCCTCAAGCACGCGGTCGATCTTCTCGCGCGTCGCGAGTTCGAGACTCTTGGGGTCGGCGTTCATGGCAGCATCTCCTTTTCTTGGAAAATATGTTTTCTTTTATCATTATAGAGGAGAACGGAGATTCATTCAAGAGAAAGGGGTACATGAGTATGTTTCTCCGTCCGTTTGTGCTATAATGTCTGCGATATCATCTGTTTGACTTTCGGAGGTGCAGCTTGGTCTCCTTTCTCATCATTTTAGTCACCGTTCTTGCAGTGTTCACCGTGGCGGCGCTTTGGGCGCTGCGCTATCTTCTCGCTGAGCGTGCGCTGTTTATTTGCCGCGTGCTGGTCGGCGTCGTGTTCACCGTCGCGTCGGTGTCCTTCTTCTTGCGGCGCAATCCGCTCGCGGCGTTTCTTTCGGACGGTGCGACGATTTCTCTGGCTTCTGTATTCTTCCTCTCTTTGATGTTCTTGTTTTTCTTTGTGTTGGCAGCTGTCGTCCTTCGTGCCGTCTATCGCAGGACGCTCGCCGTTCCCGAGGATGCGGGGCGGCGCAGGGTTTTGCAGGCGGCGGGCGCGTATCCTGCGGCGGCGCTCGGTGCGGCGCTCTACGGCAATCTCTACGAGCGGAATGCGACGGTTGAGCGTCGCTACGACATCCCCGTTGCGGCGTCGGCACTCGCAGGCTATACGGTCGCCCAGCTCAGCGACGTGCATCTCGGCATGTTTTTCTCGCTTGAGCGGCTGAAGAGCCTTTTGCAGCAGGTCGCCGACGCTGCTCCCGACGCACTCTTGCTGACGGGCGACATCTTCGACTATCCCGAGTGGACAGCAGAAGCCGTGCGCCTGATCGACGGCTTTGCCGCCGCCTTTCCTGACGGTATATGGTACTGCCACGGCAATCACGAGCATATACGCGGCATTGCGCTCGTAGAAGAAGCGCTGGCGATGTCGAAGATTCACTTTTTGAAAAACGAGGCGCAGTGCGTGAGGCAGGGAGCGCAGCCGCTCTACTTCGCAGGCGTCGACTACCCGATGTCGGAGTACAGGAAGAGACTCGACGCCGAGGCATTCCAGCGCGAGAAGGCGATGTACGCGAAAGCGGCGCTCGAAGCGATTCCAGAAAACGCCGTGACCGTGCTGCTCGCGCATCATCCCGAGTTCATCGATGATGGCGCTGAGTACGGCGCACGTCTCGTGCTCACGGGGCACACGCACGGCTCGCAGTTCGGCATCTTCGGCTTGCCGCTCTTTCCCGTGTTCAAGTACACGCGCGGCATCGTCGAGAAGGGGAAGACGACGGGCTACGTCCACTCGGGCAACGGCAGCTGGTTTCCGTATCGCCTCGGCTGCCCGCCAGAGATTGCTTTTTTCACTTTGCGTGCCTAGGAGGCTCCCATGAAGATACTCGTGACAATACCGCATTACTATGCACATGACCCACAAGGCATCTATGCTTCGAACGGCGACCCTGAGCGCAAGGCGGCGAATCTTCGGAAACTCATCGTTCATCTGAAAACGCTGTTTGAATGTCCGCAGGCATATTGCCGCTATGATCTGCAGAATGCGGACGGATCGCGCTTCACGGATGCCGATTTGCAGGCGGGCAGGCCGATTGCACGCTCTCTGGCGAACTATTATGCAGCGAACGAGGAGCTTCATGCCAAGGTCGATATCGTGCTCTCGACGGCGGGCGAGCGTCATGTGCTCGATCGGCTTGGCTTGCCGCAGGGCATGTACGAACGAAGGGATTTTCCCGATGTCGATCCGAAGCTCCTGGGGTTCACCTGTCAGGATGTACTCAAGGAGAGACGTGGCGAATACGACTACTACTGCTACATGGAGGACGATCTCGTCGTGCACGATCCGCTGTTCTTCCAAAAGCTCGCGTGGTTCGACGAGCTCTTCGGCGCGGACGCCGTGCTTCTGCCGCACCGCTTCGAGTACAATGAGCGATGCGTCTTCCCCAAGGGATATGTGGAAACGGATGGCTTCGAGGCGGGCAGCGAGCTTGTGGAGAGGTTGTCGTTTGCGCAGAAGTACATCGACTTCGCCGAGCGTCCCGTATTGACGGCGTTGCTGCCTGGCGGCGAGATGCGCTTCGTCAAGGCGCGCAATCCTCATGCGGGATGCTTCTTCTTGACGGCAGCGCAGTTCGAGCTATGGCTGAGCTGTCCTTACTATGGCGAGCGCACGGGGGAATTTTCCTCGACGTTCGAGAGTCCCGCGACATGGGGGCTCATTCGCACCTTCGGCGTTTACAAGAGCGATTTTCCTCTGGCGGCGTTTTTCGAAATTGAGCATGCAGGCGCGCGCTTTTTGGGGCAGAGTCTTTCGCAGGAGTCGCAGAAGCGTATTGATACGGCGTCGTTTGCGAGGGAAGGCATACATTTTTCATTTTGAGGAGACAGAGAAAAAGCCCGCGCAAGCGGGCTTTTTCTCTGTCAGTATTTCCCCCCGCCGCCGCCGTGGTTTTCGTCGCGGCTGGAGGAAGTGTTCTGCTTCTTTGGTTTTTCCTTGCGAGTGACGTTCATGTAGAGGAAGGTATCGCGGTTTTCTGTCAGATGAAGCCCTTCATGGCTCAGGTAGGCGTCGGCCTCGGTTGCGGCCATGACGTTGCTCATCGAGCCGATGAGGCTGCTGCGCACGAGGTAGAAGACTCCGCCTGCGAGCACGACGGCAGCGGTGAGCGCGAGCAGGCTGAAGCCTGCTTTGGGATCGAAAGGCTCGCCTTCCTTCTCGTAGTAGGCGAGCATCTCATCGGCCGTGGCCGCGTAGGCCTTGAAGCCTGAAGCGTAGTCATCCTTGGAGAAGGCGGGCAGGAACTTGCCTGAGAGATAGTCCGTGCCGACGCCGTCGGTGATGCGCCCCTTCATCTTTTTGTCCGTTGCGAGGTACCAGTCGCGATCCTTCGGGGCGACGAGGAGCACCATAGCGCCGTTTTCCGCGCTGCCTGCAAGTTTGTCGACGATTTTATTGGCGGCTGAGCCAGCTTTTTCGCCCTTGAGATCCTTGACGGTGCAGGCGGCAATCTTCACCTTGTGCGCCGCTTCGACATCGGCGAGCGCCTTTTCAAGCGACGTCCGGTCGGCGTCGCTCAGAAGTCCGGCCTCGTCCATGACGCGCGCGCTTGCTTGTGCGGCGTCCTTGGAGGCCGCCTCGCTCAAGGTGGGGGAGGCGGCGAGGGCAAGGAGCAGGAAGACGGGGAGGAGGACGGCGCGGAAGAAGTTTATTTTTTCACGTTTCATGTGCTGTCCTCCCTATATGCTTCCCAAGATGAACTTTGCGATGAAGTAAAGGATCGGCACGCTGATGAGGGAAGCGGCGAAGGGGTAAAGCGTCGCCTTCCTCTTGTCGATGGGCAAGGAGCCGATGACCTTGCCTGTCTGTCCGTTCATCATGAAGGTGTAGGGCTTGCCTTCGTACTTCGTTGTGAGAATCCAGACGGGCACCA
>ERZ772766.1145-NODE-1145-length-14573-cov-8.255132_pt1 | contig 14573 bp, 11 predicted proteins | sample MGYA00511379_ERZ772766 | MGnify/ENA primary metagenome ERZ772766 (study PRJEB29015, sample SAMEA2737895) | human oral metagenome | biome: human oral; feature: human-associated habitat; material: dental | place: China | collected 2116 ...
CCCTATGGGGGAAGGGATGGGATGGGGGTTGAGCAAACAGACCGCCCAAGCGAGATAACCACGCCACCCTTCGCCCAAGCCACCGATCCCGCAAAATCAGCCGCTATCGAAGCGGCAAAGGCCCGCGCTGCTGCACGTAAAGCCGCCCGCCTTGCCGCCAGCGGCAAAGCCACAGAGGCCCCGCCAAGCGGGATAACTACGCCCCCCACGGCAGAACCCCCATCAAGCGGGACAAGCACGACAGCCCCCCCGCCCTTCGCCCAAGCAACCGATCCTGCCAAATCAGCCGCTATCGAAGCGGCGAAAGCCCGCGCCGCTGCGCGCCGCGTCGAACGGCTTGCTGCTAGTGGCAAAACTACCGAACCCGCGCCAAGCGGGACAACCACGGCCTCCGACGACAAAACCGCCGCCATCGAAGCAGCGAGAGCCCGTGCCGCTGCGCGCCGCGCCGAACGCCTCGCCGCTAGCGGAAAAACTACCGAACCCGCGCCAAGCGAGACAACTGCGGGCTCCGCCGACAAAAGCGCCGCTATCGAAGCGGCGAAAGCCCGCGCCGCCGCGCGCAAAGCCGCCCGCCTCGCTGCCAGCGGCAACAGCGCTGAAGTATCCGCAGCCGAAGAAAAAAGCCCTTCCCCCTATGGGGGAAGGGATGGGATGGGGGTTGAGCAAACAGACCGCCCAAGCGAGATAACCACGCCACCCTTCGCCCAAGCCACCGATCCCGCAAAATCAGCCGCTATCGAAGCGGCAAAGGCCCGCGCTGCTGCACGTAAAGCCGCCCGCCTTGCCGCCAGCGGCAAAGCCACAGAGGCCCCGCCAAGCGGGATAACTACGCCCCCCACGGCAGAACCCCCATCAAACGGGACAAGCACGGCAGCCCCCTCGCCCTTTGCCCAAGCTACCGATCCCGCAAAATCAGCCGCCATTGAAGTGGCAAAAGCCCGTGCCGCTGCACGTAAAGCCGCCCGCCTCGCCGCCAGCGGCAACAGTGCTGAAGTATCCGTAGCCGAAGAAAAAAGCCCTTCCCCCTATGGGGGAAGGGATGGGATGGGGGTTGAGCAAACAGACCGCCCAAGCGAGACAAGCACGGCAGAACCCCCGCCCTTCACCCAATCCGCCGACCCCGGCAAAACCGCTGCTATCGCAGCCGCCAAAGCCCGCGCCGCCGCGCGCAAAGCCGCCCGATTTGCCAACAACCCCGACAAGGACAAACCATGACCCTCTACGACAGTCCCCTGCCTGCCGCCGACTACCCCGCCTACCTCGCCCTGCGCGACGCCATGCTTGCCACCGCCCTGCCTTACCTGGGACTGAGCCAGGAACGACAATGGCTGCTACAACGCTGGGCGGGCAACTGGCTGGGACACATTGACCGTCGCGCCGCCACAGCCCGTCTCGGCGAACAACCCTGCCGCCTGCAATATATCGGCTGCAGAGTGGACAACCGCTGGCACTGGGCCTGGGACGACCCCGCCGGCGACTACCCGCCGGAAGCCTTGCGCGACGCCCTGCGCCTCAAACAATACGGCGAAGAACACGGTATCGAATGGCTGACTCGCAGTGGCTGGCCAATTGACCTGCCCGGGCAGTACGAGGCCCTGCGCGCGCTGGCCGTCATGCTTAACGATGCCCCCGGCTATGGTCAGGAAAGCGCCCCCGGTCTCCTGCATGCCCTGGATCAGCTGCCGATCCGGGGCGTTACCCATACGCTGATGACCGTGTATCCGGATGCAGCCGTCCCGCACGGCATCCCCCGTCTGGATCTTGTCGAACGCGTCGTCAACGACCTTGCCCACCACGAAGGACTAAACGCCGCCGGGCAACCCGCCATCGAAGCCTACCTCGCCACCCTGCCGCCGCAAGAACGCATCCCCGTCCCCGCCGACATCCGCCCGGAACGCCACCCCGCACATACCGACTACTTCCCCGACGCCACTACCGTCTTCACCACCGCCCAACCCTGGCTTGCCGACCACTTCCTGCCGCTGGCCACCTTCGACCTCGCCTCGCTTGACCCCGCCCTCGGCGACGTCCGCTTGCACCTCGTCAAACCGCTCGAACCCTACGAAGGCTACATCGGCATGGAAACCACCGCCGCGCACACTGACTACTGCGGCACTAACTGGCTCGCCTTCCACCTTGAAGACGATGGCACCTACCGCTTCCTCGCCGAAGAAGACTACTTTCTCGGTGACAACGGTGATCCGGAAGCTGCCGCATACTTCACCGAAATGCGCGCCGACTACGCCGCGCGCAAACAACACTACCGCGACAGCGGCTTCCTCGGCGACGTGGATGACAGCGGCCTGCCGTGTTTTGGTAAGGCGGCAGAATACCTGCCATTCCTCGGCGGTGGCAGCAACTGGGTCAATGAAGCCCCGCCGCCTGCCTTCAGCATTGAAGGCGACCCCTACGACTACGACAGCGCCGTGGACATTCGCTACCAAAACCACCGCTTCACCTGCATTGCCATGACCGCAGGCTACGACTGGGGCGAAGGCGGTGCGGACGCCATGATCCTGCTCTACGAACCGGTGAGCCGCATCGTGCTGATGACCTTCGATTACAGCTAATCCCGCAATGCCTGCGCCTGCGCAACGGCGGCGCGGGTTTCTGCGGGCAGGCGGGCGAGCGGGCGGACCCTGCGGATGTGGCGCAGGGCGCTGTCAATATCGGTCTGCCCGCCATAGCGCAGCAGCCAGACGAGGGCGACGGCAACACTGCGGCCATAACCCAGCGCGCAGCAGATAAGGACGGGTTCGGCCTGCGTGTTGAGAAAACGCTCGATGGCGGCGGCGGCACGGTTGAGCGCGGCGGGGGCGGGCGCGGCCATGTCCGTCATCGCCTCGCTGTGATAACAAGCGGGGCGGCGGCGCGGGCTGCATTCGGCGCACACATCCACAACCGCCCGGTAGCGGTCGGCGGCGAGAATGCTGCCGAGATGCAGGCGCGCCGTGAGGGCGGCGGTGCGGCGCGCGTTGCCGCGCAGCCAGATGTACTGATTGATGCGGGCGGCGAAGCGCAGCGGTGCGAGCAGCAGCCGGGCGGCGAGCGCCGGACGGCCGTCCGCCTGTTTTTGCCAGATGGCGGCGCCAAGACGGGCGTACCCGGCGGCGGCGATGAGGCAGGACACGGCGGGCCAGAGCAGCCACAACCGGACACCGCCGCCACGGGCGGGCAAGGCAAGAAGGATGGCGAGCGCCAGATAAAGCAGGGCGCAGCGGCGGCGGCGCGGGCTTGCCGGCTCGTGCGCCCGCAGCGGCGACGCGCCCTGCCACGGCAGCGCCCAGAGGATGAAGGCACCGGCCAGCAGGGCGGTGGGGATGTCGATGAAATGGTGCTGGTAGGTGGTGAGCACGGATGCGCCGATAAGCAGGCACCAGGCGAGCCACAGCGGGCGCAGCCACGGCGGCAGCTTGCCCCAGTAGAAGCGGCCGATGAGGAAGGTGAGGATGATGTGCAACGAGGGCATTTCGTTGTAAGCCTGATCGAAGGCGGCAAGCGAGCGGAAGAGCGCGGCAAAAAGACCGTCGCCGATGTCTTTCGCCCAGCTGATTTGCAGCGGGAAAAGCAGAAAACCGCCGATGGCGATGGCTTGCGCGGCGAGCAGCTGCGCGATGTAGCGGTTTTGCTCGCGCGTAGTCGCGCAGAGGAAGAAACCGAGGCCGTAAAAAAAGTTGAGCGACCAGTAGGGAATGATGGTCCACGGCAGGAAGGGGATGGCGTATTCCCAGGCATAGGCGATTTCGGGAACACCCGCGCGGCTTGCGGTGTAATGATTGGTGAGGCCGTAGCTGAGATAGAAAACGGCGGCGACGGCGGCAAGTTTGCACAGGGTGGGGAAAAGGGCGGGCTTCATGGGAGGGGGCCGCCGGGCGGAAAAGCGTTCATGGTGTTGTCCTTTGGGTGATGTTTTGCCAACGGTTCATGGTGTGTCCTTATGCGATGAAACGCCGCCAGGCGGCGTCATTACCGGGTTTTGTAGAGACATTGCCTGCAAGGTCTCAACAGCAAAAAACGCACCGTTTCCCCGCTTGGCGGCGCGCCTGCCCGGAACACGCAAAGCAGGCCGCACCTGCCCGGTGGGCTGAAGCCGCCCTGCGCCCGTCAGGCGGCATCATTACCGACCTCGCGCCCGTTGCCAATGCAGCCACCAGCTGCCGATGAGCATCACCAGCGAGGCGGTGGCGGCGGCGAGCCAGGCGTAGGGCAGGAGGTTCAGGGTGCCGCCGCTCAGGGTGTAGGCAAGTACCAGCAGCGCTTGCAGCAGCAGGTTGCCCCAGCCGCCGCGCAGGAGGCGCGGTTGCTGCCATTTTTCCGCGCAATGCACTTGCAGCGGCGCGGCGTTGATGAGGGCGAAGAGGGCGGCGGCGCAGGCGAGGAGGCGCGGCAGGTGTGCCGTCAGGTTGTGCGGAGCGTTCAGCCACAGGATGAGCAGCAGCAGGGCGCCGCAGCCGCCGAGGTTGACGGTCAGGGTCGCCGCCCAGTACACCGCCCGCTGCGGGCGGTTCAGGACACTTTGCCGCCGGCGGCGCAGGCGCTCTTGAGCCGGGGTCATGCCCTGACGGCCAGGCTCACGGTGAAGATGCCGTATTCGTCGATCCATTGGTGGATTTTGCGGAAGCCCGCTTTGGCGACGAGTTGGTCCATTTCTTGCTGGCTGCGGCGGCGCATGACCCAGTCCGGGCTGCCGGCTTTGTGGCTGGTCAGCGCGCGGGCGATCATTTCCAGCTGCGGGTGCCAGGGCTGGCCGGTGTAGATGAGGTAGCCGCCGCTTTCGATGGCATCGCCGAAGCCCAAAAGCGATTGCAGGATGAGGTCGTTGTCGGCGAAGAGTTCGTGCAGGCCGGAGACGATGCCGAGGGTCGGGCGCGGGGCGAGGTTTTGGTAGTTGGCGCGGTCGAAGGCGTTGACTTCGTCGAAGCTGACGAGGTTTTGCAGGCCGCGTTCGGCGATGAGCGCGCGTCCGGCAGCGACGTTGATCGGGCTGTAATCACGCAGGCGGACACTGTCGGGTTTGACCTTGTCCGTCAGCGCGTCCAGCACGTAGCGGCCATGTCCGGAGGCGATGTCGAGAACATGCACGGGTTTGCCCGCTGCGCGCAGGTAGCCGAAGGCAGCGGCGATGGCTTTGCCGATGTTGACTTTGCGCTCGCGGATGCCGCGCCAGCCGATGGCGTTCAGATAGTGGCGGTCGTAGGCGAGGCCGATGGCGTTTTTGCCTTGCGGGGTGTTGCGGTAAACGTAATCGAGGGTGCTGCCGGAGTCGTAGCCGGTGTCGCGGCCGATGCGCAGTCCTTCGCTCCAGCGCGCGCCGAGGCGCATCATGGCGCGGTAGAACGCCCAATACAGCCCGCGCGGCGAGTAGCGCGGCAGCGGCGTAGCGAGTTCGTCAGCTTCGATGCGGCTGGCGCTCGCGAGATGTGCATTCGTCACGTCCACACTGTGCGGCGGTGCGGCGAAGCGTTCACGCAGGAAGCGGCGCATGGGCGCGAAGGCCAGCTCGCGTTGTTCTTCGCCGAGGGTGTCGTGATAGAAGCCGGGCAGGATGTGGCGCTCTTTGATGTGGCTGCCGAGGTGGTTATAGAAGTCGTGCTGCGGCTGGTGGTGTACCACCCAGTCGTCGCCGGAGATAAAGAGTTGCAGCGGCGTGGTGATGGCCTGGGCATCGGCGACGACGCGGTCAGCGGTGTCGTAGAGGCCGAGCAGGATGCGCACCGAGATGGGGCGGACGATGAGCGGATCGCGGTTGAAATCGTCCTGCCGCGCCTTGTCGTGGGTGAGGTAATGCGCCTTGACGTAGCTGTTGACAAAGAAATTGCCGCGCAGTTCGTAGAGCAGGCGCAGGCCGCTGCGCGCGAAAGGAACATAAAGCTTGACCTTGAACGCGGGCGAGGCGAGCACGGCGCAGCGCACCGGCGGGGCATAATCATGCAGCCAGGCGGCGACCTGCACCGCGCCGACGCTTTGCGCGATGACAGCAATATTCTCCGGCGCGATACCGTATTCGCGCTCAATGTGCTGCATGAAGTCCTGAATATCGGCGACGGAGCGGGCGACGCTGGGCGAATCCCCACGCGCGCCGGGGCTGTGACCGTGCCCGCGCGCGTCCCAGGCGAAATAAGCGAAGTCGTCGAAACCCAGCTCGTCGGCGACGAACATCAGGCGGCCGGAATGCTCGTGCCCCCGGTGGAAAAGGACGATGGCCTTGTCCGTGTTGCCGTCTCTGGCGGGGCGGTAGCGGTAGAAAAGCGCCGTGCCGTCGCCGGTGGTGAAGGTCTTTTGCTGTTCGCGCATGGGGGTTCCTTGTGGAAGGTGAAAAACGGGGTGGATTTTAGCCTAAGCGGAAGGTCGGGCAGACGCAGAATCGCGCAACCCCAGCCGCACCCGCTGCACGCAGGTAACGACCAGCAGGGCGACCAGCGCCCACATCAGCCACAACGTCCAGGCGGGCAACTGCCCCGCCAGCGCGTACCACAACGCCAGCGCGCCGATGACAAAAGCGCGGTCGCTCTTGCCGAACGGGCCGTCGTAACGGCGGCCATTGCCATGCACCTGCCCCAGCACGCCGCAAAACTCCGTCAGCGCCGCGAAAAAAACAAAACAGCCGATGACCAGCGGGCCAAACGGCGCAATCAGGGCAAAAGGCAGATAGAGCGCGGCATCGGCGACCACATCCGTCAATTCATTGAGATAACCGCCGAGGCGGGATTTCTGTTCGAATTCGCGCGCCAGCATCCCGTCCGCCGCATTCAGCGCCATGCGCAGGAAGAGCCACAGCGGCAACAGCACAAAAGCGCGCGCGCAATGCGGTGCCAGCGCAAAACCGATACCGAAGCAGACGGAAATCAGGCAGGCGAAGAGCGTCACCTGATTGGCGCTCACCCCGCGCGCATAAAGCCGCCGCACCAGCGGGCGCAGCAGCTGTTGAAATTTGGGCTTCAATTCATAAATGCTCATGCATGTCCTCGGCGGCAAACGGTTGAAAACGCGCATTATAGGAGCATGCACGCACCCGCACAGCGGCGTATGGCTTCCGGCGGGCGATACCATCCCCCAAAAATCCACAGAAATGCCGTCATGCCCGGTTATCCGGCAAAGCCGCTGTCGCCCTTGTTAGGCGGCGCGGGGGCGGTGGCGACAATCTGCTATCATTCGCGCCGTTTCAAGCCAACCCACGAGGATTCATGAATTTTACCGACACCCACCGCCGTATCGTGCTTGCCGTTTGCGGCCTCGCTTCCTGGGCTTCCATCGCCTTCGCCTATTTCTATCTGGAAAAAACGCTGTGGCTGACGCCGTGCAACCTGTGCATGATGCAGCGCCTTGCCTTCGGCCTCATCGGCTTCTTCTTCCTGCTGGATGCCATCTGCTGGCCGGGCCGCCCCGCGACGCGCTTCCTGATGCGCCTCGGCAAATATCTTTCCATCTTCTTCGGCATCGGCCTCGCCGCCCGCCATCTCTACATCCAGAGCCTGCCGAAGGATCAGGTCTCCGCCTGCGGTTTTGATTTCTACACCACGCTGGACAAGAACGGCTTCTGGGGCGGTCTGCTTACCGCCATGCATGGCGACGGCGATTGTGCCACCCGCGACCTGTTCCTCGGCCTGCGCATTCCGGTGTGGTCAATGCTGCTGTTTGTCGGCCTGCTGCTCATCTGCGTGATCTTCGAGCGCGGCAAACCGGCCCGCAACTGAACGCCGCGTTCAGGGCACAAAAAACCCCCGCCGCAGCGGGGGTTTTTATTTTGGCGCATCAGCGGTGTTCGTGCAGTTTTTCCTTGTGCTTGCGGATTTGCCTGTCAAGGACATCGCTCAACAAATCAATCGCGGCATACATGTCCTCATGGGCGGCATCGCCGTGGATGGTCTTGCCCGAGGCAAGGTGAATCGTTGCTTCGGCAATTTTCAGATGGTTCTCCGCACGCAGCGTTACCTGGGCGCTGGTAACGTCCTGCGCATCCAGCCCGCCGAGCTTGTCTTCGACGTAGCTGTGAACCGCTTCGCTGATGTCCAGGTGTTTGCCGGTGATGTTGTAGTTCATCATCCACTCCTTCTGTTGCTTTGGGTTAAAATTTGTGATTAACGTATCAAAAGCAACAGAAACCCGCAAGCGCTTTCACGCGCAAAACGCCGCCCGCAGCCAGGTAATCTCCGCGCCGTCGATACACACCGCATCGAAGCGGCAATCCGGCGGCGTCGTCGGGTGGTGCTGCTGCAAATACACCTGCGCCGTCTTGCGGATTTTCTCCCGCTTGGCGGCACCGATACTCGCCGCCGCGCTGACCTGCGCCCCCGCCGCGCGGCTGCGCACCTCGACGAAAACCAGCACCGCGCCATCACGGGCGATGAGGTCGATCTCGCCGTAACGGCTGCGAAAGTTGTTCGCTACAATGACCAACCCCTGCGCTTTCAGATAAGCGGCGGCGCGCTTTTCGCCCGCCCGGCCGCGACGCAGATGGGGGGCAAGTTTGGCAAGAAACATGAAGGAAACCCAATGAGTGGAACGTTGTACATCGTCGCCACGCCGATAGGCAATCTGGACGACATCGGCAGGCGCGCGCTGGCGACCCTGCAAGCGGCCGACATTATAGCCTGCGAGGATACCCGCCACAGCCGCCGCCTGCTTGATGCCTGCGCCATCGACCGCCCGCTCACCGCGCTGCATCAGCACAATGAACGCGGCGCGGCGGAAGCGCTCATCCGCCGCCTGCACGCGGGCGAAAACGTCGCCCTCGTCAGCGACGCCGGCACGCCGCTCGTCTCCGACCCCGGCGCCCTGCTCACCCGTCTTGCGCATGCGGCGGGCATCCGCGTCTGCCCCATCCCGGGCGCCAGCAGCGTCATCGTCGCCCTTTCCGCCGGCGGCCTGCCCGCCGACCGCTTCACCTTCGCCGGTTTCATCCCCGCCAAAGCAGGCGAGCGGCAACGCTTCCTCGACGACTACCGCACCGCCACGCACACCACCATCTTCTTTGAAGCGCCGCACCGCATCGCCGACACCCTCGCCGCGATGGCGGACGCCTTCGACAGCGCACGCCCGCTCGTCATCGCCCGCGAACTGAGCAAACAGTTCGAGCAAATCGCGTCTCTGACCGTCGCCACCGCCCCCGCCTGGCTGGCCGCAGACGCCAACCGCGCGCGTGGCGAATTCGTGCTGCTCCTCGGCGCGGCGGCAGCGCAACCGAACGCCGGCTGGCAGGCACTTGCCGACGACCTGCGCGATGCGGGGCTCGCGGCAAAAACCACCGCCGCCCTCGTCGCCAAACACACGGGCGCGAACAAAAAAGCCGTTTACCAATACCTGCTCGACCGCGCCGACGGCTGAACCGCCCTGCCCTCTTGCCATAAACCGCACCGCTTCCCGCCTGACGCCGTCCATCTGCAAAAAATTCATTGAAAAAACTTGAAAACCCCCACCTGTCCCATAAATAGAACCCATCGTTAATCAACCACAGGAAAAACCATGCAACCCTTTACCAGCCGCTTCCAGGAAGCCCTGCAAACCGCACAGTCCATTGCCGTCGGCAAGGACAGCAATTACATCGAACCCGCGCACGTCTATCTCGCCCTGCTGCGGCAGGAAGGCGGTGCCGCTGCTTCCATCCTGCGTCAGGCGGGTGTGGATGCGGGCGCGCTGCGCCGGCAGATAGAACAAATCGTGGACGACCTGCCGCGCGTCGGCAAAGCCGACGGCCAGGTCAACGTCTCGCCGGAAACCGCCCGCCTGCTCAACCTCTGCGACAAATACGCGCAGCAAAACGGCGACCAATACCTCTCCTCCGAACTCTTCCTCCTCGCCGCCTGCGAAGATAACGGCGCGCTCGGCAAGGCGCTGAAAAACGCCGGCCTGCAAAAAGCCAAACTGCAACACGTCATCAACGAACTGCGCGGTGGCGAACCCGTTACCGACGAAGCCGCCGAAGACAAACGCGAGGCGCTGAAAAAATACACCATCGACGTCACCGCCCGCGCCGAACAGGGCAAAATCGACCCCGTCATCGGCCGCGACGAAGAAATCCGCCGCGCCATGCAAATCCTGCAACGGCGCAACAAAAACAACCCCGTCCTCATCGGCGAACCGGGCGTGGGCAAAACCGCCATCGTCGAAGGCCTCGCACAGCGCATTGTTAACGGCGAAGTCCCGGAAAGCCTGAAAGGCAAACGCCTGCTCTCGCTGGATCTCGCCGCCTTGATGGCCGGCAGCAAATACCGGGGCGACTTCGAAGAACGCCTGAAAGCCGTGCTCAACGACATCGAAAAAGCGAATGGGCAAATCATCCTCTTCATCGACGAAATCCACACCATGGTCGGCGCGGGCAAAACCGAAGGCTCAATGGATGCCGGCAACATGCTCAAACCGGCGCTGGCGCGTGGCGAACTGCACTGCATCGGCGCAACCACGCTGGACGAATACCGCCAGTACATGGAAAAAGACGCCGCTCTCGAACGCCGCTTCCAGAAAGTGATGGTCGAAGAACCGAGCGTGGAAGACACCATCGCCATCCTGCGCGGCCTGCAAGAACGCTACGAAGTCCACCACGGCATCGACATCACCGACCCGGCACTCGTCGCCGCCGCCGTCCTCTCCAATCGCTACATCACCAACCGCCAGCTGCCGGACAAAGCCATCGACCTCATCGACGAGGCCGCCGCGCAAATCCGCATGGAACTCGACAGCAAGCCGGAGGCGATGGACCGCATCGACCGCCGCCTCATCCAGCTGAAAATGGAACGCCTGGCGCTTGAAAAAGAACACGACGACGCCTCGAAAAAACGCCTCGCCGATCTCGAAGACGACATCCAGAAACTGGAAAAAGAATACGCCGACCTGAACGAAATCTGGCAGGCGGAAAAAGCGAGTAACCAAGGCAGCGCGGGCATCAAAGAAGAAATCGACCGCCTGCGCATCGAACTCGAAGCTGCGAAACGGCGCGGCGATCTCGCCACCATGAGCGAAATCCAGTACGGCAAAATCCCGGCCCTGGAAAAACAGCTGACCGCCGCGAACGCTGCCGATAGCAGCAGCACCCCGCACCAGCTCATGCGCAGCAAAGTCACCGAAGAAGAAATCGCGCAAATCGTCTCGCGCTGGACGGGCATCCCTGTCGCGAAAATGCTCGAAAGCGAAAAAGAAAAACTGCTGGCGCTGGAAAGCGCACTGGGTGCCCGCGTCGTCGGCCAGGAAACCGCCGTCGAAGCGGTAGCAAACGCGATTCGCCGCAACCGCGCCGGACTGTCCGACCCGAACCGCCCCATCGGTTCCTTCCTTTTCCTCGGCCCGACCGGCGTCGGCAAAACCGAACTGTGCCGCACCCTCGCCGCTTTCCTCTTTGACAGCGACGAAGCCATCGTCCGCCTCGACATGAGCGAATACATGGAAAAACACAGCGTTGCCCGCCTCATCGGCGCACCGCCCGGCTACGTCGGCTACGACCAGGGCGGCTACCTGACCGAAGCCGTGCGCCGCCGCCCGTACAGCGTCGTCCTCTTCGACGAAATCGAAAAAGCGCATCCGGATGTGTTCAACGTGCTGCTGCAAGTGCTGGACGATGGTCGCCTGACCGACGGCCAGGGCCGCACCGTGGATTTCCGCAACACTGTCATTATCATGACTTCGAACCTCGGCTCGCACCTCATCCAGGAAGCGCCGCAGGACGACTACGAAACCATGAAAATCAAAGTGATGGAAGTCGTCGCGGCGCATTTCCGCCCGGAATTCATCAACCGTATCGACGAAACCGTCGTCTTCCATTCACTCGGTAAAGAACACATGGCGGGCATCGCCAAAATCCAGCTGGGACGGCTGGAAAAACGCCTCGCCGAACGCGACCTCAAACTGGACATCAGTCCGGCCGCGCTTGAACAACTGGTGGAAGTTGGTTACGACCCGACCTTCGGCGCACGTCCGCTGAAACGCGCCATCCAGACCCACCTGGAAAACCCGCTGGCACAACGCATCCTCGCCGGCGACTTCCTCCCGGGTAGCACCGTCCATGTGGACTACAAAGACGGCGAAGGCTTCGTCTTCCACGCCTGATGCTGCTTTCGCACACAGAAAAACCCGCCGCAAGGCGGGTTTTTTATAGCGGCAGAGGCAAAAGTAGCGTTTTTAAAATATTCCGTAGTATGATGAAAAAGAAATCTTCACTTACAGGTAATCAGGATGAACACTTATCGCAAAGCCACTTTAATACTGCTATCACTGGCATTTTTAACCAATCCGCTTCACCTGCCTGCACAAACGGCTGCAGCTATCAACGATTGGGAGCTTTATGAAATATCCAGGGCAGGTGCAACGAGCATTTATACAGCCATCAAACATACGCCCAATGGATCTTATATAAGCACTGCCAAATTCACACCTAATGTCGGAAATATTACCAGGTTTATTGGGCGAGCAAGTTTTATTTCTGCGGTAGTCTTGGCCATAAAAGGATTATTCGATATGGTGAATTATGTGATGGATCCGGAAAATAACCGGGTAAAATTTACGAGAAACACGGGATTATGGACGGATCATGACAGAAAAATAGTAGGCGATATTGCGACAGTCGGACGCTATGAATGTGCAAAACCGCATGGACAGGGCGGTGGTGGCGGCCCTATAGTCATGGACTATACCGACACAGGACATGCGTATGTGAAATGTAACAATGGCTATGGGCATATCTGGGTGCACAAAGAAGAGAAAACGCTCACGTTCAACCAAATAGCAGCGCAAATCTTTAAAAACGCGCAAGCGGGACAACCGGAAGCCATCGCCGCCATTGGACAAGTAGCGGATGAGCAGGTAACGCCGCAATGGCTTGCCACTCAATGGGAGCGCAACAAAAGACTGCTGGCTAAAACCAACGGGCAACAAAACATCAGTCCGACAGCGATTGCTTTGAGCCAGGCGCATCGTTCTGGGAGAAAATACGGAGGAAACTGCACACCGAAAGAGTTTAACGAACTGGAAAAAAGAAAAAATGAGGCTTGTCCCAGTAAAGGAAAAAAACCCGAGGAAGAGGAAGTGCAAATCCGTTGCACAAATGCTTTGTCAGATAAAGAAATACACGATCGCGCTAAGCTTGCAGAACAATGCGCCCTTGCTCGCACCACAATTAACAATAAATGCTTTGCCGGTGGGGACGAAAATCATAGAAAAGAAGCAAGTAAATATTGGCAAACCTATACCGACTGCTTCAAAATATTACAAAATAGATGGAATTAGCGATGAAAAATATAGCTCCATTCAATCAAATATCATCTATAGAAAAAGTCATAAAGAAATATTTTCCAAGTAATGAAAAATTATATAGCCTGACAGAAGATGAAGTTGCCATGTGCGGCGCCGCCCATGATGTAGATATCATGTATATGTTTAATGACAGAACCTGGCTTGACGTCTGGAATGATTCTGATGCTTTTTGGATAGACCATATGATAGGTATGTTTTTTTACTCCTTAACGATACCAGCTGAATATTACAGAGAAATAAATAAACTTCCGGAAGTAAGCTATGAAGAAGACAAAAATAATGTCCGATTTTTTTTAACCGGGCTGCTTTACATGTGTACGGTAGCAGGCTTTAATGATAAATCTTCCCCACCGCGAGCCTCTTATTCTATTTTGGATCACTGGGATCCCAAAGAACCTTATGAAACATATGATGGATATATTGATCCAATTAAAGATTTCTTCCCTTCATTGATAGAGAAATACACATCAGAGCAGTTGTTTTTACTCTCTATTCTGTTTATGGAATTACCCAAACATGCTGATATAAGTGAACTGGGTAAGAAATATTGGACATGGATTTATGAAAATACCGATGATGATATCCGGGAGGAAATCATAAAAGAGTTTGAAGAGAGTTTATAAGTATAATGGCTATAAGCAATTAATCTACATTAATGCAACGCCGCAATGACTTGCTGGTCAATGGGAGCGCAACAAAAGACCGCTGGCTAAAACCAACGGGCAGCAAAACATCAGCCCGACAGCGATTGCTTTGAGCCAGGCACATCATTCTGGGAAAAAGTACGGAGGAAACTGTACACCGAAAGAGTTTAACGAACTGGAAACAAGGAAAAAACACTATTGTTCCGAGAGTGGAGAAATGCGTTGCCCAAAAGGCACTTTGTCAGAAGTAGAAATACGCCGTCGTGCTTATATTGCAGAACAATGCGCGCTTGCACGTTCTACAATCAACAATAAATGTTTTGCTGGTGGGGACGAAAACCATAGAAAAGAAGCAAATAAATATTGGGGTGTTTATACTGAATGCGCAAAAAGATTGAAAGCAGGCAGATAATTATGAAAAAAACCGTATCATTCGATCAAACATTACCCATAGAAAGAGTTATAAAGAAATATTTTCCAAGTAATGCAAAATTATATATAGCTAATGGATTTTATTTTCCATACAGATCCTAAATAGCTTGTCGATATCATTTATTCGCAACTTATTACGAACAGATTTAACCTATGCCCATTTATGTTCAATAGGGTTGAGATCAGGACTATAAGGTGGCAGCCATAGTATTCCATGCCCATTCTCTTTCAATAAATTACTGATTTCTTCGCTTT
>ERZ772766.1148-NODE-1148-length-14566-cov-4.496037_pt1 | contig 14566 bp, 10 predicted proteins | sample MGYA00511379_ERZ772766 | MGnify/ENA primary metagenome ERZ772766 (study PRJEB29015, sample SAMEA2737895) | human oral metagenome | biome: human oral; feature: human-associated habitat; material: dental | place: China | collected 2116 ...
CCGGAGGCGGATCCGGCGCCGGCTTTGGACGAGACCATGCGGAAAAGTGGCAGTCAGACAGGGTGTCCCGCACCACATCGATGGTGACCAAGACCACAAGTTCGGCCGGCCTCAACCTCGCGAGCACCCGCACCGCGCCCCCTCCCCTCACTAGGTCCACTCCGGCGCAGGCCCACGGCGTCGAGCACAGGCACCGTACCGCCCACTCTCCCGCACAGGACACACAAGACAGAGGCAGACCATGCCATTGGGCTCCATTATAGCGCGAACGGAACGGGATCTAATCGTGGACCGATTTGTCTGGGGCAGGTCGTGTGGCAGAGGAAGACTCTCTTCTTCTGTCGTCTGCGTGCGGGCGCTGGGCGGGTCCGCGCCGTGGGCCTGGGCCTCGTGGCCGTCCGTCACCTGCGTGCGGGCGTTGGCTGGGATGCCAACTTGTCCCCGGGCCTGGGAAGAGGGGGGCTGGCGAGGCTGACGGCTGTCCCCGGCGCTGGCGATGACGGCTCCCTGAGCGGGGGCCGCCGTACTACCGTGGACGGTAGGCGGTAATCTTTCCCGACTCCTCGTAGGCAATGAGCAGGTTGTCCTTTACCACGTACTGCGTCTTGCGCCCGCCCAGGGTGAGGGGCTTTGACGACTCTCCCGTGGTCATGTCGATGAGGAGGAGGAACTTCTTGTCGCCCTCGTAGTTGAGGTAGCTTGAGATCTGCCCTTTTTCTGAGAGCTGGAAGGCGTGGGTGGCAAACTCTGCGGAGCACTTCCCGTCAGCCTTCTTTGTTATCTTGTTGTCCTTGCCGAGGTTGATGTCCTTGCCGGCTACCGTGATGGACTGGCAGGTGGGGTCGGTTGCGGAAACGGAGTACGTGCCCGGGGCCCAGGAGGTGTCTCCGTTCTTGAGCCACGCCAGGGTCTGGTCGATGGTGAAGCGGTTGGGTGACCAGGGGTAGGTGGTGAAGTTCCTGGAGGTGTCCGTCGTGAACTTCTCCCTGGTCGTGCCGTCGGATTTGTAGATGCTGATGTTTCCGTTCTTGTCATAAATGACCCAGCCGTCTACCAGGGCGTGTGGGGAGTTCTGGGACTGGCTCCCTTCCATCTTCTTGACCTCGCCGGTGTCGATGTTCACGCTGAAGTTCGGATCCTTATCTGCGCGCCCGCCGGCCAGGACGTACCTCCCCACCCTGGAGCCGGTGTTGATGTAGGCCTGCTTGGACACGGGGATGGTGGCCTCCCACTTCTTCTCGGTCAGTGACGTCCACAGGGCGCACGACGTCCCTGAGCATGCCGTGACGCCGACGCCGGTCGCCGCGTAGGTGTCCGCCTCCGCGCCCCACAATGCTGTGCTGCGTTCGCGGGAATTGATGTCTATGACATTGTTCCCGATGATGATCTTCCCGTTCCAGATGGTCGTGCCGGGAGCGGTGGACGTGATCTTCTCCTCCCAGAGCTGCTCGGGCTTGCCCTGACCCAGCCTGAAGACGGTGACCAGAACTGAGCCCTTCTCCTTCTGCCTCGTGGTGCGGATGAGTTTGTCGTCCGTGAGCCTCACGATCGTGCTCGTGGTGCCGGTGCCCGGAGGCTCCAGGGTCCAAGCCTGTTCGGTGCCTTTTAGCCAGGCCTGCGACCACTGCTGCCTGTTCCCCGTGGGTGTGGGTGAGGGCTGGTCGGGAGTGGGTGAGCTGGCGGAGGTGGCGGTCGTGCCGCCGCCCAGGAGCATGGCGGTGACGGCGGCGGTCCCGGCCACCAGGACGAGCGCGGCCACGAGCAGGCTTACCACCAGGGTCATCCGTCCCCTGCGCGTGGGGACGGCAGTCCCGTCGAGGGGGCTGGCGGTCCCGGAGCGGGCGGTCCTAGAGCCAGTGGTTCCCGAGCCAGTGGTCCCGGAGCTGGCCCGCCGTCTCCTGCGCGTGGGGGCGGCTGTGACCACGGGGAGGATCTGGGTGGTGGCGGCTGGCTCCCTGCCGCCCGGCAGGGCGGGGCGTACCGGGCCGCTGGCGACGACGGGGAGGATCTGGGTGGTAGCGACTGGTTCCAGGTGCCGCCCGGTGGTCGTGGTGGGTTCGTGGCTGACGGTGTCACCGCTCGGGTGGCTCCCGCTGTCAGGCGATCCCTGGGAGGGGGGTGCGTCCGGAGAGGAGGATGCGCCCGGAGAAGGGGGTGCGCCCGGACTGGCCAGCTCGTGCGGGGGCGGGTTCTCCTGCTCCTCAGCAGGGGCCGCGCCGGGTCCGGGAGAAGGCTGGCGAGCCGCCGGGATCCCTTGTTCCTCGGTGGGGACGGCTCGCGCGTACTGCCGGGGCAATGGCGCTGGTGGTGGCTGGTCCGGGTGAGGAGCTGGCGGTGGCTGAGCCGCTGGTGGCTGGTCCGGCTGAGGGGTCTGCACGTGCCTGCCCTGGGGTCCGGGCTCTGACTGAAGAGGATTGGTCATGCCGTTGAGTATGACATGCATCACGCATTATGTGCTCGTCATGCCGCTCACACGTGCCCGGGTGCGGCCCCGAGCCCTTGTCCTCACTGCGAGGTGGGTCGTGGCAGGGGTGGCCCGCCACGGCCTCGGCCACTGTGAAGACCTTCTCCAGGCTCGGCGTCGTCCCGAGGTAGACGAGCCGGTACAGGCTCGTGCCGATCATCATGTCCGCGCTCGTGACGGCGTCGGGTCCCGCCAGACTCCGGTGCCGATTCTCAGCCACCTTCTCAGGCTCATAGGGCGCTTGTCGGTCCCCTGCCAGACCCCGGTGCCGGCCCGGGAGACGGCGTCGATTTCCCCGTTCCGCAGGGGCGCCACGACCTTCTCGCGGTAGACGCGCTCGGACTGGGGGCGGGCGAGGAGCTCCAGGGCCGGGTAGGGGACGGCGGAGCCCAGGGCCGGGTTAGCCAGGAGGTGTGCATACGCACGACGAGCGCGCTCAGGTCGACCAGGGGGTCCGGGCTGGGCGGCAGGTCCTGCGGCCTCAGGATCGCGGACGGGGTCCCGACTTGGGCGGACGATCCAGGCACTTACCCACCAAGGCCGCGGACGGGCTGTGGATGTGGCGGCGAGTTTTGGGACGGCCACCAGGGCCCTGTGGCCGTGGCGGACGGGTCCTCCTGGGCTGTCCGCAACCAGCTGGAGACCGGGACAGTTCCTTAAACGTGGACAGAAGGTCACGATGAGGTGGCTAGACGCCGGTGACATTGCTTGGAGCCGGTGCCTGGGTCTAGCTGTAGGCGGCCTTGGTGTGACCGAGGTCATGTCGTGTCGGGTTCGAGGGGTGCGGGTCCGGCTTGAGAGGCGGCTGTCCACAGCATGAGGACGACGGCGGAGGCGGGGCTGTGGATTGTGTGGATTCAGTGTCAGGGAGAGGGATCCACAGCGGCCTGGCCCTTTTCTCCCCACCTGGGGACAGACCTGTGGAAAATTACACGGATGTGTTTCCACAGCCCTGTCCACAGGTGTGGGGGATGTGCGAGGGCGTGGGATGCCAAGGGGACGGGTCAGCGCGCCCCACTGAGCGGTCAGGGCCTTCCCGTGCTCCTGACACCTGTCCTATGAGGCCTGTGGGTACCCCCTGAAACCGTGGGGCCACAGGGGGTGGACAACTGCGGAGGGGAGGGTGTGGAGTCCCGGGGCAGCCGCCTCGGTGGGGGAAAGACCGTTCTCCCGCCGTTTCTCCCCACCTGGGGACAAGCCTGTGGATAACTTTTCCCCAGCCTGTCCCCAGCTTTTGTCCACAGCTGTGGACAGAGGGGAGAGGGTGGCCCCTCGGTCTGCGAGGGAGCAGCGACGTGAAGGAGGTGTCGGGGCCTCGGCGCACAAGCAGAAAGTGACTGAAATCACTTTCAAGAACGGCGACAAAGGTTGACAATGCAAAATGCTGAGTAAATGGTAATGACAGTGTAGGGCCAGCTTTAACTATTAAAAACTATTGAAACACCACTACTTATATGTGAGAATGGTGACGGCTTAGCTAGAGGATGGTGGGCGTGGGTGAGGCCGTCAATCTCATAGCCATGGGGACCACGGGTGAGGGGATGAGGGGCCCCACGTCGAGGCATCCCCGCTCGCGCGGCTCATAGCCACAAGGGCATGGGCGGGGGCCTGGAGGGAGGGCCAGCAGCGGCCTGACCTGCTCGTAGCCACAGGGACGCGGGCGCCGACTGCGCCAGGCCGGACCGGGGCCGCTGATCTCATACCCTGGGGACACGGGCCTCACAGGCTCCCCATAGACCTCCTGCGTTGACTTACGGCCAACCCCGACGACGCGACGGCGTCGCCCGCAGACCCGGAGCAGGAGGAGCTCATGACCGTGACGTCACTCACCTACATCCTTGCCGACCTGACCGCCCTGGCCGTCCTGGTCGGCGCCCTCTACGCCCGACGCCATGGACGCAAGGACCTCATAGCCGCCTACCTGGGCATTAACGTGGGCGTCCTGGCCGTCACCCTCCTCATGTCCACCGCCTCCATTGCGGCGGGCCTGGGACTGGGCCTGTTCGGCGTGCTGTCAATCATCCGCCTGCGCTCTGCCGAGATATCCCAGGGCGAGATCGCCTACTTCTTCGCCGCCCTCGCCCTGGGCCTCATGGGCGGCATCCAGACCGCCCCCCTGAGCCTCATCGCCCCGCTCATGGCCCTGGTGGTGGCCGCGCTGTGGGTCGGGGACCACCCCCGGCTGGCCCGGCGCAACCGTCGCCAGGTCATTGTGCTCGACCGCGCCGTCACCGACGAGACCGCGCTGACCGCCCACCTGGAGTCCCTCCTGGGCGGCCGGGTGCGCTCCGTCGAGGTCCAGCGCCTCGACCTGGTCAACGACACCGCCCTCGTGGACGTCAGCTACCTGGTGCCGCGTACGCCTGCCGCCCGCACCGCCCGCACCGCCGGGGGACAGCGGCTCGACGGGAGCGGAACGGGCCCCGCCGCCCGTGCCACCGCCCTCACCGGCGCCACCCGCTAACCCAGGTTTTGCTCTGCCGGCCCAGGGCTACCCCACTGGCCCAGGGTCGCTCCACCAGCCCAGGGTCGCCCCGCTAGCCCCGGGCTAGCCCCCTGGCCCAGGGCCGCCCCACCAGCTCCCGCCAGCCCACGGTCACCCCGCCGGCCAGGGTTTGCTCCACCACCCCACGGTCACCCCGCAGGCCCCCACCAGCCCCATAGGAGGCAGGACGCACATGACCACCATAAGCACTGACAGCCTGGCCGCCGTCACCCTGGCCGAGCTCAACGCTGCCGCCAGCCTCCTGACCCGGGTGGACCGCAAGTACCTCCTGCCTGTCCACGCGGCCCAGGACCTGGTCCACGCCCTGGGGGACGCCCAGGTCCTCCAGATCGGCCGGCGTCGTTCCTTCGCCTACGCCTCGACCTACTTCGACACCCCCGACCTGGACTCCTACTACCTCGCAGCCCGCGGGCGACGGCGTCGGTTCAAGGTACGCACCCGCTCCTACCTGGACTCCGGCCTCACCTTCCTGGAGGTCAAGACCCGGGGCGGGCGACACACCACCTTGAAGTCGCGTACCGAGTACGACCGTACGGACCTCCTCACCGAGCCGGGGCGGCGCTTTGTCGCCGAGTGCCTGGCCACCTCGGGCGCCTGCCCGCAGGCCCGGGCCGACGAGGTCGCCGACACCCTCATGCCCGCGCTGTCCACCACCTACGAGCGCACCACCCTCCACCTGCCCGCCGACGGCGCCCGCGTCACCATTGACACCACCCTGACCTGGTCGCACCCCAGCGCCGCCACCGGTGAGGCGGGGGAGACCTACCAGGCGTGCGGCTACGCCGTCGTCGAGACGAAGAACCCCGCCACGCCCTCCCCCGCCGACCGGCTCCTGTGGGCGGCGGGGTACCGGCCGACCCGGGTCTCCAAGTACGCCACCGGTATGGCCCTGCTCCACCCCGGCCTGCCCGCCAACAAGTGGCACCGGGTCATGCACCGGGAGCTGGCAGGAGGAGGGTGCCGGGAGCTGGCAGGAGGAGAGCACCGGGAGCTGGCCCAGGCCGGGGCCCGCCAGACCACGCCCGTCCCCGCGGTAGGGCTGTTGGAGCTGGTCGGGGCCCGCCGCCGGGCCGAGGCGCCGGGTCGCTCACCGGGGGCAGTGACGCGCCCCAGGTTCTCACGTGGACACAGCGCCTGCATGAGAGCTGCACCGGGCGCTCCCACAGACTCACTCCACCCGTATTCAGCCTAATACACACTCAACAAATACCAAACAGCTCATGAAGGGGCCAGTCATGATCTCACCCACCCCCACGCGCCGCCTGACCAGGGCCGTGACCGCGAGCCTGTCGGCCGCCGCCCTCCTGGCAGGCTGCTCCGCGACAGCCAGCAGCACCTCTACCGGCTCTGGCGCCGCGTCCAAGGACGCCTGGACCACTATCTCGACCTCGGTGCGCACGGCCTCCACCGGGGCCAGCGTGACTGACGTCCTGGCCGCCAACGACGCCGTCGCCGCCGTCACCACACCGGCTGACGAGGCCGGCACCTACGACTCGGGGGCCACGACCATTGCGCTCTCGGGGGACTCCGCCACGGTCTCCGGCTCCGGCGCCACCGTGGACGGCAGTACCGTCACCATTACCTCCTCGGGCACCTACGTGGTCTCCGGCAGCCTGTCCGACGGCCAGATCGTGGTCAACGCGGACGACGCCGACGTCCGCCTCGTCCTGGACGGGGCCACCATTACCAACGCCGACGGCCCCGCCGTCAACGTGGTGGACGCCGGATCCGTGGTCGTGGTCCTGGCCGCGGGGTCAGCCAACTCCCTGTCCGACGGTGCCAGCTACGCCGACACCTCCGATAACGCCCCTACCGCCACCCTGTACTCCAGCGACGACCTCACCATTACCGGTACCGGCTCCCTGAGCGTGACCGGCCTGGCCAGGGACGGCATCTCCTCCAAGAACAGCGTGGTCATCTCCGGCAGCCCCACCGTCACCGTCAACGCCTTTGACGACGGTATCCGCGGCAAGGACTACGTGGCCGTCACCGGCGGCACCCTGAGCGTGACCGCGGGCGGGGACGGCATTAAGTCCTCCGAGGACTCCGACCAGACCCAGGGCTTCGTGGCCCTGGGCGCGGCGGCGGTCACCGTGACCGCGGGCGACGACGGCGTCTCGGCCACCACCGACGTGACCGTCAGCGGCACCACCCTGAGCGTGACCGCGGGCGGCGGTCAGGCCGCCGCGTCCCCCACCTCCGGCGGTCCCGGCCAGGAGGCCCAGCCTCCCTCCGGTGCCCGGGCCCAGCAGTCCGCTGCCGACCAAGGCACCGAGAAGCCCAAGGGGGTGAACGCCGGGGTGAGCTACACCCAGGACTCCGGCACCGTGGTGCTCGACGCCGCTGACGAGGGCCTTCAGTCCGCCTTTATCAATATCAGCGGCGGCGAGCTGACCGTCACCTCGGGTGACGACGGCGTGAACGCCACCAACGGCGACCACGTGATCGAGGGCTACGAGAACGCCGACTCCGAGTCCGACGACGGCGCGGTTCTGACGATCACCGGTGGCACCACCCAGATCTCCTACGCGGGGTCGGACGGGATCGACTCCAACGGCTCGGCCTTTATTACCGGTGGCACCGTCCTCATCTCCGGGACGGCCGGGTCCATGGACGGCTCCGTGGACGTCAACGGCGAGTCCACGACCGTCGGGGTCACCGACGCCCCGGGTGTGGCCGTCGGGGACACCGTCACCGTGACCGGGGGCTCCGGCTCCCAGACGCTGACCAGCACGATCTCCGCCTCCACCACCACCGTCCTGGGACTGGTCGAGGGTGAGAGCTACACCGTGTCCACGAGCTCGGGTGGCTCCCGCACGCTGACCGCCTCGGCGCTGGCTGCGGGTGCCGGTGGGCCTGGTGGGTCCGGTGGGCCCGGTGGCCCTGGTGGGCCCGGTCAGGGGGGAGCGGGCCAGGGCGCGCCTGGTGGGCCCGGTCAGGGGCAGGGCCAGCCTCCGGCACCCGGGCAGAACGGGGATGGCGGCCCCGGCGGTGGTCAGTCCGGCCAGGAAGGAACTCAGACCCGGTAGAAGGCGGTAGCAGACGGTGGGGTACTTCGGTGTGGGGTACCCCACCGTTTCCTGTCGACATCATTCCGTGACTCAGGCACAATCGAGACCATGGTCACATCTGGAGACGCAGACGACGCACAGCCTGCTGGCGACGCCCGGCCTGCCGGTGACGTGCAGCCCGCTGGCGACGCCCGGCCCGGCACCACCTCTGACGTCACCCCCGACCCTGAGACCACCCCCGAGACGGCGTCTCCAGACAGCGCCCGGGGCCCGGACTCAGAGGTCCGGGCGTACCGCCGGGAGCCTCAGGACCGGGAGCCGGAGCGGGTAGGACGTGCTGGCCTGGTCCTGCGCATGCTGCGGCTCGGGGCCGTCCTGACCCTGCCCGTCCTGTGGTGCACCCCCTGGATGTCCATGCTCCCGTTCGGTCAGAAGACCTCTGCGTCCCTGATCGTCTGGCCCCTGCTCTTCCTGGGTGGGGCGTGGCTCTTCTTCCCCCTGTCGCGTGAGGGACCCATGTCCCGGGTGCTGTCCGTGGTCGTCCTGGTCATGGCTGACGAGGTCACCCTGCACAGCGTCGTCCGGGCGGTCTGGGACTGGTGGAGCACCTACCGACGATGGGGTGTCACGTCGAACCGTTCCCTGTACATTGCGGCGTCGCTGCTCGCTCTCGGCCTGTTTCTCACCAGCCACTACCTGGTACGAACCCGCTACCCGGCGGCGCCTCTGAACCTTCAGGGGGCAGGACTGCGCTCCGGTACGTACGCGGTGGTCAGGAGGATTACTATCGGGACGGCGCCGCTACCGCCTTGGCACCGTCTCACCATCCTCCCCCTCGTCCTCCTGCCGCCGCTGCTCCTGGTGGGTTCCGTCCTCGTCCTGCCCGGCGTGCCCCAGCCCGTCACCCAGCAGCTCGCCTCTCGTGTGCCTGAGGACGCCCGGCCTGCCATGCCCACGACGGTGGGTAAGGCTGTGGCGTGGACGCGGGAGACCGGGCCCGCGGTGCTCGACGTTGCCGCCGGGGCACGCGGTCCGCTCGTTCTCACCAAGGACGGCCTGGAGGCCCTGAGGCCTGAGGACGGTACCACCCTGTGGCGCTACCACCGGGACCGTGCCAGGTACTCCCATCTCGAGGGCTCTCGCAGGGCCTACCTGGTGGTGAGCCCTGACCGACACTATGTGGCGTTCTGTATCGAGGCGCCTGCCCTGGGAGGTCATGGGCCTGACGCGCTCACTACCGTCCTGGACACGGTGACCGGGGAGACGGTGGGCGAGTGGCCCTCGTACCGCTACAGCCGTGTCCAGCTGACCGACTCCGCCGTTCTCGTGGGTAACGACGCCATTCTCCTGAGGGACGGCTCCGTGCTGGGGCAGGTATGGCTGGGTGGAACGGGTCACCGGGGACTGGGCTGCTGACCTGAGACCATACAGCCAGCAGTGGTACGCTTCCTCCCGTGAGCTGGTAGACATGGCCTCAGGGGTGCGTGCTGATATCACGGGTTTCTCGCTCCAGGAGAAGGTAACACCCTCAGGTACTGCCTGGATACTTTGTGACGACACCTGGGTCGAGACCGAGGACCGAGGCGTCAAGAAACTTGACAGAAAACTGACGCGCACGTCCTGGCTGCCCGCATCGTCAGGCTATTTAGCGGGACAGCAAGTCAGCCTCCACAATGAGTCCCTGGATACTCTCTCCGTTGATTTTGACGACTATGTTCTCCGCGAGATCCTGCCGATGGGAGGTACTGCCGATTAGTCCTGCTCCAGTCTTCTCCGGGTGTCGTCCCGGTGACCCCCAACCCATTGCCTCACGTCGGGCGGCACCGGCGCGGTCAGGTCGGTGCCCCATACGTCGTAGAACCGTTCCACGGTCTCGTCAACCACGTGGAGGACGTCCTCGGGACCGACCTGTAGAGCCTGCTGGAGACGGGTAAAGTGAGCACGACCGACCTCGGCCAGGGTCCTGGCCCCGAAGAATGGCAGCCCGAGCTCGGCATGACCCGGGTAGACGGCGGTGCACACGAGGTCGTATGCGGGTGAGAGACGGGCGGTGCGCCGGTCGGGGTAGATGAGGGACCAGTTCTTCAGGTGGGCGTCCCCATTGCCGACCAGGAGGTTGAACACGGTACGCCGCACCATCTCGCGTAGGGAGTCAAGGTCTTGCCCGCGGTATGCGGTGGCAGCCACCTTCTCCACGGAGGAGTTGTACTTTCCGTCCCCAGCACCAAAGCGTCCCAGCGCCTGGGCAAAGTCCTCACTGTGAATACGTCCCCGGTCAGAGCGGTCAAATCGGCGAACGGCGTAGGCCTGGGTCTCCTCCGAGGGCCAGGCACCGGGGCCGAGATCGTCAATAGAGGCGCGGTCCCACAGAGCCACCTCAGGCACGTCAATGCCGACCTGCCCGGCAAGCCTCATAACAGCGAGCTCATTGACCTGCAGCCCGGGAAAAGCGCGGTCCGGCGTCTTGAGGATCCAGTCACCGTCCTCCCCGTGGGCAGGGACGACGAGCCGGTCTCCGTGACGGCTCATAGAGAACTTCAGCGTCATGCCGGCCAGTGACGCGCGCCAGAGTCCGGTGTCAACAGGACGCGGGTCTCGGGGGCGTACGTGGGGAGGAGTTCCTGGGGCCGTGTCCCCGGGGCCCTCAGCACCACCCTCCTTCCCTGCCCGGGTGACGGTGACGGCACCAGGTAGGTCGTCGCCAATCCGGGCGAGCAGGTCGATCTCGGCAAAGGTGCTCACGCCCTGCTCGCGGGCGATAAGCTCTCTCAGGCGTCCCTCAGGCAGCAGGTTGGAGAACCAGGCGGGAACACGGTTGACGGCATGCGGTCGTTCGCGCCTGTGGTTCTCAAACCACAGGCCGAGGACGCTCCGTCTGGGACGCTGCCAGTAGCCGCGGTCCAGGACGAACTTCGTGAAGTCGTCCCTTCTCTGTATGGATCCGACGTGCTCCCCGTGAAGGGCGACGTCGTAGGTCTCCTCTCTCACGGTGCGCTCTTCTCCCCGGGGCTGGTGCTAACGGCGCGGAGAAGGTCTTCCAGCGGCGGGCTGTCCTCGAACTGGTAGGCGGTACGCACGGTGACGAAGTCGCGCAGGTAGGTGCCCAGGAGCTGCGCCCGGAGCGCAATGGCCCGTTCGTGCTCATTGTTCTGCAGGCAGGTGACAATCTCCTCCGTAAGGAGCAGGGACCCTAGGTCCCTGACGCCGTTTGCCAGGTACTCCATCACCGTCCTGCGGTCCAGTCCGGAGACTATACGGTTGGCGGCCGCGCGGGCACCCTCGCCCAGTGCCGTGACGGGTACGAGATCAGAGAGGACCGCACTCGGCGTGCTCTCACCTTCAAGAATATCCGCCAGCGTCTCCACGGTCATGGGCTCACCAGTCTGCAGGTCAACAGGCTCTCGGTTCCACATGGCTATGAGCACCACCTTGCTATCCGAGCGGGTCGCCCGGAACGTGCTGAGGTCCGGTGGCGTCGGGTCGCCGCTCAGCCTGGCGGAGGCGAGGAGACGCTGCACGGAGGAGGACTCCTCTCCCACGACGACGCACTTGGCCATATCCCGTAGGTCGGTCTGCGAGCCGCTGATCCCGAGCTCATCGGCCGCCACGCTCGTCCGCCAGAACCATCGGGCCAGCAGGTCGAGATTACGGTCGTAAGGACTGGGGAAGAGCGCGAAGAACCGGGTGAGGACAAGGAGCTGAAAACGGAAGGGGAGAAATGTCCAGTGCGGGACGCCGACCTCTTCCTGAAGGAACCGCACCGCCTCCAGGAGCGCGCGCTCCGTGGCCAGGTAGGCCTCCTCCCTGCTCTCGGACGGGAAGTCGCTCACCCGGCGTCGAGAATCCGAGAACTCGCCGTGGATGTCCCGGGTAATATCCGTGTGCCGACGCACCAGGAGCGCCTGGACGACGACGACGTCGGGCAGCAGGCCGAAGCTCGTCTGAGAGGCGATAGAGGCTCGGATACCCTCGATTGTCAGTCCCTTACCGGGACCACCGTGGAGCGCGTCAAAGACCTCGGCGGCATTGAGTCTCCTGCCGCGGTTGTTAATGCGGTCAAAGATCTCACGCAGCACGGGCTCGTCGGCGTCCTCCATGGTGGTGGCGGGGATCTCCGCATTACTCAGCCGGGCGACGGCCTCCTGAAGCCGTGCCGCCTCCTTTCCCGCCTCCGGGTGCTCGTTCAGCCAGGCGAGCGCCTTCCCGAGGTCGAAGAGGCTCGGCAGCGGGACCACCAGGTCCTCTGGGTCCCGCAGCGGGACCACCGTGCCCTCCGTGAGCGAGTACCCCAGCGCAAAACGCCGGTCCTTCACACCCTTTGGGTCCACGGCGTTCACCAGGCTCGTAATACGTTGCTGGCCGTCCACCACCCACAGGGCGTCGGGAACCTCCGGGGCCTCGACGTTGAGCACCCCGATCCGTAGGCGCCCGGCCGGTGCGGGCCGTTTCCACAGCAGGAGGCTGCCCACGGGGAAGCCCCGCAGGAGGGAGTCAAAGAGAGCGCGGACGTCCTTGGCCTCCCAGCGGAAGGAGCGCTGGAACTCCGGTAGTCGGATGCGCCCGGAGACCACCAGGGCGTGCAGCTCACGGATGGTGTAGTGCTCCGCCTTCGAGATCGCCTGCGCCTTGTCCATAGGCCGATTATGCCAGGCAGACTACGTCCTTTCGGGCGCAGGTGGCCCGGTAGTGCGTGGGGCGGTGCGAGCCGACCCCGCGCGTCCTTTCGGGTGCGGGTTGCCCGCTACTCGGTCCTGACCCGGTCCTGCCGCCCGGGGCCGTCCTGCCGCCTGGGGCTCCGGGCGGGCGGGGCCGTCTGGCAGGGCAGGGGCCCGGTCAGGCCCGTCTCAGCACTCCACCACATTGACGGCCAGGCCTCCCAGAGAGGTCTCCTTGTACTTGGCGAGCATGTCCTCACCGGTCTGGTGCATGGTCTCAATGACGGTGTCCAGGGACACCGCGTGCCGCCCCTCCCCCCACAGGGCCATGCGCGCCGCGTTAATGGCCTTGACGGCCGCCACCGCATTGCGCTCAATACAGGGGATCTGCACCAGGCCGCCCACTGGGTCGCAGGTCAGCCCCAGGTTGTGCTCCATGGCGATCTCGGCGGCGTTCTCCACCTGGGCAGGAGTTCCTCCCAGCGCCTCAGCCAGTCCGGCCGCCGCCATGGACGACGCCGACCCCACCTCCCCCTGGCAGCCCACCTCCGCCCCGGCGATCGAGGCATTGGTCTTGATGAGGCTGCCCACGGCGGTGGCGGCGAGCAGGAAGCGGCGCACGCCGTCGTCGTCGGCCCCGGGGATAAAACGCTGGTAGTAGGCCAGCACCGCGGGCACGATCCCGGCGGCCCCGTTGGTGGGGGCCGTGACCACCCGGCGCCCGGCGGCGTTCTCCTCGTTGACGGCCAGGGCGAACAGGTCAACCCAGTCCATGCCGCGCAGGGGGTCGGCCATGGTGAAGGCGGCGCCCGGCCCGGTGGACTGCGCCACCAGCCGCTCGTGGAGCGCCTTGGCCCGGCGTCGCACCCCCAGGCCCCCGGGCAGGGTGCCCTCAGCCTCCATGCCCGCGCGGATGCAGGCGGCCATGGTGTCGCGCAGGAGGTCAAGGTAGGCCTCTACCTCGGCGCGGGGGCGGGCGGAGACCTCGTTGGCCATGACCACGTCCGAGACCCGCAGCCCCTGGCGGGCGCAGATCTCCAGCAGGGCGGCGGAAGTGGAGAAGGGGTAGGGGGCGGGCGTGGCGTGGGCCTGGGCGCTGGAGGCGGTGGCCAGGGCGCGGATCGACGGCGCCCCGGGCCTGCCGGTGTCCTCCATGACAAAGCCCCCGCCCACCGAGTAGTAGGTGCGGCGCAGGATCTCGTTCCCGGCCGGGCAGTAGGCGGTCAGGGTCATGCCGTTGACGTGGTAGGGCAGGACCCGGCCGGGCAGGAAGTGGATGTCGGTGGCCGGGGCGAAGGGGACGGGGCCGACGCCGTCGACCGTGAGGCTCCCGGCGGCCTCGACCTCGTTCATGAGTCCCTCGCACACGGAGGACGGGACGGTCTCGGGGACGTAGCCGGCCAGGCCCATGACGGTGGCGCGGTCGGTGGCGTGGCCGCGGCCAGTGGCGCCGAGCGACCCGTAGAGCTCAATGGTGACGCGGGTCACGGGGGTGTCGTCGCCCTCGTCACGGCGGCGTGCGACCCGGGCTGACAGGGTGCGGGCGAAGGCCCGGCCAGCGCGCATGGGGCCTACGGTGTGGGAGGAGGAGGGGCCGACTCCAATGCGCATGAGGTCGAACACGCTCAGTGGGCGCGGGGCGGCCTCGACGGCGATCTCCCCGGCGAGGAGGGCCGCGGGGCTCGCGGTGTCCAGGGTCGTGGGGCGTAGGGTGGTGTCGGCGGACATGTCTTCAATTATGAGGATCCGCGCTCTTATAGCCCGCCTCTGTGCCTTGCAGGCCCGGGGGCAGGCCAGGCCACCCGGCGGGGGAGGCGTCCCCTGGCCTGCCTGGGCGCCGTGTCCGCGACTGCCCGTTCTCACGGCGAACAAGTACCGTTCTCACGAGCAATAAGTACCGTTCTCACGAGCAATAAGTACCGTTCTCGCG
>ERZ772766.1152-NODE-1152-length-14542-cov-8.945813_pt1 | contig 14542 bp, 15 predicted proteins | sample MGYA00511379_ERZ772766 | MGnify/ENA primary metagenome ERZ772766 (study PRJEB29015, sample SAMEA2737895) | human oral metagenome | biome: human oral; feature: human-associated habitat; material: dental | place: China | collected 2116 ...
GCTCGGGGGTGGGGTGCAGGTAGGTGAGCTTGGCGTCCTCGCCGCCCAGCTCGATAACGACGTCGACCTCGGGGTGGAGACGCTGGGTGGCCTCGGTGCCCGCGATGACCTCCTGGACGAAGGGGATTCCCATGGCGCGGGCGGTCGTCAGGCCGCCGGAGCCGGTGATGGCCGCATGAACGCGGGCGCCGGGCAGAGCACACTCGACGTCGGCGAGGAGGGCCCCCAGGGATGCGCGCACGTCGGCGTTATGACGACGGTAGTCGGAGAAAAGACGGCGATTTCCATCCAAAACGACGGCCTTGACCGTCGTCGAGCCGACATCGACGCCGAGCTGATAGGGGCGCGTGGCTTCGTGGTGACCCTGTGTTGTCATGACGTACCTCCTGAGTCCTCACCACAACTTAGGAAACCCAAAGCACAGAGTCAAAGGTGTCCACTACGAGCGGGCTCACACTGACTAAAACCGCTCAATACCCGGCAAAATAGGGGGTGGCATCCCCTGCACTGAGCACGCGCCCACTCGTGTGAAAACAAAGAATTACAACATATGAAGCGTGACAAAATTCAACCCATCGGCAAGAACCCCGCCACGGCCTCATCGCGAGAGTTCCGCACCGACCTACCCACCACGCCTACCCCGCCCCGGCCTCGCGCATCTTCAGCGCACGCCGCACGTTAACCCGCTATTGCGAGCGTGGGCCCTCGAACTCGCACGTTAACCCGCTATTGCGAGCGTGGGCAGCCCCGCCCGCGTGCAGATTAGAGGGTTTACGTGCGGAATAGAGGGTCAACACTCCACTTAGCGGGTTAACGTGCGACGCCCACGGCCCAGCTTCCGCCGATCACGCAATGAAACAGCGTCTGAAGATCCGCCAACCGGAACTTCCCACCCTACCGGCGAGTAGCATCATTCCAATAGAAGTCACAGATTAGTCGTTGACCAAAAGATTCATCTAGCGCTAGACTTTTCACCACTACGTCAGATGCCCAGGGGTTCTGCTCCAGGGTATCGGGGGGTCGGATCTCAGATTCGACCCCCTGATAATTTTTGGCACAACGAGGTCCGCATGAAGCAGTGCATCACCGTCGATGAGCAGATTGCCCTACTAAGGAGTCACGGAGTCTCCTTCGAACTTATGTCCGAGAACGACGCCCGAGAGTTCCTTTACTCACGCTCCTATTTCTTCACAATCAAATCCTATGCAACTACACCCGTGTTGACACTGCAGGCTCCTACACTTACTCGGGACTCGACTTCGCCGACCTCGTTGAACTCTCGTACCTCGACTTCGCCTTGAGCCGTATCTGTCTCTCACTGGCGCTGAGCACGGAGCATTTCCTCAAAGTGCGACTCAATCAGCTCATCATGAGCGATCCGAAATCGGACCTGTCAGAGGTACTTGTACGTCGTATCCTCAACGGCGATACATCCTCCATCCGCTACAATCCCTACACCGAGGATATGTGGACGGCTTGCAATGATAACCCTTCCATCTGGCACCTGTGGGAGCTGCTCCCCTTGAACGAACATATCCGCCTCTACACGTCGTACTTCGATTACAGGGGAGAGACCGCTCCGTTCGCCCACCTGCTACTCATCCTGCGCAAACTACGAAACGCCGTTTCTCATGGCAACTGTCTACTCGCTGACGTCTCGCGGCCTTCGGAGCAACGTCGCCAATCTGAGGGGCAGAAATACGACAAGGAGGTGACGCTCGCCGCGCTTCGCATGTGCGAAGTCAGTCCGCGTCGTCATTCTGGCAAGAAAAAGGCTCTTAACGAGGCGCTGGACCGCCTCGTTGTCAACAATTTCGCCGCTGCCCTTCTCTGCCATCTCGAGTTTGCTGATTCACACAAGGCTCTCAGCCATATGATGTCCGATCTCAAGCGTTTTAGTGAGCGAATCGAGCGGCATCGTCCACTGTTCTTTGGGGATTTGCACGTCGAAACACCACGCAATCAGCTCGTCAATTCAACACTGAGCGCCATTCAACGTCTCATCTCGGGATATTGCCGACAGGCAGAACGGAAACTGACGAAGCTGACACCCATTGACTACTCTGCGGCTGTAACCAGATCTACGCACCGAGACTCACTCACGGGCCGCGACGGGTATCGCGCGGACCTGGGTGGCCTTGACGCTCACCCACAGGGAATCACCGACGCCGAGGCCGAGGTCGGCCCACGCGGAGGCTGTCACGCGGGAGGTCACTGACACGCCCTCCGCGAGCGCGATGCGCACGCTGACGAGTGAGCCGTCGACGTCGATACCCGAGGCGACGCCGGGTAGGACGGACCGCGGCGAGGCATGGGCTTCCTCGCGGGAGAGAGCCACGGCCTCGGGCGGGAAGGTCAGCGCGACGCGGCCACCCTGGCTGCTCCCACCGGGAGCGATGGGATCTCCCGCATCGTCGGCTGCAGCGTCGAGACGACCAGCGTCAGTCGAGTCGAACTCGGACAGGTCGGCCGCCCACAGCTCGCCTTCTCCGACGGGCACGCCGACCATGCCGGGGCGGGTCACGATGGGACCGGACACGATATTGAGCCCGGCCAGGCGGGCGGCGAACACCGATGACGGCGAGGCGAGGACGCGGGCGGGTTCGCCTTCCTCGACGACGCGCCCGTCTCCCATGACGATCATGTGGGAGGCGAGGGCCAGGACCTCGGCGATGTCGTGCGAGACGAGCAGGGTCGTGATTCCCGCGCCGGTGAGGCGCTGGCGCAGGACGGAGGACACCTGGGCGGTGGCCTCGACGTCGAGGGCGGCCGTGGGCTCGTCGAGGATGAGGACCTCGGGGCGGAAGACCAGCGCGCGGGCGATCGCGACGCGGGCGGCCTGGCCGCCGGACAGGGCGGAGGCGCGCTTGTGCGCGAGGTCGTCGATACCGACGGCGCGCAGCTGCTCGAGTGCAGCCTCACGGGCCTGGGCGCGCCCCACCCCACGCACACGCAGCGGGAAGGCGACGTTCGCAAGCACGCTCATGTGCGTGAAGATGCGGGGGGCCTGGGAGACCATGGCGACGCCGCGTCGGCGCGCGGGCACGAAGGTCTGCGCATCGTCGACGACGCATTCGCCGATGCGCGCGCTCCCCTGATCGAGGCGCAGGGTCCCGCCGATCACCTGCGCGAGCGTCGACTTTCCCGCGCCGTTGTGGCCGACAACGGCGGTGACGAGGCCGGGGCGAAGCTCCGCGTCCACGTTCCAGCCGCGCTCGACGATGATTCCGGCGACGCGCACGTCCGCGCCCTCCCCCGCATCTTCCGCGAGCGCGGTCGGGGCCTCGGAGGAGGGAGCGGAAGGAGCGCCGGGAGCAGCGGCGCGCCCCGGCCTCGTCGAACGAATGAGGGAAGCGAGGCGCCCCCACGGGGTTTCCGTGAGCGCGACGACGAGCGCGGCGACGCCGAGGAGGACCACGCCGAGCGCGAGGGCCAGGTCCGCGTCGGACTCTCGGGCCAAGTAGATCTGGAGGGGCATCGTGCGGGTCACGCCCTGCATGGACCCGGCGAACGTGAGGGTCGCGCCGAACTCGCCGAGGCAGCGGGCGAGCGCGAGGGCCGCGCCGCGACCGAGGCCGGGCAGGACCGTAGGCAGAGTGATCTGCCAAAAGACCCGCGAGGGCGAGGCGCCGAGAGAGGAGGCCATCTCGTCGAGTCCCTGCTCACGCGAGCGCAGCGCGGATTCGAGGGTGACGATGAGGAATGGCAGGGACACAAACACCTGCGCGATGACGACGGCGGTTGTCGTGAAGGCGATGTCGAGGCCGGCGCCGCCAAGGAGCGCGCCGAGGGTCGAGCGCCTACCGAAGGCCGCGAGGAGCGCGATGCCGGCGACGACGGGCGGCAGCGAGAGCGGCAGGGTGACGAGGATGCGGGCGGCGCGTACGCCTCGCCACGAGCGGGACAGAACGAGGGCCGCGGGAACGCCGAGGAGGAGGTCGACGCCGAGCGCCATCACGCAGGTGCGCGTGGACAGGCCGAGGGCTGCGGCGGCCTCGGGGGTGGCGAGGGTTGTTCCCAGGGTCGACCAGTTGACGCGCCCCAGCATGAAGGCCAGGGGCAGGAGCAGGAAGCACAGGGCAAGCGCACCGAGGCCCCCCGCCCAGATGGGCAGGGGGCTCACGGCGGGCGTTCGACGCGATGTCACCTGTCGATGTTACTTCGCGGCGGGCGTGAAGCCGGCTTCTTCGAGGACCTTCTGTCCGTCGGCGGAGAGGACCAGGTCGATCCACTTCTGGCCCAGATCCTTCTTGGTCGAGGCGCTCACGAGGGCGATCGGGTACTTGTTGGCGGCCTCGTCGGCACCCTGGATGGCGACGGTGTCGACGGCATCGCCTTCGGCGAGGGCGTCGGTCTTGTAGACGATACCGGCGTCAGCCTGTCCGGAGGCCACCTTGCCGCGCACGTCGGTGACAGCCTGCTCCTCGGAGACGGGGTTGAGGGTCACGCCGAGCTTCTCGGTGAGGGTCTTGGTGAGCTTGCCGCAGGGAACCTCGGGGGCGCAGATGACCAGCTTGGCGCCGTCGAGCGAGGAGTCGAGGCCCGTGATGCCGGCGGGGTTGCCGGGCGTCGTGATGAGGGTCAGGGTGTTGGTGACGAAGATGGTCTGCGCGTCGACCTGGGAGGCGTCGGCGGCCTTCTTCATGGTGGACTCGTTGGCGGTGGCCAGGACATCGACGTCCGCGCCTTCACCGAGCTGGGTCACGAGGTCCTGGGAGCCCGCGAAGTTGAAGCGCACGTCCACGCCGGGGTTGGCGGCCTCGAAGGTCTTCTCGAGTTCACCGAAGGTCTCGGTCAGCGAGGCGGCGGCGTAGACGTTGAGGACGGTGGTCTCGGCGGCGGGCTGGGTTGCGGGCGCTGGGGCCGTGGAGTCGGCGGCGGGGGAGCCGGAGGTGCAGGCGGCGAGGGCCAGGGTGGCCGCGCCGAGGACGGGAAGGATGCGAAGGGAACGCACTCGTCTCTCCTTTTATGAGGGAATGGAACACATTAAATCTAGCAAGGTGCGCGGCGCGCGCAACGATTCGCAGGCCCGCATCCGAATCGTTACTTTTTCCCCTCATTTCAGCGAAATGAAGAGCTCCATTTAACTTGTTTGCGCCCGTAGTAAATACGGGTAATCGACAGTAACTCCGCGCACTCGACCATGGCTGGACGCGCGAGGACCCACACAGGCCCCATTTACCTCGGCCGAGACGCTCACAAAAACGCCGTCACACCCGCACCCACCCCCACCCCACCTTGTTACGAAGAAGGGACTAGGATCACAGTCACCAGCACGCCACCACACCTCGGAGGACACCATGCCCAAGCCCGTCGCCTACGACCTCAGCCAGATCAGCGCCCACGTCATCACCTATTCCGACCGCATTCAGCGCGGCACGAAGGAGGATCGGGCGACCCCCGCCTGCACTGCCGCACTGGCAGAGGCGGGCCTCGGCCCGGTGACGGTCGCGGCGATCCCCGAGAGCGCCGATGTCCTCGAGACGGAGATCCGCGACGCGCTCGAGGCCGGCGCACGCTTCATCATGATCCTGGGCGGATCGGGCTTCGGCGTGGGCAACTACGCGCCCGAGGTCGTCCGCTCCATCGTCGAGGTCGAGATCCCGGGCATCGCCGAGCAGATCCGCGCCCATGGCCTCGCCAACACCCCGCTGTCGGGCCTGTCTCGGGAGGTCGTCGGCGTGACGGCGCGCGACGCCTCGGGTGCGCTCATCATCTCCTCCCCCGGCTCGCGCGGCGGCGCGCTCGACACCCTCGAGGTGATCACGCCCCTGCTCACCGCGATCTTCCACCAGCTCGACGAACAGCGCTGACCCTCTTCTCCCCTCCCCCTCTCTCAATGTCGCACGTAATTTGGGTGCCCTTCATTTTCTTAGGCATCGAGAAAACGTTGAAATACCGACATTCTCATTTCAAAATCCGAAAGGTTGACATGGGAATTACGTGCGACATTTGTGGGGACCATACCGACGATCAGGGACGAGGCCTCGACCGACTTCGCGTTCGCGAGCGGGATCGTGGTAACGGGCACCCACGAGCCGGACTGGGAGCCGGACTGGGTGTCGTCGGCGCGGGCGGTCCCGACGAGGGCGAGGGACGAGGCCGTGGCAGCTGCGGCGGTCATTGCCATGGCCGCTGCGAGGCGGACGCGAGAGAACAACATGGGAGGACTTTCGCGCAGGAATGATCTTCCCACAGTACAACCAACAAGCGCCGCCCACCTGCGTCAATACGCGGTGGGCGGCGCTTTGTGAGGTCGTTCGCCGAGGCCTCGGCCAGGAGGCCTCGATCGGGAAGCCTCGATCGGGAGGCGTCGATCAGGAGGCGTAGCCGACCCAGCGTCCGATTCATGCGGAGCGTCGTGGCCTCAACTGGTCGAGCCATGCGATCAACTCAGGCATATCGCTCCAGGGCGCCTCGTCCCACACGGTCACGCCCCGCGCGAAGCTCGCCCGCCGACGCTGCACCCGTAGACAGGCCTCGTCGGTGTGATCGATGAGCCACTGAGGAATTTCCATTGCTTTCTCATAAGCTCCCCGTTCCCACTTACTGACGAGTTCCTCAACGACAGCACTTGCGGTCCAGCTCGAACAGACGTCCGCACAGTGATAGACAAACCACGCCTCGATGCAGGGATTCGACAGAGCTGCACCATGATGAAAGTCCATCTTCTCCGACAACCACTTCTTCAAGATCGCCCTATGCGGCTGATTCACATCCGCATCACAGACGATCCAGGCACCAGAGATAGAGATACTCTCACGCTCTAGCTCCTTAACCTTTCCCCCCATTATCTCAACCAGGTTCTTGAGAGAGGATTTCGAGTCGTTTCTACAGAAAACAAAGGAAAAGGCGCGACCATAAAGGTGCTGATTCAGCGCATTCAAGTATTGCTTCTCTGTCGCCCCTTCAACGGCGAGAACGACAAGAGGCTTCACCTGTTTGCTATGAGAGCGCCCCCTGAACCCGCGCGAAGATTTCCTCGTCGGCGCCTTCTTCTTGCCCACATCGCCTCCTACAGACGCGGAACGCCGCCGAGGCGACCCGACATGTACATCCGCTGGAGGTCGCTACCCGATCGAATGTTAGACGCAGGGAAGTCCGTGAGCCTCGTGAGCTCTGACCGGTGATCGTTCTTTTCCACCAACCAAATTTCGTCGCGCCGCAGCAGGTCAGCCCGCAGGAGGTGGAGTTCATGCGTCGTAAAGATCAATTGACGTTTCTCATCAGGTCCCGACGCATCCAGAAACAGCCGAATGAGCTCCTCCGTGAGCTTCGGGTGGAGCGAGTCTTCGAGTTCGTCGATCAGATAGACGCCCGACTTGTGGGCCCCTCCCGCCCAATACAGGATGGGCAACAGGTGCAGGTAGCGGATGCTGCCGTCGGATTCCTGCTCAAGGGGAAGCCGGAACTCCTTGTTTCCATCCCCGTGCACGGTGACTAGACGCTCATAGACAACGTCTCCGTCCTCGGCCAAGCGAGCGCGAAAAACGGCACCACTCTCCGCATTGAGGTACGCCTCCGAGGTGTTATCAAGCAGCTGGCCCTCGACCTCATCGAGGATCTTCTCTTCTGCAGGCACCTTGGCTCGAGGAACCGCCGTGAAGCAGATGTCGGAGATACCCGTGTCGGCGACTGTCAACCCCCTCCCGACAGCGGCACGAAAATCTTCGTCGTGCGCGATCCGCTGCGGCATGAGGATGTAACGCGCTCCCCGCTTCAGGATGGTCAGGCGCTTGAACCATTCGATGACGGAGCCCAGAAGACTCTTCTCGTCGTCAATGAGCCCCGCATTGAAGCAGGTTTCGAGGAAGAGGCGGTTTGGTTGAACTGTCTTCGACGCAGCGTCGAGGGACACGTCGTCCTCAAGATCGCCGTAGAGTGAGACCTCCTGGCCGCGGCGCTCGAAGACCGCCTGCTCGTCCTCCGAACGCACGCGGTACAGGGACTCTTCGACGATTTCTCCCGCGTTGAACGCCACCTCGTAGTAGACGATTGCTTGCCGATTCGACGTCGCATCCCGCACATCGAGGACGATCTCGACGCCGATGACGCTGGGTTTGTCGGGACCAAGAAGAAGGTGCGGGTGATAGTGCAGGCGCTGCCCACGCTTGCGCGGCTCGCGCAGCATGACCTGCAGGTGAGCGAGGGCATCGAGGAGAGCGGACTTTCCCGCGGCATTCGCGCCGTAGATCGCGGCAACGGGGAGCACGCGATTCTTGCTGCCGAGGTAGAGGGTCTCTCCGTGGCGCGTTTCCTTCCCCGCAATCATCGTGAAGTCGACCGGCTCCGAAAAGGACTTCCAGTTGTCGAGGTGAAGGACCCGCAGCATCGCACTCTCACTTTCCCGTTTAGTTGCAAAAATTCTACATCTTCCTCGGAATAGAGTCCAATTACTGTGCGTCATCAGCAACGCTCCGCAGCCCTCCCTTCACCCCACTACGCCACGACACAAGTCCTCTGACAAGCGCCGCCCACCGGGGATTATTCCCGGTGCGCGGCGCTTTGTGAGGTCGTTCACCGAGGCCTCGGTCGGGAGGCGTCGATCGGGAGGCCTCGGTCGGGAGGCGTCGATCGGGGGCCTCGGTCGGGAGGCGTCGATCAGGAGGCGTAGCCGGTCCAGCGACCCGAGGCCGTGAAGGTCGCGCGTCGGCCATTAATAACCTGCGTACCGGTGACCATGGCACCCGTCTCGTTCATGTAGTACCAGGAACCACCGTCCTGGATCCATCCGGTTGACACACGACCATCGACGAAATAATGCCAGTTCCCGTCGACGCTCTGCCACCCCTGAGCGGTCGGATTCCCCTTGTCGTCGAGGTAGTATCGGGAGCTTCCGTCATAGATCCATCCTGTCGCCATAGCGCCGGTGGAATCCATCCAGTACCAGGTGCCGCGATCGTTCACCCACTGGCTCGTCGCACAATAGGGGTGATCCGCAAAGAAGTACCAGTTGCCTGACCAGCTCTTCCACCAGCCGTACGTCGACTGGGGGCGCGCGCCCTGGAACCACCACGCCCGCGGCGTGACGCCCTGGTAATACTCATGCCCCCACGAAGCGGCAGACAGGTCGTTGTAGCTGATGCCCGATTCGGTAAAAGTCCCCACCACGGCTGGAATGCGCGCCCTGTCCCACAGGTCAGCGGTTGGCGCCCATGACGCGGTGCCGCTGACAGTGACTAACGTCGTCAGGCGGTCCGGGGTCACCCATTCGGGGTTCGTCTGAATGATCATCGAGGGCGAGAGGGTGGCCATGAAAGACTCTGAGTTCGAGGTCGCGAGCCCGTGATGCCCCGCCTTGAGCATGTCAACATGCCCAACGACAGCCGCTATCCGATCCTCGAGGTCCCCCTCGATTTCGAGGTCAGCGGACTCCGCGTCGCTGTGCATTTCGTGACCGTCCGTCGGAGCAGCAGCAGTCGAAGGAGCGAGGGTTGCCACGAGAATTCCTGACAATATGGCCAGTCCGAGCCGCTGCCACAGTTGTCCATGACGAAGTTTCATGAGGGCACCTTGATGGGAGTGAGCCGTGAGACGCTGCCCCTCCCAACCTATACCCTCTGTGGCATTACTTACAAATCAGTTGCCTAGATAATCCTGCCACCAGGCCACGTCCTCGGGGGTGTCGATGTCCCGGCAGACGTCAGCGTCGACGCTCACCCGCTCGAGCGCGAGCGCGCGCAGGACCCGACGCACCCCCACGCCGCGCACGGAGCCAAGGGCAGCCACGGCCTCGTCGAGGACGCGGCGCAGCGCCCCCGCGCGATACACACCCATGAGGTACTGATCGAAAGGCTGCGCCTCGCCGCCGACCGCGATACGCCCCTCACTATCCGACCCCAGAGAAGACCCCAGGAGGGCGGGCAAAAGGCCTGCCACGCCGGGAGCGTCGACGGAGACCACGACGACCAGGACGTCGTCGTCGACGCTCAGCGCGCGCAAGCCCGCATCGATACCGGCCAGCGGGCCCCCACTCGGCGGATCCTCGAGCGTACGCACGACCCCTTCCGGGACGCGCACGGTCGGGGGCACGACGGCCACGCATCCCGCGCCGCACGCCTGCAACAAAACCCCGCACACGCGGTCGATCAAACGCACACCACCGAGCGTCAGGTCGGGCTTCGACACGCCACCCAGCCGCTCGCCTCCGCCACCACCGACAACGATCGCAGCAACGTCGGCACGCGGGGCACCCACGAGACTCAGTCCCACGGGGCAAAGGTGAGAACGTCAGCTCGCTGCGTCGCCGCATCCATCATGAGGACGCGCCCGATGAGCGGCTCGCCGAAGCCCACCAGCACCTTGATGGCCTCCGTCGCCATCGCGGTGCCCGCCTGGCCGACGACGGGGCCAAGCACGCCCACTGTCGGCGAGGCCGGCGTCGTCCCTGGGGCAGGCTTGACCGGGTGCAGGCTGCGTAGCGTCAGCGACGGCACGGGAGCAGGAGCGCCAGACCAGAAGACGCTCACCTGGAAGGCCATCGACACGACCGTGCCCCACACGAGCGGCACGCCCGAATCAGCGCAGTAGTCCGCCACCAGGTACTTCGCGTCGAAGTTATCCGTGCACTCCACGATCAGATCCCACTCGCGGCCGTGCTCATCCAGCCACTCGCGAGTCACGTGCCCAAAGCGCTCAAAATGCACCGACGAGTTGAGCCCACTGAGATGACGCACGGCTGAATCCGGCTTCGGATCACCCACGTCGCCCTCGCCGTGCAGCAGCTGACGCTGCAGGTTCGACACCTCAACAACGTCGGAGTCACAGATGCCGATCATGCCAATGCCGGCCGCCGTCAGGTAGAGGAGGACTGGCGAGCCGAGGCCACCCGCACCCACCACGAGCACGCGAGACGCAGCCAGGCGCGCCTGACCGGCCTCGCCGATACCCGCCACCAGCCAATTGCGACGGAAACGCTCCAGCGCGGGGTCCCCGGCCTCGTACGGGACGGGCTGATTGATGAGCGGCAGCGCAACCGAGCGGCCCGAAACAGCGGCCTGGCGCGAATAGGGATCTCCGATCGTCATCTCACAGACCCGACCAGTTGTGAGAGCCATCGGACAGCTCCTGCTTCTTCCAGATCGGCAACTTCGCCTTCACGTCCTCGACGATCGTCTCCACCGCGCGGAACGCCTGCGCGCGATGCTCCGCCGCAACGGCCACAACCATCGCATCGTCACCGATCTCCAGATGGCCCACGCGATGCCACGCCACAATGCAATGAACGCCGGGACGATCCCTCATTTCCGAGACAATTTCCCGCAGAATCTGCGGGGATGACGGGTGCGACGAGTACTCGATCGCATCCACGCTCTCTCCACCGTCATGATTACGCACCACACCGACGAAAGACGCGACGGCACCACAGGTGTCACGGCGGGCACTGCTGATCAGCGCAGCCGCATCCAGGGGGTCTTCGGTAATACCGGTTGCAATCTCTGCGGACATGGGATCCTCCAATGACGGGAGAGGCTATATTCACATCCTACGATGAAGCGGTCAGGATTGTCTCACAACCCTGACCGCCCCACACAAATGACTAGTAAATCTCACCCTCCAGCGAAGGGGGGCAGCACGTCAACGCGCGCACCCGGCGCGAGCTCGCTATCCGGGCGGGCCGAACGCTCGTTCACCAGGAAACTCGACACGCTCAGGATGCGTGCCAGCTCGGGGCTCTCCGCGCTCAGCTGTTCAAGGAGCTCACCGAGCGTTTCCGGCGTCTCAGAGGAAGGCACTTCGCGCACGTATCCACCGGCAGCCTCAGCAGCACCACCGAAGAAGTGCAGCGTCGTCGACAGAGGCTTTGGATTCGCCTCGTTCATCGGGCGAATGTAGATCGTCATACGCAGCGGATCCATCGGATCGATATCAAGTGACCACGTGGCAAATCCCGTCGCCGTTCGCTCGAACACGCGCTCGACAATGCCGCGACGCAGTTCCAGCGCAAGGTCGTCCGGCGTACCCGGCTCACTGAACGGGCACGCCGTCAGCACGACCGCCATCGGGTCGGTGTCGTGAGGGATCGATGCGAAGCCCATCGCATTCATGAACAGGCGCACCTTGCCCAGGTGGGCCGCAATGTTGAAGGTGTCGCGCACCGCACGGCGACTCGGCGCGTGGCTATGATCCGGGACCTCCATCGTCTCGAGCGCGGCATCGGCCCAACGCGAGCCAATCTCACGCACCGAGGCCGCCGGGTCGGCCGCATCCGCACGCAACCAGGCCAGCAAAGACGAGGTGAGCTGGTGCAGCATCTGGGCAGCGAAGGACGGATCCGCCGGAGTCGTCGTCGAATAGCCGAGCGCGGGACGGCCTCGCCCCGAGGAGGGAAGCTGCTGCTTCTCAACCAGGCCGAGCGCAAACAGGCCCTCGAGGGTCTCGCGCACGCTCGACACGTGCAAGCCGGCCTCCTGGGCCAGTTCTGCGACAGTGACGGGGCTCCCGTGGTGCGAAATGCGCTCCAGGAGAGCGTGCTGCGCGGGTGTCAGGGCAGCCATCGCGGCGAGTGTTTCAGCCAGAGGCCGAGAACGGGAGGTGTCATTCATCAATAGTCCTCTCTCCCTCATAATCAGCGGAAATGCACATGACGAGCATCACCAAACGGCTTTAAACCTGTTACGTTACTTACAAAGCGCTCTTTATTCTACCCAGCATATAAGCCGCTCCGCACGGCCAATACCATCGATTGGTCTCATTACGCGGGGTCTTCTCATCTATTCACGCAGGTGACACCGCGCACCCCACGATAAAGACTCGGGGGCGAGCTCGCGCCCGCCCCCGGTCCCTCCGATCACCCGGCCACGGCCTCGCCCCTTCGGCAGGACCGCGGCACGGGACCCGGCCATCGATCAGTCAGACATGCCGCCACGCGTCATCTGGTGCGTGCGACGCTCGTCGCGCGACCGGTAGACCACCGGAGGACGCGCCACGTAGCCGACCGGCGCACTCACCGCGTGCACGAGGCGGGTGAACGGCCAGATGCAGAAGAGCAGCAGACCGGCGACGATGTGCAGCTTGAAGCTGAGGGGCACATCGGCCATCAGGTGCGCCTGCGGGTGCAGGTAGAAGATCGACCGGAACCACACGGAGATCGTCTCGCGGTAGTCGTAGCCCTCGTGTCCTCCGAGCACCTGGTTGAGCAGCGTCGCCGCGCCGCCCAGGAGCACCGGGATGGTCAGCATGACGTACGTGACGATATCCATGCGGGTCGTCGCCACGCGCACCGACTTGTACACCAGGCGGCGGTAGATCAGCAGCGCGAGACCAACGATCGTCATGATTCCGGCGATCGTACCGGGGATCGTCGCCACCAGGTGGTAGACGTGCTGGGGCACGCCGGCCGCCTCGGTCCAGGTCTTCGGGATCACGAGGCCGAGGATGTGGCCCATGAACACGAAGAGGACACCGAAGTGGAACAGCGGCGACGCCCACCGCAGGATGGTCGGCTCATTCCACTGCGAGGAACGAGACGTCCAGCCGTACTGGTCCGTCTTGTAGCGCCACGCGAGACCCACGATGAGGATCGCGAAGGACACGTAGGGCAGGACCACCCACAGGGCAATGTCCAGGAAGGACAGCGACTGCGTCTCGGCTGCAGACGCGGCATGCAAAAGTGCGGATTCCATGAACGTTACCGTCCCATCGTTGTTTCGGAAGTCGGGGAGGGCGTGGCAGACAGATCGCCCACACCCACCAGCTCGGTGGGCGGCCCCTGGCTAATGAGCTTACGGAAGCCCTCAATGGTCTTTTCGTCCGGCTCGGGCAGCGTTGCGACCAGCGCATCCAGCAGCGGCGCGTACGGGGAGTCCGCGGCGCGCAGCGCCGTGCGGATCACCTCGATGCCCTCACGGTTCGAGCGCAGCAGGCCCTCGGCGGTGCCCGTCTCGTCGAAGGCCGCGAACTCCAGGACCACCGGCAGGTGATCGGGCAGCTCCTCGCGGTCCATCTCGAAGCCGGCGCGGCGCAGCACCTCTTTGAACGCCAGGATTGCCTGGCCTCGTCCACGGGTGTCGCCGTGCGTGTAGTACGTCAGGCCGAGCGCGCAGCGGCGGCGCTGGTCGAACGTCTCCACGTAGGTGGTCTGCATGGCGCGCAGGCCCGCGGCGCGAGCGTAGCTCACGAACGAGGCCAGGGCCGACGAGGCCGGCTCCGGCAGGTCCGTCAGAGCCTCCTCGACGGCGTTCAGCTTGGTCTCAAAGTCATCCCCCGGATAATCCAGCAGGACCGAGACCGCCATGCGCACGCCGCGCGCCTCCTGCGGATCCATCTCCGTCTCCGGAGCGGCCGTAGGAATACGCGGAATGCCGACAAAAGTACTCATCGAACGACCTCAAGGGGGAGCATCTGGCGTCCCTCCGGCGACGAGCCGCCCATCGGGCGATTCGACGTGGCGGGGGCCAGGCCGTGGAAGGCCTCGACGTCGTAGGACACCGGGCAGCCCTCGAGCTCCTTGATGCCACGAGGCATCTCGGGGTGGGCGGTCGGGACGACGAAGCGGTCGTCGTACTTGGCGATCGACAGCAGTCGGTACATCTCCTTGACC
>ERZ772766.1153-NODE-1153-length-14538-cov-6.184699_pt1 | contig 14538 bp, 14 predicted proteins | sample MGYA00511379_ERZ772766 | MGnify/ENA primary metagenome ERZ772766 (study PRJEB29015, sample SAMEA2737895) | human oral metagenome | biome: human oral; feature: human-associated habitat; material: dental | place: China | collected 2116 ...
CTTACGACGTATTGGACACAATCTCCCGTCGTATCGTAAACGAAGTACAACACATCAACCGTATCGTGTACGATATTACATCTAAACCACCTGCTACAATTGAGTGGGAATAAAATATCTTATAATAAAAGGCTATAAACTTGGGTTTATAGCCTTTTTGAAAATATAATAGAAAAAAATAAGTTATTTTGGAAGATTGTATCAGTAAGCGTTTTCTTCCATGTTTATGAAGTAATGTTTAAACACTAGAATCTCGAGTAGTGTTGATATACTTTATTGCTAAATTTTATTATACAACACTCTTATTAATTTTTTATTATAAATAGTGAGTCGTGACATATGTATGATTTAAAGAAAATAATAGAAAAAGAAGGACCCAAACTTTCAAGCGAGTTAATAGAGTTAATTGTAGAAAATGATAAGGTGAGCAAAGATACTGCACGTAAACGTTTATCTAGATTAAAGGACCCAATAAGTAAAATAAAAGGGTTGTTTTCAGATAATCAAATCTTTTTTTATCATAAAAAAATTTATAAAAAACCTGAATTTTATGATGCCTTAATTGAAGCATTTGAATTATCGGGTAAAAAATATTTTGCAATAATTAACTCTGTTCAATATCATTATGGTTTTATTAATAAAGATAGATTGGCAGCTTTTTCATTTAGTCCAGTAAAAAATTTAAAGGGGCATAGAAGGTTTGATTCAGTGATAGGAAAGTTAATTGAGTTAGGGCTTGTTTATGAAGAAGAGTCTAACTACAAACTTAATTCTTCTATTTGTGTAACAGAAAACTATCAACATTCTAAATCGTTAGAAGTAGTTGAAAACTTTTTGCTAGACCAATTTAATGATTGGTCTAGAAGTATAGGCTTAACGTCTTATGATTCAGCACGAAACTACTCTGAATTTGCTAAATTTTTATGGGCCTATGTATCGCCTTCATATATAACAAGTCTTGTAAGATATAATGAGAAAAAAATAATACCAGGATTTATTGTGGCAGATATTTTAATTGGTAATAGAAATAATAATGAAGCTATTATTTTTTTTCTAAAGAAGCTTGAAGTATTAAAGAACCTTAATAATATATCCTCATTTCTCCCTTTTTTGATTACAGATTACTTGGATCATAGTACGTTTAAGATTTTAAAAGAAAAGGAAGTAATTATTGGATTAGTAGATAAGATGTTTGGTGATGGCTATAAAGAGCTAATTAATTCTTTAATAAATTCTATTACTAATGCTGGAGCTATTCTAAAAAATAATCCCAATGAGTATTTAAAACTTATAGATTCAATTAATAAATTGGTTACAGGAAAGACTAATAATTTAAAAGGAGATTTATTTGAGCTAGCGGTTGGATATTATCATGGTCAGAAGTGTAAAGTGTTAGATATTGGTAAAATTATTTATTTAAAGGAAAAACAAAGAGAGATTGATGTTTTAGCCGTATATGACGATAAGATTATAATTGCGGAATGTAAGGGGTATAAAAATAAAGTAGATAAAGATGAAATAGAGAAATGGGTAAGTGAGAAGGTATCGGTGATAAGACAGTGGGTACTTTCTATAGAATGCTATGCTCATAAAAAAATTGTTTTTGAACATTGGTCGACTGGTGGATACACTGATGAAGCATTAGACTATATAAACTGTTTGAATGTAAAGAAGTATGAAATAGAATTTATAGACTTTAAAAGAATGTCAGAGAAATCGAAAGAAATTGAATCAAAGAAGTTTAAACAAATATTGAAAGAATATTATATGACTGCATTATAAGATAGAGATTCTTGTATTAGTACGTTACAAATTTGCTTTGAATTTTTATTAAAAGATAATAATTTTTGTTTTGCGCTTAATACTACAAATAGAATATTAAAGAAAGGTTTTGTTAGTAAGTATGGAGATAAAACTTAGTGGGAAATGATAACGTTTATAGTTTTAAAATCTATTGATACTGTTTAGTAGGTTAAGTAGTTTATGTAGTTTATGTTAATAGGACTAGTTGAGTAATGAGGAGTAGCTTGGGATTAACTTTATTGATGGTGAAGATGTTATCTTTGATAAGCTAATACAAGCCAATGCGTTGCAGTAAATGCAGGTATAGATTATTCTACTTTATAAGTTGGTACAGAGTTCCTTATCATGGAAGGCAGTACTATTGTTGGAGAGGGCCTTGTAAAAGAATTTTTCAACATGAACCAATGGGAGAAAATAATCATGGGCTATAAAAATGTATGTACTAACTGCCGAATCTCCTTATCGGAGGGTACGAATTATGAGTTATTTAATACAAATAAAACCTGTCCTATATGTAAAGGTAAAATGTACTTTGTAAATGAGAAGTTCAAAGCTCCTAAAAAATCTAATGATAAAGAGTGGAAAATCATAGAGTATTTGTTATTGAGTGGCTATGATTTTAGAAATCCTATTTATGGAACTGAGAGATATATGTATTTCGAGTTCCCAAAGAACTTACAAGAGACTGAGGCATTCGTGCGTGAGATGAGAAAATTATAGTAATATTGAAAGTATTATAGACCATGCTAAGGCCTCTGGTTATAAAAAAATGGTGCTAGATACAATTGAACCATTGCAAGCAGCGATCCATTTGTACAAGAAATATGGTTTTACTGAATGTGAGCCGTATTATTACAATTCTATGGATGATGTTATCTATATGAGAAAGGAATTGATTAATTAATATGTTCATACGAAAAGGAACACCAAAAGATTTAGATTTAGTGACACATATAGAAGCAACTTGTTTCCCACCAGCCGAAGCAGCCCCTCGTGAAGCGTTTAAAGAGCGCCTTGCTCATTATGCAGACCATTTCCTTATAATTTTTGATGGTGATACACCTATTGGTTTTATCAATGGTTTTGTAACGGATGATGAAGTCTTGACGGATGAGATGTTCGCCGATGCTTCGCTGCATAATCCCCATGGGGCATGGCAGATGATATTTGGTCTAAATACAATGCCAGCGTATCGCAATCGCGGTGTAGGGGGTCAGTTGATAGAGGTTTTCATAGACTTGGCCAGAGAGGAAAAACGAAAGGGTGTCATTTTAACCTGTAAGGAAGAAAAGATACCTTATTATGCCAAGTTTGGTTTTCTAAATGAAGGCGAATCAGACTCTGATCACGGTGGTGCTAAGTGGTATCAGATGCGTGTTGTGTTCTAGCCGTATAATTAAATATAAAAGAAGAAGCTGAAATCTTGCAGATTAGCATTGATTTCAGCTTCTTTTTTGTTGGGAAACATATTAAGTTTCTACCATTAATGTAATTAGACTATACGGATTTGCCTATTATTGTGTTTACCAAAATCCATATGGTTAATTAAAGGATTTCTTTAACTTGCGCCACGCCTTTATCGGTCAGCATATAGTACCCATTTGTTACATACAACAAGCCTTGTTTCTTAAGGTGTGATGCGGCTTGGTGTGTATAGTCTGGCTTCCAGTTCAAGTGTTCGTGAATGGTACCGATACCGTTTTCAATGGCCGCCACAGGTGTGTTCATATGGGTATAGATGTGGCAGAGCATCATCGTTTCTCGATAGTGACGACGCAAGTGGCGCTGGCGAAGATAGGTTGCGATATAGCCTGTCTTTGGCGTGCAAATAACGGCGATTAATAAAGCGAGACCAATCGTCGTTGCGATAGCACCTGCAATGGATACGTCTAGGGTGAAAGCGACTTCTGTACCGATGACGGCACAGATAACGCCGATGATGATACTGCTAATGAGCATGGCTTTCACAGAGTCCGTCCATAAATAAGCGATAACCGCAGGCCCGATCATGAGGCCAATAACAAGGATGGCACCTACCGCTTGGAATGAAGCCACCACAGTAAGGGATACCATGGTCATCAGCACATAGTGGATGAGGGCGGGCATGAAGCCGAAGAGCCCTGCTAATAGTGGATCGAAGGTAGATAGCTGCAATTCCTTGTAGAAGAGCATAACTAATACGAGGTTGATGACCGCTACTCCAAGAGAAATCCATAGTGATACAGGACCTAAGTCGGTGGAGTTTACAATCCATCTGTCGAACGGGGCGAACGCGATTTCCCCCAGAAGTGCCGTATCTACGTCAAGGTGTGCGTTGCCGCTATAGAGACTGACGAGGATGATGGCAATGGAGAAGAGGAGCGGAAAGATGATACCAATGGATGCGTCTTCATTGACGAGACCCGTGTTATGAATTATCTCTGTAAGCCACACCGTTCCTACACCGACTACGGTTGCCCCTACTAAAAGCAAGGGAGAGTTTAAGTCTTCCGTTATAAAGAAAGCAAGCACGATGCCGAGAAATACGGTGTGCGTAATGGCGTCGGCCATCATGGACATGCGGCGCAGCACGAGGAATACACCAGGAATGGCGCACGCGATGGATACGGCAATGGCGATGAGTAAAATCTCTGTATGTACTGTCATGGGGCACCTCTTTTCCGATATTGCCACAAGATGCCTCTATTAGGTGCAAAGATGAGGCTAAACAGTACGATAACCGACAGAATGACGATGATCGCAGGACCTGTAGGCAGTTTTTGTACTGTTGTACTCCAAATGGTACCGCCAATAGCAGATACCATGCCGAAACATCCTGCTAGTATACACATGGTACCTAGCTTATTTGTCCACTGACGAGCCCCTACGGCCGGTGCAATGAGTAGGGAACTGATTAAGATAGCACCTACTGATTGAATGCCGATGATGATGGTCATGATCAATAGTGAACGATATAAAATAAGTGTAAAGGTGACGGGAATTTGCAAAGTTTTAGCGTATTCTACGTCAAAGGAAATGAGCTTTAGCTCTTTCCAAAATAAGGCTGTTAAAACGATAATGATGAGCGCTGCCGCCGATGTAATGTACACATCGCGGGCTAATATGGTGGCGGCCTGTCCAAATATAAATTTTGAAAGGCCCGCCTGACCTGCATTGTTTAGGCTTTGAAGGTAGGTGAGTAGAACCATACCAAGACCAAAGAAAGCAGATAGTATAGTAGCTAGAGCGCCATCGAATTTGATTTTACTGTTTTCAACGGTGATGGTAATAAGCCACGCTGCAGTGATAGAGGACAGGGCAGCACCTATAATCAGTACCTCAATGTCTTTTATACCGGTCAGCAAGAATGCGATGACTACACCAGGCAGTGCCGCGTGGGAGAGGCCGTCACCGATGAGGCTTTCCTTGCGCAGTACTGCAAAGGTGCCTGCAATACCACTGGCAAGGCCCAAGAGCGCCGTGCCGAGTAATACCATCTGTGTCGTATAGGATTGGAGTATGGTCATACAATCCTCCCCTTGCCGTAGGTGCGCTCGATGGCTTCGTCAGTAAAGGTTTCTGCTACAGGACCATAGGCCACGGTCTGTTTGTTGACCATCGTTACCCAGTCGAAATATTGAGGTACCGTATTTAAATCGTGGTGTACGACGATGACCGTTTTGCCACGTGCTTTCATTTCTTGTAATAGGGAGATAATGGCGTGTTCCGTCGTTTTATCGACGCCCTTGAAGGGCTCGTCCATGAGATAAATATCTGCCTCTTGTACGAGGGCTCTTGCGAGGAATACACGCTGTTGTTGGCCCCCTGAAAGTTGACGGATTTGCCTGTTTACATAGTCGCTCATGCCCATTTTTTCAATCATGGAGAGGGCCAGCTCCTTATCCTTTTTACTTGGTCGCTTGAACCAACCTAGATGACCATAGCGGCCCATAAGTACAACGTCTAATACGGTAGTAGGAAAGTCCCAGTCTACGCTACCGCTTTGAGGGACATAGGCGATTTTCTTGTAATCCTTTTTGTCCATTGCAAGATGGTGATCGATATAAAACTTAACACTGCCTGAGATAACTGTTAATAGGCCTAACATGGCCTTTAATAATGTAGATTTACCGGCCCCGTTAGGGCCGACGATGGCCGCTAAGGAACCAATGGGTACCTTCATATCTACGTCCCATAATACGGGTTTTGTCGTATAGGCTACGGTCATATCTTCAACTTCAACGGCCCATTCCATAGAGACCTCCTTTATTTAAGTGCTTTAGCGATGGTATCGATGTTGGCTTTTACCATGCCGATATATGTGCCACCTTCAGTGCCTTCAGAACCGAGTGAGTCGGAATATAATTCGCCACCGATGGCAACATTCCAGCCTTTAGCCTTAGCTGCTTCTTGAACGGCTTCAATTGTTTTGTGTGGTACAGAAGATTCTACGAAGATCGCTTTAATTTTGTGATCTACGATGAATTGCACAAGTTCATTCACATCTTGTGTGCCTGCTTCTGTAGCGGTACTAACACCTTGTAAACCTTTTACTTCAAAGCCATAAGCGCGAGCAAAGTATTGGAAGGCATCGTGTGCTGTTACTAGAACGCGAGATTCTTTAGGAATTGATTCTGCTTGATTTTTGATGTATGCATCTGTTTCATCTAATTTAGTGAGGTACGCATCATACCGTTTTTTGAAATCCTCTTTGTGAGCTGGATCTGCTTTTGAAAGTCCTTCGTATACAGCCTTGGCTGCAAGTTTCCAATTCGCTACATCGAACCAAATGTGAGGATCTTTAGTTTTCACGCCATCTTCTTCGTCAAAGTCGAGTAGAGTAGCTGGATCAATGGCGTCGGATACGCGGATAGTAGCTTTATTTTGTTTTGTTAAATTGTCGAAAATGGAACCCATTTTACCTTCTAAGTGAATGCCATTGTACACCACAACATCTGCCTTAGACATAGTTGTTACATCGCCGGCGCTCGCTTGATAGAGGTGAGGATCTACGCCAGGGCCCATGAGTCCTTGTACAGATACATGATCACCGCCGATTTCTTTTACTAAATCCGTTAACATTGTAGTAGTAGCTACAACATTTAATTTTTTCTGACTGTCTTGCGCCGCATCTTTTCCACAGCCTGCTAATGCGAACAACATAAGTGCTAATGATACGACGACTAATAAGATTCGATTAAATTTCATAATAAACCTCCTTTTGTAGGTACTAAGTTTAAAATTTTTAGTTATTTTGTTAACTACCCTTATTTAAGCGGAAAAATAGCCGCTACTAACGTAGCGGCTAGTGGCAGTTATACGGTTTTCTGCTAAGGTCACGATCGTTTAGTGGATGAGAGATTGTAGATGGTTTGGCCCAACGAGGGCAACGATACCAAGTACCATCATGACCTTCATTTGAATACGCTTTCTACGTCTCATGATGAACCTCCTTTGTGTAATTTTTTGTCATATCAACTTGATATGTAAGTCCGAACAGTTATCTTGAAATCAATATATCATAAATGAGAAAATTTATCAATAAGAAAAAATGTTAATAAGAAATGACCATAAAAATAATTGTAATATGTCAAAAATCTATGAATAGATATAGTAAATTATCTGGTCTGTTGCAGTTTACTATGTTGAATACTGAGGTCAGTTTGTCTGGTTATCTTTAAACGTATCATGACTTGTCAGTGTAGCCCATCGTTTGTATTTGAAAGAGCTCCATACACGAAAGTTGGATTTAGATTAAGATTAACATTAACATATATTTTCGTTGAAGATGATTATTGTTTTTGTTATTCTATAGATGATAATTGAGTATAGTTATCGATATTAAAGTAGGTAGTACTGTAATTTAAATTGTTTTGGATTATGTACTATAGTGTGATTTTATTTTGGAGGTGTGCATTATAGGAGAGAAACGCTTGTTGCTTCTTACTTGGGGGTTATTGTTAGCTTTATTAATATCAATGGCTTTTGCAGCTGGGATAGGGTCTGTTTCTATTGGACTTGGTTCAGTATGGAAAATTATATCTTTCAAGGTTTTCGGGATGGGGAATATTGATTCGATACCATTACCATTAGTGGATATAGTATGGGATATCCGAATTCCTCGTGTTATCCTTGCCGCTATCGTAGGTGCTGGATTGGCCTTATCTGGCGTAATCATGCAGGCTGCGGTGCAAAACCCTTTGGCAGAACCGTTTATCTTGGGGATTGCTTCTGGTGCCTCTGTTGGCGCTGTAGGAACTATTCTCATTGGATCCGTGGTAATAATTCCAGGATTTGCCCTTGGGGTAGCAGGAGGTGCGTTTGTAGGCGCTATTCTAGCTACTGTAGGTGTACTTTTATTGGCTGGAACTCGACAAAAAATGTCTACAGTTCGGCTTATTTTAGCTGGTGCTGTAGTGAGTGCTCTTTGTTCGGCATTATCAAACTTTATCATTTATATGGCTGGTGATGCAGAAGGTATTCAAAGTGCAGCGTTTTGGACAATGGGATCCTTGGCTGATGCAAAATGGAGCGGCTTGTTATTGCCGTTAGTAATTGTAGCTGTTATGGCTATTTATTTTCTCAGTCAAATCCGAGTGCTAGATACATTGTTACTTGGTGAAGATGTAGCGATGACGCTTGGTATTGATGCGACGCAGAAGCGACGTATCTATATGGCCTGTATTGCATTGCTTACAGGGGTATTAGTATCACAGTGTGGCATTATTGGTTTTGTAGGTTTAGTCATTCCACACATGATGCGATCTTTTACAGGAGCGAGTCATCGTAAATTATTGCCTGTAGTTATATTGTTTGGTGCTATATTTTTGGTGCTAGCAGATTTGGTGAGCCGCGTAATTCTTCCTTCTGGAGATTTACCTATTGGAATCATTACTGCTCTTATGGGTGCTCCACTCTTTATGAAATTATTATTTGGTAAGTCAACTAATTTTGGAGGGTAAGATGGAGCAGATTGAGATTCAAAATTTACGCTACGAAATTGGGAATAAAGTAATTTTAAAGGATATTTCATTGACGTTAGGTGGGCATGAATTCGTTGGGCTAATAGGGCCGAACGGTTGTGGTAAATCTACCTTACTCAAACACTTGTATCGTGTGAATTCCATTCAGTCTGGCAATATATTATTTGATGGAATCCCTTTAGATGAAGTACCACTTCGTACAGCAGCACAAAAAATTGCAGTTATGGGTCAGTTTACAAGACTGGACTTTGATTTTTCTGTTCTTGAAATTACCTTGATGGGACGCACTCCGTATAAACGTAGTTTTTCTGACGATACTGAACAAGACTATGTATTAGCTGAAGATTCTTTGTGTAAAGTTGGTATGTGGCATGCAAAAGAGAGGTCTTTCACAACCTTATCTGGTGGTGAGCAGCAACGAGTCATGCTCGCTAGAGCTCTAGTTCAAGAGCCAGAATATCTTATTCTTGATGAACCTACAAACCATCTAGATATTACGTATCAATTAGAGCTACTTAAGTTAGTTAAGTCTCTAGGAATTGGGATTGTAGCGGCATTACATGAACTAAATTTGGCCGCTCAATTTTGCGACCGTATCTGTGTGCTAAAGGATAGTATGATTCAACGAATGGGGACTCCCTTGGAGGTCATTACAGAGGAAACATTACGGGATGTGTACAATGTAAATTCTCATGTTGATTATGATGAATATCAGATTCCACATGTGCGATACAAGGTAGACTGGGAGACCTCTCTATGAAGTGTTTATATCGTATACATAAATTTTTGCTTTCTAGTATCTTAATTGCTTTAGTGGTTATTGTAGGTTGGATTAGCTATCATCATGGAAATAACTATGATGGCCATAGAACTGCTGATCCTGGTGTTGTTATTAGCAATTTTGATGGTGATGGACATGTATTAGATGTCATTTACCCAAAGGTGCCTAAACGGGTATTAAGCACGTATCCTGGTGCTACAGAACTATTGATTGCCCTAGGGTTAGATTCTAGTATTGTAGCCACTGTGGCACCCTATGGTGTGGAGCCAGAATCACTAGTTGAATCCTATAATCGTATTCCAAAGGTACAAGCTCCTTTTGTTCCTACAAAAGAAGAGGTTCTTTCAATAAGCCCGGATTTAATTATTGGGTGGAATCATCATTTTCAACCAAATGCGCTTGGAGATGTAAGAAATTGGCATAATCGAAATGTAGCAACCTATATTGTACCTGCTACTGTTAGACAGGGACACCCTACATTAGAGTCTACGGTATATCCATTTATTGATGATATGGGGAAAATTTTTAATGTTGAAAGTCGGGCTGAGGCTTATCGTAAGTCCTTAGAGCGACGAGTTCAACAAGTGCAAGACAAGGTACATAATCATCTAAATCGACCAACAGTGATGATTTTACAAAGTTATGGAAATAGTACATATAGTGTTTATGGTGAAAGATACATTATATACGATATTGTTGAGAAGGCAGGAGGAAAACCTGTGACTAAAAACATGTTAAAAGCAGTCGGTCCAGAGCGTATTTTAGGCTATGATCCAGACTATATTGTATTAGTTATGTCACGTAAAACATTAAATGAGACTGAATTTCAACAGAGTGGTCGAACATTACTATTAGAGGATAGTAAAATCAATTCGCTTCGTGCTATTCGAAATCATCATATTATTACAGTAGATTTCGGCGCTGTTAATAATGGAAATAGTCGGACTGTTGATGTCCTAGAAGAGATTGCAGCACAGCTAGATAAAGCTGCTATCTAATTTATGATTTAATTTTGTTCATAACTTCGTATTTCGTATTTTGTATAATAATTTTATTTTGTGTGTAATAAATGTGTAGGAGGATATATGAATAAGTCTGTACTAAAAGTGTTAGTGTTAGGGGCTGTTACATTTTCTATTGCATCTAATGTATATGCTGTAGAGTATCAGTTAGATGACATGGTGATTACAGGTACTCGTGTTAAAACTGCAGTGAAAGAGATTCCTGCCAATGTATCAGTTATCAATAATGAAACAATAGAGAAAGGTAACTTTTCTACGGTATCACAAGCCTTGAAATCTGCAGATGTAGAGGTAGTTGATAAGAATGGTGTGTCTTATCCTGTGTTAAATGGTGATACACGTGTGCTCGTTTTGGTGAATGGTCGTAAACAAAACTTTGACCATGTAACTGTAAGCGGTGCAGCTAATGCATCTGATCTTGGCAACATTTCTATGGATAATGTGGAACGAATTGAAATTGTACGTGGTCCTAATTCCTCATTATATGGTGAAAAGGCTTCTGCTGGGGTTATTAATATTATCACTAAGAATCCTGGACCAGAAACTAAAACAACGTTAAATGCGGAATATGGTTCTTGGGATCATCGTCGTGGCTCTATTATTCATTCTGGTGGGGATGAAAAGAATCGTTATATGATTACTTATGCTAAAGAACGCCGTGGTAATTATAAATATAAAGATGATAAGGGTAATAGTCATACATTTAAAGATTCTAAAATAGACTCTGAAGATATTACATTACGCTATGATCGATACATCGGTAATGACCGTGCTACTCTTGATTTTGCCCGCTCACGTAGTAAAAATGGTGGTGGCCTATTATTGAGAAATGTCTATACTGGTGATGTTCAATATCCTGGGCGCATCCAAGATAAAACAATCACTAATTTAGGTATTACTTATACTTTTAACCAAAAGAATAAAGGTGAAGGTACATTTATTAGATTTGGCCGTGTACAAGATAAAACAAATGCACCATTTGGTTCCTCTTATCAACATGACTTGAAAGGATTCTCTTTTGAAGGTCAGAAAAATTGGACCCTTGGAAAGCATAATTTAGTTAGTGGTGTATCTTGGGAAAAACAAGATATTTGGGAAGAAAATGGTGGCGCTACAATGAATCAAAAAGCCACTACTAAAGCTATCTTTGCTGAAGATGCATGGACATTAGGCGATGGTTGGTCCATGAATTTAGGTGCGCGTTACGAACATCATAGTGATTATGGTGGGGATGTTACAAGTCACATTGGTATCAATAAACAAATTAGTAATGATACTCGTGCCTATATTTCTTGGGGACAAGCGGTTAATAACCCAACCTTAAAAATGCGCTATGCTAATACGCCATTCTGGATTGGTAATGCAAATTTAGAACAAGAAAAATCTCAAACGGTTACAGTTGGTGTGGACAGTAAAATTAATGATAAATTGAATGTTTCTGCTAGCGTTTATCATTCTCGACTTAAAAATGCATTAAAATGGCAATCCAACCCAGTTGTGGGGCTGCCAGGAACTTACGTTAATGCAGATCGTGAAAAACGTACAGGTTTATCATTGAATGCAACGTATAAACTTAATGATGCATGGCGTATCCGTGGTGGTTATGAGTTTAGTAAAGTTGAAACAAAACAAAGCAATGCATCCTATGAAACAGATACAACTAATACTCGTCCTAATGGATATAGCCTGGGTATTAATTACAATAAGAAAAAATGGGATGTTGGAGTAGATTTAAATTATGTTACAGGTCGTAGTGAACAACAATTTACTGGTTCAAAATACTTTACAGTAGATATGAATGTGAATTATCAATGGCGCCCTGATACCAAGTTCTATCTTAAAGGATATAATTTAACAAATGAAAATTATGAATCTTATGCGTATTCCCCTACTCGTGGTGCATATGCTATGCCGGAACGTCACTTTGTTGCCGGTGTAACTCATAACTTCTAAATTCATGTTGGGTTTCAGATACTTAACTAACTAAGTTTTAAATAAGCCTATAAGGGCGGGAGGATCTCATGTCAGACGTTATCAATTTATTTTTTAAAGGCGGGTTGGTAATGTATCCATTGCTTGCATGTTCTATTATTGCTATTACGATTCTAGTGGAACGTGTACGTATGTACAATTCTGCAAAATCTGATTTGGATATACTAAAGGCTAAGGTAGCAGACCTTGTACCACAAGGTAAATGGGCTGAACTCCGAGCTGTGTGCCAAGCGGATGGAGGTGTAGCCGCTGAGTTAGTTGAAACAGCAGCATCACAATCTCATGATGTAGATAAACAAACACAAGCGTTACAAGGTGCAGCAGGTGCCATTGCGGCTCGTTTGCGTGCTCATTTGAACTACCTTGAAACAATCGTAACATTGGCCCCATTATTTGGCCTACTTGGTACTGTTACAGGTATGATTGGCTCTTTCTCTGTGTTATCTGTATCTAATGGTGAACCATTTGCTATTACAGGTGGTGTAGGGGAAGCATTGATTGCGACTGCCACAGGTCTTTGTGTAGCTATTATTGCTCTTGTTATCCACGCATATTTGGTACAACGTGAAGATAGTTTGGTATCCGAAATGGAAGAAGTAGGTGCCGTTTACATGACAGCATTGGTAGGTGACAATAATGCAGCTTAGAAGTTTACGTACAACTAACAAACCAAAGTTGATGATTATCCCTATGATTGATATCATCTTCTTCTTGCTAGTATTCTTTATGATGAGTATGTTATCTATGGTTGTACAAAAATCTATGCCTGTTAATTTGCCAGCATCCCAAACTGCTAAGGTCGATATTCAAAAGAAAGTGCCTATTACGGTAACTGCTGATGGATCTGTATATGTTAATGATACTAAGACAAATGTTGATGGTATGATTAAATATTTACAAATTGAGCAAGCTAAAGGTACTGAAATGACAGTCGTATTACGAGCTGATACAGCGGCTCAATACGGTGCTTTTGTACAAGTGTTAGATACATTAAAGCAGATGAATGTTACAAAGATTGCTATTGCTACTGAAAGTAAATAAGGAGGTACATTATGTCAAGATGGAAATCATCCTTCGCGGCGTCCCTCGTTATTAATTTTGCCATCTTTGCGGTAGGAGCTGTGTATATGCAGTATGCAGCACCTGACGTAGAACATACGCAAGAAGTAATCGAAATGGAAATCGTCTCTGATGATGTAGCACCAACAAGTGCACCAAAGGTGGCGACGCCAAAAACGGAGAAGGTAGAAATCCCACCGCCTCCAACACCAGAGCAGGTAAAGCAGATACTACAGGATGTTAATAATGGGGTGCCTATCAATGAAAGGATAGAAGATAAGAAAACCCCTGATACACCGAAGCCTCCAACTCCTACCACGCAGCCAGATCCTAACGTGAATAACCCGGATAATAGTAATAATACGAATAATAGTAATAATACGAATAATAGTAATAATAACAACAATACACCTAAGAAAAGTCAGGCTAGTGGGCCGCGTCGTTTAAGTACGCCGACTCCGAGCATTCCAACGATTCCGGCTGGTCAAGCGACAGGGAGTAGTGCCACTGTTTCCTTTACTATTGAAGCCGATGGGTCTGTTAGCGGAGTGTATATGTCTGTTTCTTCTGGCTATGGTCCGGCTGATGATGCCATTATTTCTACAGTTAGAGACTGGTCCTTCTATCCAGCTACCGATGATGATGGTAATGCGATTGCAGTTAGTAGCTCGCAAACCTTTGGCTTAGAGATTAAATAAGCGTTGCATTTTAGATATATATGGATATATCTTAATAAATTCTAATCTTTCAATGTTTATACATTAGTATTTAGGTATAGCTAGTAATTAGTGGCTATATGTTAAAACAGCTTTCACTTAAGCTATGCGTAATCTTACGGATAGTTTTGTGAAAGCTGTTTTTTTATGCCTCTTTAAATATTCATCTTTATCAAGTATTATATATGTATATTTATTATATT
>ERZ772766.1154-NODE-1154-length-14536-cov-14.754575_pt1 | contig 14536 bp, 8 predicted proteins | sample MGYA00511379_ERZ772766 | MGnify/ENA primary metagenome ERZ772766 (study PRJEB29015, sample SAMEA2737895) | human oral metagenome | biome: human oral; feature: human-associated habitat; material: dental | place: China | collected 2116 ...
CGAGCTTGGGGCCCAAGGGGAAAGGGGTTTGGCTGAACAAGGACGGGAAGAGGATCGTCGTCGGCGCCTACGAGGCGACCGTGCAACGGAGTGTCAAGGGGGCGCTGCCCGGATTCGCGGGCACATGGCGGCACCACATCCATCACGAGGCCCAGTTGCTGGGCCGCGCGATCCTGGAGAGCGACTACCGGTGGACGGGAGTCGCATGGCGGTGAATCATGATCTACGTCGTCGCCTATGACATCTCATCCGACAGGAGGCGTGTGAAAGTCGCCGACGCCCTGCGGAGCAGGGGGTACCGGATCCAGGAGTCAGTGTTCCAATTGAGGCTGACTGCCGAGGACCTCGACCAGGTGCGCTCCCAGTTGCGCGCACTCATCGACGAGGTTGAGGACGTGGTGCACATCTACCCTGTGTGCGCGTCGTGCGCGGGCAACGCCGAAGTGCTCGGCGCCGCTGTGGCGTTGGACGACGTGGGCCTGTGCAGGGGCGTGTGGTGACTGACCGCCTCGTTGTGCGCGAGGCCCAACGATCTGAACGAAACCACGCGAGGGGAAGCCAAGGTCTCAATGCACCTGGTGGTGCTGGGTGCTTCCCGACAGGGGTACGCCCGCGGCCATCAAGATCACGATGAAGTCTCAATGCACCTGATGGTGCTGGGTGCTTCCCGACTCAGTGATGGACCATGGATAGAAGGATTGGTAGAAGTCTCAATGCACCTGATGGTGCTGGGTGCTTCCCGACCTGCCGATAAAGACATGGGCGAGGCGCTAGTAAGCCTGTCTCAATGCACCTGATGGTGCTGGGTGCTTCCCGACGGGAGCAAATCCAGGGGCCAGGGATAGTTCCTAGTCTCAATGCACCTGATGGTGCTGGGTGCTTCCCGACCGTCGGCGGCGGGCGCGGGGGGCGCAGCGGGTTCTGGTCTCAATGCACCTGATGGTGCTGGGTGCTTCCCGACGCAGTTGATCCGATTGCGTATCGCGAACACACATTGGTCTCAATGCACCTGATGGTGCTGGGTGCTTCCCGACCTCCCGAAGGAGCGAGCTCCCCCGTATGTGGGAAGAGTCTCAATGCACCTGATGGTGCTGGGTGCTTCCCGACAGCTTTCACAAATGTGTCAGCTTGCGTCAAATCGAGTCTCAATGCACCTGATGGTGCTGGGTGCTTCCCGACGCAGAGTTCAGCAGGGGCGTCGTCTCTCGCAGAAACGTCTCAATGCACCTGATGGTGCTGGGTGCTTCCCGACAGAAAGGTGAAGACTATGCCCAGTCCCTATGTTGCAAGTCTCAATGCACCTGATGGTGCTGGGTGCTTCCCGACCCCTCGGCGTGTTGTCCGTTGTCCCGCCTGGGGAAACGGGCCCCGGATCGCCACCGGCCCGAAAGCGCCCCTTGGACCGGGTCGCACATCGCTCATTAAACCAGACTTTGCCCAGTTCTCGCAAGGGTCGCCACCGACGGGCCTCCAGGGGCTCCGCGCCACCAGAAGTCGACGTGGCCATGCGGATCCCGGGGGGCCGTGCCGTGTTCTTCCGATACCGGTGCGCGGACGTGGGCCATAAACCGGAAGTCCTGGTTTCCCGGCCGCCGGGCAGGGGGGCGCCGGCCCGAGCCCATTGCCCGTGCTCGGTGCGCGTCGCCGCGCGCCACAACCGCCCGGCGGCTGCCGCACTCGACGACGCGGAGCCACTGGCTGCACCGGGATCAGCGTTTCTTCTGACTGCGTTTCCTCCTGGAAGACTGGGGCTCCGCGATCTGCAGCGGTTGTGGGCTACGGGGGGACGCCAGGGGAGCGGGGGCAGCACCGCACCCGGCCTTCGGCAGACCCGTCGTGTGATCGGTCTGGTTGTTGGCTTTGTTCTCCGCCAGCGTCATGTAGCGGACATCGACCCCATCCGAATACCCGAAAGCGGCGCGTTGGAAAGCCATCACCCAGGGGAACCTCGCCGGGTCGAAGGATGTGGTGAAACTGTCCAGCCGGTACGCGGACTCGGAGGTTCCCAAGCAGCCGCCGAGGCTCGCGTAGTCCGCCGCGAGCCCCGCTCCCGCCGGATCACCATCGCCGTGCGGGCATGTGGGAACGGCGCGCACGACGGCGTCCTCCACCCGGACCTCGACCACCCCCAGCCCCAGGGGCTTGCCCAAGCCCATGCGGAGGTAGCCGACCCTGGTCCTCCCGTCGTCCTGCTCGTCTTGGGGAACGAGGTTCTCCGGTTGGAGCACCCACAGGAGCATCGCGAGTTCGTCGCGCGTCAAGTCCTCGAACCGGACCGTGCACGTGAGAACGCTGCCCGTCCTCAACCAGCTATCGACGTGCATGCGAACGACCTCGGAAGTGTCCAGCCCGTTCTGGTTGAGCAGGGAGGTCGCCGCTAACGGGAAACCGTCCTCGTCCGAAGCGCCCCCGGCCGCGCCCGTCTGGCCACGGCCCAGGAGGGCGCGGTGAACGGGGTACGCCGCAGCGCCGAGCAACTGCCCCTGCCGGTAGTACGAGTCCCGCCCGGGACGCGCGTCCGCCGCAGGGTTGAGGGCGCGCGCGCTGGTGAGGAAACGACGGGCCGACGACGGCCGGGGCTGCAACAGGGGAGTGAGAACCTTCGCCGCGTGCGACACCGTCTTCGAGGCGCTCACCGGGCCGACGAACAACCGCCCCCTCAGGGCGACCGCCCCGTTACCGCCCCCGGTCCCGGCATCGACTGCGGCCCCGGTCCCGGCATCGGCCTCCGCCTCTCCACTGGCTGCGGACCCGCCGTCGGCGCCCGCTGGCGGCCGCCTCGTCGACTGGACTACGTAACCCAATAGGCGGTCCGCGGGCGAGGCCTCACCCGGGTCGCCGAGCGGAGCGGAGCCGTCGGCGACCGCCAAATCCCAAGGGCTCGTGTCGAACGCCCTGCGCCCGACCGTGATCGGGGTCAGAGACGTCACTTCCCCCTGGTCGTCGAGCACCGCGTACGCGAGCGCGCCGACGCGGCGGATGGAACTGGGCAGCAGGGTCGCGAAACGATTCCGAACAGCCTCCTGCGCCCCCGCTTGGCGGGAGGCCCCGCAACGGTTCCGCGTGGGAGCGGGGTCCAGGTCGACGTAACTGCCCACGACCAGGTCGTACTTCTCGACCGCGATGGGATCCACGGCCACATCCTCCACCTCCTCGGCGGGCAGGGCGGTGAAGAACACCCGTTCGCTCTTCTTGTCGGGGAAGGTCCGCTTCCCCTCGCGCCGGGCGGAGTCCGGGGTGGTGAGGTACACGTACCCCTCCTGGTCCTCGATGCGGTCGACGATGGTGGCCTTGTGCTCGCGCTGGTCGATTCGGAACACGGGGATCCGCTCGCCGCCCGGACCGTAGACGGCTGTCACGATCCACTGGGCGTAAAGGCCGTTGCTGCACAGGGACGCGTCGAAACGGATCCTCCGCTGGTGCGGAGTCAGCTCGATGAGGCGCTCCTCGTTGGTCTTCGCTTTCCTGCCCGGCGCGAGCCGTCCGTTCGGCAGCTTGACCATGGGCACCTCGTTGAACCCCGGGGCGAAAGCGATTCCCCGGTTAGGGCCGTCGGGAAGGGCCGCCGCCATCATCACGGGGACGTCCTTCTTCCCGTCGGCGACGGTGCCGGCCCGGTCGGTCGTCCCTTTGAGGAGCTGCACCCTCACCGAGCCGTCGGCCCCCACCGCGCGAACGCGCACAGGCACGAGGTGGAGGGCCGAGGCGGGGTCCGCGCGGTAGGTGAGGGACTCGTCGTGCTGGTTGAACACCCGGAAACGGGAGGACGTGACCCGCTCGTAGGCGTGCGACAGCATGCCCTTGACGAGCGTGGGCGCGATGCGCGGCCTCCCGTCCGGGGCGAGCGGGATCCCGACATGGTTGCGCCCCCGCTCGTCGGTGCGCTGCGTGCCTGTGACGACGGGCGTGCGGGCCGTGATCCGCAGGTCTATGCTGCCGCTCCACCGTCCCGCGTGCAGGCGGTCCAGCGCCGTCGGGACCGAATCGTCGGCGAGGTCCCCCGGGATCCTGCCCTTCTTCGCGAACCTCTTCGCGATCTGGCGCATCACCGGGATGCGGTTCACCGATGAGTGGAACGGTTCGAAGCCGGTCATGTCAGTTCCACCTCCCCGTCATGATCTGGTCGACGAACACCGTGTTCGAGTACTCGGACTCGGATTGGAACACCTCGACGCACGCCATGACGGGGCGCGCCGCGCCGGGCCCCCGCCCGGTGGCGGGCCCGGAGCCCCCACCGCCCGGCGAGCCCGCGCCCTGGTGCTGCAAGTACTCGGTCCTGCGGTACCAGCAACCCGGTGGAACCAGCACCTGGTCGGTGGCGGCGGGGGAGTCGGTGACGGTGACCCGCACGGCTCCGAACCCGTTCAACCAGCGGAGCTCCTGGGCGACGACTCCGCCAGCGGCGCTCGCCCCGCTATCGACGACCCGCCAGAGGCGGAGCTCGTAAACCGTGTTCAGATCGACGTCGCCGCCCGAGGTGGCGGTCACGGCGGCGCCCCCCTCGGCGGCGCGGAGGGCGCGCACCGCCAACGCGCCAGTCGACGTGTACGCGATGCCCGAGGCCTCCCCGGCCCCCGCCGCCATGCGGACCAGGGCCGAGGCCCCGCCGTCGGGGATGTCCTCCACGCGGAACTCTCCCGCGCGGAGCGCGTCGAAGGAGTGGTCCTTCCCGTTCATCGTTCCTCCCCTTCTCCTTCGTGAGCCCCGTCGTCGAACAAGTACGCCGACCAGCCCGGGTGCCCCTTCCCGCGCATCCCCGTCGGAGGCGCGTCGAACGCCAGTCCGGACAGCTGACCGAGCAGGCTACTCGCGATCTGCGCGCCGGTGCTGCCCTCCACGTCCACGTCGCCCAGTAGCGCTGAGCCGCCGGTGATCGTCAGATCCTCCACCTCGACCTGGCCGAGGCCGCGCGTCGTGCGGCTGCCCAGGGGGAGGGTGCCCGCGCAGAGCTCTGCCAGGGCCAGGCCGAGCAGGCACAGCGACGCCTTCGCCCGGTCGGACGCGAGCGCGTCCGCAGGCGCCCGCCTTTCGCCGCGCGACGCCAGCGAGCGGCCGGCGTTCGCAAGCAGGCGGCCGGTGTCCACGTCGATGACGAGCCGGTCCCACACCGTGCCGACGTACACGACTTCGGAGAAGAGCAGCCCGTCGGCGACCCCGCCGGTCCACCGGTCGATCGCGTTGTGCGTGACCCGCGTGCGATCGCCGTTGTCAATGGCGAGGCAGTCGTGGACGGCCACCGCCCCCCGGTACTCGGTGGTGCCGAACAGGTGGCGGACCAGACCCGGTTCGTGGGCCACCTGCCAGTGGACTCCCTTGGACACGCCGTTCGGCGCCCAATCGGGGACGTTGGCGGAACCCGACGGCCCCAGCGCCGCCATGACCGTCCGCGCGATACGCGAGGCGCGGGCCCGCAGCGCCCCCCTGGTGGACGAACCGGGCAGGACCAGGCGGGCCTCCCCGGGATCCTCGGGGTCGTCCACCGGCCTGGCGAAAAGGGGGACCGTCGGAACGGACTCGCGCTCCTCCGCAGTGCTCGCGCGCAGCCTCAACGCCTCGCGCAACTGGGGGTCGGCCACCAGGATTCCCGTGGGGCTCCGCCACTTCACCTCCACCCGGATGGGATCGGGGGCCCTGCCCGTGAGGGCGGGCGCCTCGGGCAGGGCGGCCCCGCCGCCCCGGTGCCCGAGCCACCTTTCGATGCCGGCCCGCGACGACAAATCCGTTCTGGCCAGCGCCGCCTTCGACGTCCCGGGATCGTACTCGACACGGCCCCACCCGGCCCCCGAGCGCGCCCCGAAGGTGATGGCGCCTTCCTCGAAGAGCCGGAGGACCAAAGCGAGCAGCGCCTCGACCTCGGAGCACGTCGGAGGGGCCAAGGGGGCGCCCGCCCCGTTGCGATGTTCGCCACCGGCGGCAGCGGCGGCGGTGCCGACGGCACCCGCCGTGATCCTCAACTCCAGGGGAACGCCCGCGGGCACGTACTCGTGCTCGAAGAGCGCGGTGTCCGAGGCCGCGCCCCACACGCGGTCGATGCCCACGCCCATGCGGGTTCCGAGGCGGTGGGCGGGCGCCCCGCGCACGCCGGGCGCGCCCCGGCCGCCCCCCGGTCGCGCGCCGATGCCGCCAGCTGCGGCCCCCAGCGGCCCCCCGGTCACGGGGAGCACGATCGAGTGGAAGGTGAGCGCGGCGGCGCGCAGGCGGACTCCGGGCTGCCCGTGCCGCTCCCGCCCCTCGTCGCCCCACAGGCGGTTGAGGGATCCGCGGTCCAACCCACCGGGCAGCGCCGCCTCCGGCACGGCGTCGCACGCCGCGCGGACCGCGCCCTTGATCGAGCGGCCCGGCAGGACCGGCTCGCCCAGCGGGTTCCTCGCGAAACGACGCGCCTGGGTGGCGTCGCCGCGGGGATTGCGCAGCTCCTCCGCCCCGCCCGAATGCAGGGGCGAGGCGGTGACGAGGGGGATGGTCAATTCGTAGCGAACCGTGTTCATGAGTCCTCCCGTGACGGGTCGGCGCCTCGAGCGCCGGTGAAGTCGGCCGCGCGGAGCAGCCCCCACCTGGCCGACGCCGCATCGAGCAGCGGATCCCCCACGATGAAGCGCCCGTAGCCCTGGGGGCACAACTCCCCGACCCCCAGGACCGCCAGGCGCGCCAACGCGGCCCCCGCCTCGTTGGAACCGACCCGCACGCGGAGCGCGGAACCGGCCCGGATCCCGATCCGCGTCGCCCGCGGCGCGCTGTCCACCACCGACCACGAGTCGATCCTGCGGTGGCGGATCGCCCCACTGCACAGCCGCAGGTCCTCGACCACCGCGCGTTCGAGGGGGGCGCCGCGCCTGGCGAACTCGCGGCGCAGGTCCTCCCACGTGCCGCCCGGCCCCAGGCCCGGGGACCGGACCAGGGCGTCGGAGGTGAACCACAGGGTCGTCTCGCCCTCCCCGACCTCGCGGATCAGGGCCGGGGAGAACCCTCCCAGTGAGCAGCGGACCTGGCCGAAAGCGCCCGACAAACGCCGTGAGCCGAGCATCGCCCCCTCAACCCCCTCGAGGCGGCGCAGGACGTCGGCGACCCGCCCGGTGGCCGTCACCGTCGCCCGCAAACGCATGCCGGCGGGCAGGGCGCGCACCGTGTACAGCCTCCCCTCGTCGGCCGCCCCCGTCCGGGGATCGTGCGCGGTGGACTGCCTGGCGGTGAGCGGCGGGGCACCGTAGCGCCACTGCCCGCCCCGCTGGTCCGCGGCAGACGGGAAGACGAACCCCGTTCGGAGGTCCGCGAGCACGCGGTCCCCGCCGGGAGCGCGGAGCCGGTTCACCACGTCGAGGCCGTCATCGCGCTCGGGGAGCTTATCGGTCTGGAAAACCAAGGGGACCGGCAGGCCGCGCGCGCCATCGACCACCGTGAGCGCATCCGATACCCGCAGTTCCCCGCGGACCACCGCGCTGCGCGCCCACGCGGCCGTCTCGGGGCCCCCGGCGTCCTCCGCGAGCGCGCACAGCCTGCGGTGCAGCCACGCCAGCACGGCCGTTCCGCGCAGGAAGTCCAGCGAACGGACCTCGTTCGACATCGGAACGTCGTAGCTCACCAGGGGAGTGCCCAACTCGATGTCGAGGCCGGCCTCCACCCACGCCTGCTCCGCTGGTCCGGCTTCCGGGGCGACGAGGGCGCCGTACCCCGTGTGGCGCCGTTGGGCCCGAGGGCCGGGCAGGCGGGGCGGGGGCGGGATCCTCAGGGCGCTCCTCAGATCGTCCTCCTGGCGGCGCGCCCAGTCGCGGATGGCGCGGGACGACCGCAGGGCGCGCGAGGCGCTGCTCCCGGGGCCGTCCACCGGGGGGCTGTCCCGGCGGATGAGGACTGCGCACTCGCCGTCGCCGTCGCTGCGGTTCGACCCGATCGCTTCGACCAGCAGGCCCGCCAGGCCCAGCAGGAAACGCGCCGCCTCGGCGGGGGAGGAGGCGGGGGGATCCCCATCGGGCGCGGACGCGCGGTCCCCCGGGGCGCCGGCGCCGAGCAGAGTCGCGGTTCCGCGCAGCACGCACGGGGCTGCGCGCTCGAACACGCGCAGGAAGTTCTGGCGCGCTGTGCCCGTCGCTTCGTCGAGGGACGAAGAGACGACGTCGTGGACGAGGCCGTCCGGGCTATGGGGGTCGACCTCCGCATCGGAGAAGACCACGTGGCGTGCCTGGGACTCGGAGCCGAACAGCCAAGCCGCGAACCGCTGCCAGGGGCCGTCCGGAGCGCCGTCGTCCAGTCCCCGGGCGGCGGCCCTCGCCTGTTCCCCGACCAGTCCGGCCACGACGGTGCCGCGGACCACGGGCTGGAGGCGCCCGTCGCTGGACACGGCCTTCTCGATTCCGGCGTGCCGGGCGCCCGCGATCCCGGTGCCCGTCCCCACGCCCCAGTCCGAGAGCATCGCAATGGTGACGTGCAGCGTTCCCTCGTTCATCGTTGTTCCTTCGCAGTGGCGTTCCCCGGCGCGGCGGGCGGATCGGGGGTCGCGGACGAGGCGGGAGGCGGGTCGAGGTACGCCCCGGGCAGCAGGTCCGCGAGTTGGCTGAGGTCGAAGAGGGCCTCGGGCCCGCCGAGGAGATCCTCCAGGGGCGCACTGGACACGATGCCCTCCTTCGCCATCTCCCACTCGGAGTCCGCGCTCACTCCGGCGGTTCGCGGCGCGGCGGGAGGGGCGGCGACGCCGTGCCCGTCCCCGGTGCGGCACCTCTTCCCCTCGGCGAGCAACCTGACGATGCGGGCCGCGCGGGTGCGGGGGAACGGCGCGCCGTCCCCGCCGGGGATGGCCGTGAAGTTGCGGACCCGGGCGCACACCGCGTCCCACGTCGTGTCCCCGGTCCCCTCGGCGCCGCGATCGGCGTTCGCGCCGAACAAGTACGGGCGGGCCGTGTAATCGGCGTAGGCGCTGAGGGTGTCGATGGGGTCCATGACCGTGGTGTCCAGCAGCACGTGGAAGTCCAGCGTGGAGCACACTGGCCTCACGGCCTTCCCCTTTCTCTTCCCCCTCCTCACCAGTTCCTCCGCCAGGGCGCGGGCCGTGTGGAAGGGGTAGTTGCGGCGCACGACGGCGACGCCGGCCGCGGCGGTCATCGGGCCCGTCCCCCCGTCGCCGTCGGCGGGGGCTCCGAGGTGCCTGAGGATCGGGTCCCGGGAGGTCCGCTCCTCGTACTCGCGCAGGTACTCCGCGGCGAAAGGCAGGGCGTGCTCCCCGCCCGTGATGACGGTGACGTCGTCGCCGCCCAGGATCACGGGGACGACGGGAATGGGACCGATGTCCCCGGACAGCTCCGCGACGCGCGCCCACGCGCGGGCGAAAGAACCGACAACCGCCCTCTCGAGCCGTTCGTTCACGCCAAGGATGAACCGCCGCAGGTCCCGGCCGCCGGGCCTCCCGTCCGCCGCGCCCGCCTCGTGGAGCGCCTCAGGGGGCACACGGGCCATCGCGCCCTCCAGGTCGCGCATCACCGCGCCGACTCCGTTGCCGTCGATGTGGATGACGGCAACCCTGGACAGGGCGGCCAGCCCTTCGATGCGCGTGAAGACCTCCCGGTCCTCGCTGGAACCGCGGGCCCCCGGCTCCGCCTCGTCATCCGCGTCACTGCCCCCTTTCGCGTCCGCTTCCAGGAACGCCCGCCTGAGGGCCTCCTCGAGCATCGTGGGGTCGCGCACCAGGCGGTCGTCGTGGGCTTCGAGCAGCGCGCTCTCCTCCATGGCGGCGGTCAGCAGCTCGCGGCGCCTCGAGTACGCGGAGCGCCGCTTGACGCGCGCGGGCAGCGAGAGCGCCTCCTCCCGGTCGTCCTCCGCACCGCCGGGAGCCTCCCAGAAGGGGACGGCGGGCAGCGCGGAGTCCTTGGCGCGCTCGAGGAAGGGGACCTGGGCGAAACGCGCTCGCGCCGGAGGGCGGTCCACGGCGCGCCGCGACGCCAGCTGGTGGATCCTCTCAAGGTCCCCCTGGGTGACCCCGGGCCCCGGGATCTCAGTGAACACGCCGCTCACGTCCATGCCGGGGGCGTCGGTCAGCGCGCGCCTGGTGACTTCGCTGATCACCCGCCGGGCGTCCTCTTCGGCCGCGACGGTGAGGAGCACCTTGCCCGAGGCCACCGACACCCAACCGGGAGTCGTGCCGACCGCGCTCCTGGCGTACTTCCCGGGCAGGGCGGGCACTGCGTCGCGCACCCAGGAGTCCAAACGGGTCAGCAAGGAGGAAGCGCCCACGGCGTCGCGGAGGCGGGGGGCATCGAAGATGAACCGCTGGTTGCCGTTCGTCTCGACCATCACCAGATACTGACGTCGTGGCATAGCGCACTCCATTGCCTAGCCTGTGTCTTAGTTCACTGGTAGCATACTACGTAACGTTGCCGACTGGAAGTGGGTCACGCGCTCCCGGGGCGCGCGGGACAGGACGCCAACGCCTGCGATGCCAGGACGAACGATGCGGAGGGCACGATGAGGACGGTGGTGGTGCACCCTGTGGGCGCGGGGGACCTCGACCTTGACATCCTGGGGCACCCCCATGCGCAGAGAGGAGTCCTCCAGGCCCTCAAGGAGGACGAGCTGGCCCACCGCGTCCAGGCGGGGAGGGAGGAGGAGGTGTTCGACGCCCTTTTCTGGACCGGGGCGGGACAGCGGCGCCGCAGCCGCTTCCCCGCCTCGCCCTTGCGCCAGGTCTTCGAAGCGCTCGTGGCCGTCGGCGGAGCCGGATGCGTCACGCTCGTGCTGTGCGGGAGCTCCTCCGGCAGGGGCCCGTCCAGGGGCGCCACGGACCTCGCCGCGTTCCTCCTGGAGGAGGCCCTCAACCGCGAAGGGCTCCGGCGCAGGATCGCGGACGAGTTCGGTGCCACCGTCGAGCTGAGGCCGCTCTACGGCCTCAACCTGCTGGAGGAGAACACCGTTCCCCGACTGGTGGGCCACCTGCGCGGCCAGTGCGGCATTGAATCAGCGGACGCGGTCGTCGTCAACGGCATCAATGGCTCCAACGCGTTCCTGACTGGCGTCATGGGCGCTGTGGACGGTTTCGGACGCGACTGGCAGTTGGCGTCGTGCGCCGGCGCCGATCGCGTTCCCGCCCGGCTCACCACCTGGGAGCACGGAGGCGAAACAGTGCGCGCGGCGCTCCTGGCGCTGGGCTACGTGGAAGAAGCCGGTGCCCACGAGGAACCCCTGGACGGCGCCCGGGCCCCCGGGGGCGCGGAGATCTCCGAGCTCGAAGCCGCGCTCGAACGGTTCGCCAACAGCCCCGGACGCCTCACCGGCACCGACCTCGCCCGATTGCTGCGCCTCGACTTGGCGCGGGGGGACATCGCGGCGGGGCTGATTGCGAGAACGTGGATCCGCGAGCACTACGCGGAGCTCCTCGACGCCGAGCGGCGCGCACCGGCGGACGGGGAGCTCCCGCCCCCCGTGTTCGACAGGGGGGACGACGGGCGGCTCGGCCCCCGCATCGGCGAAGCGCGCAGGCGCGTCGACAACGGGGACACGACCCCGTCGACCGTGTGGCTCGCCGGAACCGGGTAGATCAACGACATTGAGAAAGCGGCCACCCACGGCCTCGCGTCCCCGACCGCCTCAGAATTCGAGCGCCTGTGGAACCACGCGGACCTCGCGGGTGCCCTCCCGCCCCAGATCCAAGGCCCCCATTCGGGCCCCGTCCTCCACATCGTCCCCATCGGCGCGTGGACTCAGGCGCCGACCCCCGTGGAACGGGTCCTGACGACCCCCCCGCACCCGCAGTTGCTCAGGTCGGTGCCGGGCGGAATGCTCGACGGCGCCGAGCTCGACGTGGAGTTCCTGCTCCTGCACTCCACGGACGAGCGATCCGCGCGTGCCGCGGCGACGACGGTTGCGCGCGCCAACGCGTGCGCGCCGCACCCCGGATGGCTCCAACGCGGCGACCGATCCACCGCCGCCGCCGACTACGGGGACGGCGACGAGAACGTGGGCAGCGGGGCCATCGGGAAGAGTGTGAACGGGATCGTCGGACGACGCCTCGACACCGCCCACCCCCGCGCGGTCGTCGTGGTGGCCACGGGCCAGAAACCCGTTTTCCTGGCCGCCCTCCACACTGCCCGCGCGTGGTGCGACGAGCGGGGCGTCCCACTGTTCCTCCAATCCTTCGTGGACCCCGGACGGGGGATCGACCGGCCGGGCCCCCAGTTCCACCGTGTGGCCGTCGGAGAGCGAACCCGTCGGGCCCTCCTCCGGGCGGCGAGGGCCAGCCTCGGGCGCCTCAATCTCGCGACAGCGGCACGGGCGCTGGCCGCGGCGGGGCCGCGGGCCGCCGAGTACTCCGCGATGTGCCAACAGCTCCGGGACGAACTCGGCGAAGCGGCCACCGCGAAGCGGATGGACCGCTACGCCACGGTCTTCGTCGACTTCTTGAACGTTCTCATCGAGCACCACTGCGGCCCGGGCGCCGTCGATCCGAGGGTCGCGACGATGGTCGCCGAGATCTTCAAGCACGCGGACGGGCAGAAGGGGAAGTTCGTTCCCGATCCCGGATCAGGCCGCCTGTCGGACCCGAAGAGCGCCGGGCCCCTCCGTTTCGAGGAGCTCGAGGCCGCCGACTGCGTCCTTTTGCTCAGGGACGTGCGCGATGGGCTGGTCGTCACGCACGGCGCGGCAGCCGTGCCCGGTGCCCTGGCCTCGGCGCTCGGGAACCGGGGGGTAACGACTCGCGGTGGATTCGGGTACACCGGCCTCATCATCGCTCTGAGGGACCGCCTCGAACGGACCCTGTCCGGGGGGAGGGCGCCCGCCTCGGCCCGGAAACTGCCTCGCGCCCCACAACGGGAGCGCTCGTCGCGGGGACGGACGGCCGCTCCGGCCCGCTGGAAGGCGCCACCTCAGGCCGTCACCGGCTGGAAGGAGCGTTTCGACATGGTATGGGCGTTCTGCGCCGAGGGACCGGAGACTGAGGGGGAACGACGGTGAACAGTAATATGGAGAATGGGGCCGATCTGGGCGGAGACGCGGAGAATGGGACCGCTCCGGGGGCCACGAGGACTCTGCGCCTCGATGTGCCGCCTAGTCCGTGGTTCGCGTTCTTCTTCCACGTGCGAGCAACGCTCCCGTGGGAGAGGGCGTTCCCCACTGCCGGGCACGGGGCGCAGGCAGGCGCCCCCCGCGCGTGGGCGGAGGGGCCCCTCACCCTGAAGGCGGGGCGGCTGTCGGCCGATCACTCGTACCGCACGGCGAACACGTACACGGAGGTGCGCGACAGGATCATCGCCCGGAACGTGCGCAAGTGCCTCGTCGTCCCAGGGGGCGCCCCTCTGGAGTTGAATGCGGGGAACCCCGGCCGCAGCCCGTTCACGGTCCGCGCTTTCGAAGCCGTTGCGGTGAGCGGCGACGGCGCCGGCTGCCAGGCCGTCCTGGTCATGCACGTGCGCGCGAGCACCAGCGACCTGCGGGACCTGAGCGCCCATTTCCCCAAGCGGTGGCACACGGAACAACTCAACGCGGCCGCGAAAAGCCTCCTCGTGACGAGCGCCGGCCTTCCGCAGGACTGCCTGACCTTCCTCTCGGCGACGGGTGGTGAGAACCCGCTGGGAGGGTGGCTGCGGACCATGGTCTGCGCGCCGATGGGCGGTCCGCGCCCGTGGAACGACGCCGAGCGCGACGCCGCGCAGCTGGCCAGGCTCTCCTGGCAGTGGGCGACAATGTCGCCAGCGGCTGACTCACTGAACTACTTGGAGCTGCGGGACGCAGAGGACCGGGTGCGCTCCGTCGGCCACGCGAGCTTCGTCCGCGTCAGCGCGCGGACCACCGCGTACCTGCTGGGACAAGAACCCGTGGGCGCGGTCATAACGCTCGCCGAAGTGCTGTCGCTCCACCTCGACGCCCACCTGCTCGTCGAGTTGAACCGCATCCGCGTGCGGCAGCTCTCGATGAAGCTGGCGGGACTGGGGCGGAAACTCGGTGACGCCACGTCGAACCACACCCTTCGGGACACTGGTGGCCCGCACGACGGGGCTCCGACGAGCACGGAGGAACGGTTCGACTCGCTGATCTCCGAAGCGATCGAACTCGACAACGAGGTCGCGCTCCTCCTCTCCATCGACTGGTGGAGCGAGGCCGCGGGCAACAGCCGGACGGACGTCATACTGCGCTGGGTCAAAGAGCACTTGATGCTCGCAGAGGCCATCGACTCGTTGACCGATCAGGCCAGAGTGGTCCGCGAAAGCATCCAGACCCTCCTGGAACGGCGCGAGCACCAGATGGAGGCGAACCGTGCGGCCTCCGAGCGCAGGCTCGAGTTCATCATCGGAATGCTGGGCGTGATCGGCGTGCCCCTGACAGCGGCCTGGGACGCGTGGCTCGCATGGGGCGGGGACGGGACGACGGGCCGCGCAGTGGGCTGCGCCGCGTTCCTGCTCGTGTTCTTCGCGTCCGTCTCCGGGGCGTGGTTGTGGGTGCGGAGGAAATACCGGACGAAGTGATCACCCCACGGCCACCGCGTCGATGACCCCCATGCCGTAGCCGGCGTGCGAGCCGACGTTCGTGTACGCCGACAGGGCCATGAGGCGCGAGAAGT
>ERZ772766.1157-NODE-1157-length-14512-cov-9.857923_pt1 | contig 14512 bp, 19 predicted proteins | sample MGYA00511379_ERZ772766 | MGnify/ENA primary metagenome ERZ772766 (study PRJEB29015, sample SAMEA2737895) | human oral metagenome | biome: human oral; feature: human-associated habitat; material: dental | place: China | collected 2116 ...
ACAGTCAATGATACTTCTTAGAAGGTAGCTAGAGTGAGATAGTGAGGTCTATGTGTTGTATGGTCGGTGTGTGAGATTAAAATCTTGCTAATGCCTTTGGGTAAGAAAGAGGGGATATTGAGTTATCCTTAAATTTGTGACCTTGGCGAAGGTAGTAGGCTGAGAAGCTGAAAGTATGCGAAGATAGGAGCATACATTTTTATATTGCTATATTCTATTTAAAAAAAACGTAAAAAGGCTTTGAAATAAGCCTTTTTATTTTGCAAAAAATTAACAATAACTAGATTTTTATAAAACAGGTTTTGTCCTGATAAAGATTGAAAGTATTGTTAGTTTTCACAAGGGAATATAAGAAGTATTCTTTTATGTAAACTAACAATATGAGTAGAGAATAGAAAAGAGGAAAGATGGATATTTGGATCTACTTAGTAAGAGTTGGAATGCTATTGTCTATGCTTATTTTGTTGATGTTTTTAATTTATTGGATGTTTAGTCATTTGATAATTCTGTTTGTATTTGTGTTGTTTGTGGTTTTCTTTTCGATTATCACATGGAATTAGAAAGGAAAAGGATTTATGTTGAATGTATCAATGGGACTTCGTTTGTATCGTGAAATGTATAATAAGTCAAAAGAGGACTTAGCGAAGTATTTAGAGGTTCAACCGAAAGCATATGCTCGATATGAAAGTGGAGAACGTGAACCAAGTCTTGAGAAGCTGTATAAATTGGCTTACCTTTATAACTGTAAGGTTGATGATTTTATCAATGTTGAAGAAAGTTTCAGTGTTGATCGAGATGATGTTGTGTCAACTAAAGATTTAGATAATTTAGGTTGTCATCATCAGTTTTCTCATGGATTGATGGTTATGATGACTGAGGGTAAGTCGTATGAAGAAATGATTCGTTTTATAGAAAATGATAGAACGAAGTATGCACGAAAATCTGAAGTAAAATAATTTCTACGTGAGTTAATTGAAAAGATTGATTAGGGAGAGGTGAGTAAAATCAAAGATGTTCTTTTGAAAGGAGAAAGAGATGTAAAGACGTATTCTGAAGAATGGATACTGGGAGAATACAATAGAATTTATAGACGATTTTGTTGGAATTTGAAAATTTATGCTCATGTAAAAAATGGTGCGGATGTTTATGTCTCTTCAAAAAGATGTTGTGAAGATTTGTATAATCGTTTGTATGCTGTTGGTCAAGTTACTCGTAGCTATTGTAGTAAGATTGAATCGAAAATTGAAAAAACGTATCATCGTTTTTTAGAAGATGGAGTGATTGTTGAAGATTAAAGAGTCAGTTTTACTGGCTTTTTTATTTTTGAAAGGAGAAGAAATGGTTTTGGTTATTTTTGAAAGGTCACGTTCACCATCTAATGAATGAGATCGAAAAAGAAAAAAACATTATTTAAAATAAAAAAAGAAAAAGGAGAAAAAATTAATGTTTAAAACTAATGAATTTAAGGCTTATGGTTCAATCCGTAAAACGAAAAAGGCTGGTGTTTGTGGAGTTATCCTTGCTTTTGCTATGATGGCTATTTTTGCTCAAGGAAATGCTTCTGCTGATGAAGTGAAACCATCATCACCTGCGACTACACAAGTTGCAAAATCAGCTACTGAAGTTGTAAAACAAGAAACTCAAAAACCAGAAACTAAAGCAGAAGAAACAGTAAAACCCGTTGCGTCTCCTGACCTTGATTCTGCTGTTAAAAAAGCGCACGAAGTTGGTATTAAAACGACTGAAACTGAGAAAGTAGGTTACGATACCGAGGAACAAGCTAAAGCAGACGAAAAAGCGCAAGTTGATGAAATTGACAAGAAGATTGCTGAAAAAGAGCAAAATACCAAGGAAGTCAAAGAAGCTACTGACAAAAACAACCAAATCAAAGCAGATAATAAAACTGCTATGGAAAAAGCTGGCTTGAAACATACTGGTGATTATCCAAAGGATAAGAAATCTGTTGAAGGCTACAACGCAGGTGCCAAAAAAGAAAACGAAGTGAATGAAGCTAAGTTTAAGAAAGATAAATTGGCAGTTGAAGTAATTAAGGCTAAAAACAAAGCAATTATGGAAGCTAAAGGCTTGAAATTTACTGGTAACTATGCCCAGGACAAGAAAGCTGTTGATGAATGGAATAAAGCCAATGCAGGTAAAGTTATTTCAACTATCCAGACTGGTTTGACTGCAACGTCAAGTACCACATTTGAAGCCATTTCAGGAGCTTCTAAAGCTGTTGCTCCTGACTACACAGCAAATGTTATTCAAGGGTATGCACGGAATACTAATCTAGATGCTAATTTTAATAACGTGTTTCTTCTTGATGACAAGAGTGGAACAGCTAAAATCAAGGTAAAAAATACTTCTCATGGTGATGTTACTTTAACATTTAGCGGTATTACTCCATCAGCTGAATCAGGATTTATTCGTAGTTATGTAGCGCTTTGGGCTTCTGAAGATGGTGGTATCGGTTATGGTGTCTTTATTTCCGCTGGTGCTGGTGCAGCTAACGGCGGAGGTGGTGTTGACGGTCAAGGTGGCGGTGGCGCTTCTGGTGCTTACCGCAGTGATCGTCAAGGTTGGGTCAAAATGGTTACTGTAGGAGTAGAAACAGATGCCAGCGATGTGAGCGAAGTGACTATCAATGACGTAGATTCCAACCAAGTTATTGATGTCTCTAACTTGGATGGAGCGAAAATCACTACTGGCGCTAACATTTCGCAAAGTGGGAACTCATTTACAGCTAATGATTCTGCTCAGTCACAAAGTACATCAGGTGTCTTGGATAGTAATGGTATTGGTTGGAGCTTTGAAAAAGGACAAAAAATTAACTTTACCTTCATTCATTCAAACACTTCTGACACTTCGTATTCTATCGTAGGTGGTGTATTTGGACGTGCTTCGCAAAAAGAAGTAAAAGAAAAGCCAATCTCTATCCAAGAATACACTGAGCCAAAATACCTTCCTAAACCGTATGTTTCAATCAAGCCTTATGTTCCTGTTCCTGAAGAAAAACAGTTGGAAGTTGAATATCATAAGGCTTACGTTAAGGAAAAACCTGTAACTCCAGAAACTCCTAAAACTCCAGAATCACCAAAACCACAAGAACCTAACAAACCAACTCTTCCAAACACTGGAACCGAAGCCAGCATGCTTCCATTGGTTGGGATTGTTTCAGGCATGCTTGGTTTAGTTGGCTTGAAGCGTAAAAATGAGGCAGAATAAAATAGTTTAATGTTTTGTAAAAAGGTGGTAGAGTAACAGGAACTACTACCTTTTTATTTTTGAAAAAATTGTAAGTAGAAAAGGAAATTTTAAAAGTGAAAATTGAAAAATTTAAGTTTAATCCTGAAGCAATCGGGAAAGCAAATTATGTTCGTTCTGAAAAAGCCCCAGCCATTATTGAGGGCAAGCCATTTGATGGGACACGTCATATTGTAATGAATGCAAAACATGGTATGTTTTCTATTATTACTCCAAAGGATATGACTGTTTACAAACCGAATGAAGAAGTTGAAGCGATTGATCCTATCTTTATGGAAGATTATGTTGAAGGTACAAATTTCTCTGCTTCAACTAATGTATTGGCCAAAGGACTTAAACGTGTAGGAGGGAATAAATAATGGCTAAAAATGGACTTGAACTTGGGAATCGTGTAGAAATTTTTTCGAAAAAGTATCGTATCTTGAATGATTTGTTGCTGAATCCAAAAGAAGTGTTGGGAGCATGTAAATTTGTTAAAAATGAAGGTGCTCAATTTGTGAATGTTGATCTTGAAACTGGTGAGGGTGATTATGATGGAGTTGAAGTTCTTGTCTATTCAGAAGGACAAGAAGATACAGTATTCTTGAAGGTAACTGAACAGTCAGCAGAAGAAATTGATGCTTTGAATCTTGGCTATCAGGAAGCCATTGATTTTGATACTTTACTTATTGCTTATCATGGTATGCGCAAGGCTGACCGTAATCAAGTTGAGCCTAACAAACATCGTTTTGTTTTTGTAGTTGATAAACTCAAAAGAGTAGGTGGTCAATCTAAACAAAATCAGAAGCAAGAACAGCATCAGGAACACAAGGGATAATTTTTAAAGGAGAGAGGATATGAGTTTACTTCCTACGTATCGTGGAATTAAGATTAAGCCTTATATGGTAAGTTTAAGGTACTATATCTTTTCTTTTTTCTTTTTGTTGTTTACTCCTATACTAGTTTTTTTTGTTTATTCAAATTTTGAGAAAATCAAGAATGTAGATATTTTCTCTATTGTTGTTTCGGTAGTTTTGCTGATACTGATAATTGGTGTAAGTGTTTATTTGACTTGGTTATCACAAGAAAGAGTATTCTTCTTTCAGAAGATAGAAAGACTTGCTAAGTTAGCTTTTTTTCTAAAGGAGAATGGATATATCTATACTAAAAAGGTTAAAACTGAATCAGGAACAGTTGATAAGGTTAGGTTTCCAGTGGTTTATTTGAAACAGAATCGGTATGATTTGGAAGTTGCCTTTAAAATGGCTGGAAATAGATTTCAGGATAAGTTCAAGAAGATTGGTAGTGATTTAGAAACTACTTTCTTCATGGACTTTATGGAAGTTCAGGACGATATTAAGTTCAAGACCTATAAGATGGCTTATTCTGCTTTTTTGAATCGAATCAAGGTAACTGATGTGGAGTATTCTGATAAGGGTATTCAACTGATGAAAAATCTGTATTGGAATCCTATTGATGATCCTCATTTACTTGTTTGTGGTGGTACTGGTGGTGGTAAAACGGTATTACTAAGGATATTGATTCGTGCTATGGCTAAAGTTGGAGTGACGGATATTTGTGATCCAAAACAAGCAGACTTTGTGACTATGGCAGAACAGAAAGCTTTTGAAGGTCGTATTTCTTATCAGGTTAATGACATTGTTGAAATGATTGAAAGAGCTGTTGGTATCATGTTTGCTCGCTATGCTTATATGCGAGAAAAACGTGAAGAAAATGGCGACAAGGATTTGAAGAAGTTCTATGAGTATGGTCTTGAACCTTATTTTCTAGTCTGTGATGAATACAATGCTTTGTGTGCTATGCTTGATTTTCAAACTAGACAGCGCTTGGATAATGCGATGGGTCAATTCTTGTTACTTGGAAGGCAAGCTGGCTGCTTTGCGGTTATAGCTATGCAGAAGCCTTCAAGAGAAGATTTAGGCTCAAAATTACAAGCGAATATCAATTTCCGAATTTCTGTTGGTCGATTGGACGAGGTTGGATATGATTTGGCTTTCGGAGAAGTCAATAGGAATAAGGAATTTAAGTACGTTAAGTACCTGGGCGGTAAGCGTGTTTATGGTCGTGGGTATGCTAGCGTATATGGAGAAGTCGCAAGAGAATTTTATTCTCCTTTGTTAGAAAAGGGATTCTCCTTTACTGATGAATATGAGAAGATTGAACGACGAGAAAATCCTTTTAATCCTTTGGAAAATCCGAAAGCTGAATTATCAGAAGAAGAAAAAGAAAATCTTCAAGCTGAAATGGAAGCACAAGAGGAATTGCAAAAAGGAGAAGTTAAGAAGGCTAGTCCTGAATTGGTTCAGGAGTTGATGGCTAGTAAACGACAGAATGGAGAAAACAATCTTGGCGATCTTGTGAAGGCGAGTGATTTCTCAAGGACTATTGGTGTTAGTTTTTCATCTGTTCAAAATTTATTGAATAAATTGGAAGAAAAAGATGTCATAACTGTTAGTCGAGAAGCTGGTTTTTTGTATTTAGATAAAAGACAGATGGCCTTGGTCAAAGATTTGTTTGAGTTGAAGAAAACTAGTACTCAGAAATGGACTGAAATACTAGAAGACTATCCTTTTGAAGAATATTGATTGAGGAGAACTATTCTCCTCTTTTTTGTTTAGATAAGAGTTGGTTGAATAGAGCTTACTAGTAGCTAGTAGCAGAAGCGAGGAAGCGAAGCGACGAGCGCCTGCGGTCACTAGCGGTCACTAGTAGGCTCTATTCAACTAATTAACCCACCTATTCTAATAGGTGGGTAACAAGAGTTACAAAATGCACTTCGCACTTACAGCCACATGGCTTCACGGTGTGTCCTTTTTGCAATTTCTTGTATCCCTTTTAGTAAAAATAAGGAGTTTTATAGGAGAAATGGACGGAAGAGAGTTAAAAGAGTTTAGAAAAGAACAAAAAATGACTAGGAAAGAGTTATCAATTAAGACTGGTATTCCTGTTTCAACTTTAAAGGCTTACGAAAATGGGTACAGAACTTTGAAAAAAACAGATTTTTTAGAAATAAAAAATCAATTTAGTTTGAAAAGATGTGATGCTAGTCTTACAAGATATATGGTGGATTATTTCAGGTTTACACTTCATAATGAAATTGATGTTTATTTTGTTGCGAAAGAATTTTTTGGATTTGATATAATGCCTAAACCTGAAACGACCTCATTTATGAAATATGAGCTGTTGTATCGGTATGGGGATATTTGGTTTTTGGGATTTAATTCTTCGTACAGTGAGAATGGAGAAGATAAAAACAGAATCACAGTTCAATTAAGCGGTCAAGGCTGCAGACAGTTAGAAGTCTATCTTGAAAATGAAAATATAACTTGGATTGATTTTATAGAAAAAATTCAGAATCGTTATGGAAATGATTTTAGCGTTACTAGGATAGATATTGCAGTTGATGAAATGGTTCAGGAAGATACAAAAGATAACTTTGATTTATCATCTCTAGTAACTAGATATTATAGTCAAGAGATTGTTTCGCCATATCTAAAAAATTTTTCATTTGTTGGTGGAGGTGGATTTGATTTTGAGAATCCGTTAGAGATAGAAAATCGGCAAGGTTTGTCGATATATCTTGGTAGTCGGCAGTCTGAAATGTATTTTAACTTTTATGAAAAGAGATATGAGATAGCAAAGAAAGAAGGTATAAGCGTATCTGATAGTGTAAGGCTGTTTGGGATATGGAATCGGTATGAGGTTCGATTTTCACAAGGCAAGGCAAGGTCATTTATTACAGAAGTTTTAGAAGGTGCTGAGATTGCTGAATTGACAAGGTCGATATTTCAAGGTGCAATTCAGATTTATGATGGTACTGATGAACATGGTTTTAGAATGTATGATAGCAAGTGGCAAAGTCTTTTTGGAAATGACGAAGCAATCAGACTTTCAGTTAGTCCTGAGCCTTATTCTGTAGAAAGAACGATAAGATGGCTTGTTGAGAGGGTTTCTAATTCGTTAGTGTATGTTTCTGAGATTGATCGATTGTTCATGCAAGAGAATATGAAAAAAATAATGAGTTCAGGAGAGATTACGCCAAGACAGCGAAAAGAACTAGAATTTCTTCAAAGTCAGTTAGGAAGTCTTACATGATTGAATATAAAGATATTGAAAAGATTGTCTATTTGATTCCTGACAGAAATTTTTATGATGGAGTAATTGATAGTAAGGTTGCTAGAGAGTATCAAGCCTATATTGAATTTCAATCACAAAAGTACAACCAAACAAAGAGAAAATGTGATTGGGATGAACTGAAACGCTTGAATGCAGAATATGAAAGGTATTTAGCGAATGAAGTTGATGTAAAAAGAAAATTATTGTGGTTTGGGTTACTAAGAAGGAGTAAAGAAGATATGGAAGAGGAATGTTTAAAGCTGATTGAACGATTTCATTTAGAGAGGTGGGTATAAAAATGTCAGTAAAGTCAAAAGGTGGGGTTTGTGATGTATGTGGATGCACTTTTGAGAAACCTTGCATCGATGAAATTTTTGGCTGTTGTTGTTGGATGAACTTTGATAGAACTATTTGTAGTTATTGTTTTTGGAAATTAGATGAAGAAGAAAAAAGGCGCTATGATGACTATTGATGACTTGCGATGAATTTTAAAGAAATGTAAGGGTTAAAACATGATAAGAATAGTAAAGACGATTGTTAAAATTGTAGGATATGTGATTTTAAACTCTATTTTAGGATTGGCGTTATCTTTGTTTTTTTATGTCCTGATAGGGAATGTAAAAATCTCGATTCTATTATTTATATTGTTTTTTATAGGGAGGTTGATTTTTTGAATGAAAAGAAGAAATGCTATTTCTAGTTTATCTGCTAAAAAGGTACTAAAAGGAAAAGAAGAAAAAAAGTTGGATTTTGCTATTGATTTAATTATTGCAGGATTTCTATTCTATATTATTCGTAGCATTATTGTTGGTTTAAAAAATATCTTTTAGAAAGATGGATGTAAAAAAAGACTTATAAAGAATTTAAAATGAAAATATTTGGTAAAAGATTAAGAGAGGTTAGAAAGAGTAAGAAAATAACTCAACAAGAGTTGGCTGATAGATTAGGAATAAAAAGAAATACGTATAGCGACTGGGAAAATGGTAAAACAGAGCCTACTTTTGAAATTCTTGTTAAGTTAGCAGATTTATTTGATGTTTCGTTAGATTGGTTATTTGGGAGAGACAAATGAAAGTAAAAAAACGTTCTCCTTCTTTTTAGTTAAGGACAAGTTATAAAAAAATAGAAAAATGAATGAAGAGGTAATTGAAATGGCATTACAAGGAAAAGATAAGCAAGTTATTGAATTGTCGAATGAACTTGCTAAAAAATTGAAGGAAAAAGATTTTTCGCAATCTTGGTCACTTGCAGGGGAGTTGAATGGGCTTCTTAAGAATGAAGAAGAGTTGACTTTATCTTATCAAGTAATTCAGTGTATTAAAAACGATTTGGCGAGTTATTATGATATGAATAAGGCATACAATAAAGTTGCAAATCGTGCTTTTGCGATTGGAAGCAATTTGGAGCGTAGTGCTTCAATTTAGTTAAAATGGTGAAGGAAGTCAAGTTTGGCTTCCTTTTTTTCTTTTTGAAAGGAGAAAAAATGAGTATTAAAGTTGTCTATGATAAATTTTCTGATGTGTGTGAGCATTACAATTTTGGAAAAAAGTTGCTTGATGAACCTGCAAAGATTATTGAACGCTTAGATGAACACTTTGACGGTGTGGAGTTTGGACAGTTTGATGGTAACAATCCTGACAATGTGTATATCAATTCGTTTACAGAAGTTGATACGCAGGAAGCATTGATTGATTTTGCTGGTATTTTGAATCATGGAGAATATGAGCAGTTAGTCAATGAAGATCGTTTGTCTGCTTATGTAGAAGAACACGAAGAAGAAATTGCTAGTCGTCTAGGTGATTCTTATGTCTTTTTAGGGCATGAGGGCGACAGCTGGTACTTTTTGCAATAGAAAATGGCTGGTGCTGGATATGGCTTCTAGAGTTTTAATTAAGAATCCAAAGAATGGAAGGCAGGCTTGGTTTAGCTTGCCTTTATATTTTGGAAAGTTGTCTGTGGTTGGTTTGACTGGCTCTTATGATGAAACTATTGAAATTGTTGATTATGAGGGTTCAGGATTTATTGGATATGGTCTATTTAGTGTTGCTGATTTGGAACAGTTGAATAGACAAGAAGAAGGTTGATTAAGGAAGGAGAAAAAATGGAATTAACAGCTTTAGTTAGATACGGAAAAATTGTTAGGCAAGTTTTGCTTCCATGTGATAGTGAAGAAGTAGCTTATCGATTTGGTTATGAAGAAGGTGAAGAAATTACGGTCACTATTGATTCGATTGAAGAATTGCCTGATTTGAATTGTGAACGCTTGACCTTGGATTTAGCGAATGAAATTGCTGAAAATGTGGAAGATGTAGATGAAGATTTGGTTCTTGCGTTTATTGAATCAGAAAGTTCTGATCCAAAATATTTGGCGAGTGTAGAATTTGATGATTGTAGTTTATATCCTGATGTTGATTCGGATAGAGAGTTAGGTGAATATCTTGTAGAGGAAGTTGGTGTAGAACTTTCTAAGGAAAAACTGCTTCTTTATATTGACTATGAAAAATTTGGTCGTGATGTTCGCTTAGAAGAAGGTGGTAGCTTTGTAGACAAAGGTTACTTTGTATCAAGATGATAGCGAATATAAGGGTTTTGAATGAAGGCAATTTCGATTATCTTTGTGAGTTAGATATTATGAAGCATAGTCAAGAGCAGATTGTTGCAAGATTGAAAGAACTTGGAACTGAAAAAGGGAATTTCTTCGTATGCGGTATTACTGATTGGGAAGTTGATAAAATCATGTCGCTGGACGAGGTTTACTTGCTGAAAAAAGCAGTCCTTGATTTGTATGATGGTGATGATTATGTTGTGAGATTTCAGTTAAAACGATATGTTCCTATCAAAAACATTATTTCAACCTATTATCAATTCTGCTCTAAAGATGAAGTAGCAACTGTGATTCAACTTTCAAAGAATTTAGATATTGGTCTTTTGATAAATTATTTTTTTAAGTGTGGAAATTGGGTGACAGCATTTCAAGGCTTTATTGAGCAAGGAGAAGTGCTGAATACTCCAGCTGGTTTTTATAGAAAGGTTGATTTTTAAAGAACGTAGAAAATAAGGAGTAAAGAAGAAAATTGAGGTAATCTATTTGAAATGATAAGAAAATTTAAAAAAAGAGAAAAAAATCAAGAAAGATTAAAGAAACTTTCTGATAAGAAGGTATACATTCCTAAGAAAGTCAATCAAAAGAGTGCGAATCTAATTTTTGGCTCTTTGTTGATTGGTTTTGTGGTCTTTGTGGGTGCTGCTGGAGTTTTATCAATTAAGAATGTATCTAAAGTAAAGGAATTTGAAAAGAATCAGATTGCTAAAGTAGATAATAAGGAAATTGATAGACGGCTGGAGCAATTTTTAGATAGCTATGTAAGCTATTATTTTACTTACAAGGCAGGTGAGAAGGATAGTGAAGAAAACGCAAAGCGTTTGAATGAATTCTATGGAACACCGCCTAGTGTCAAAAACCAAGGGCAATCAAAACAAGATATGTCTATTGTGAGTGGTCGTTTGCTGATGGCAAAAGATGGAGTTGCAGTTTATGCAGTCACTTATGATACAAAGGTTGATAACAAGGTTCAACGTGTATCAATCGAGTTTTCAATTCCATACGTTGAAAAAGACGGTCGCTATTATGTTGATGGTTTGCCTTGGTTTGCTCCTGTTACAGATTTTAAGAGTCAGGACGTTGACAAAGAAAAGCAATTGGTTTTGACAGCAAATGATGGTCTGAGTGAAAATGACAGAAAAGATTTGGTTGCTTTTATTGAATTGTTTTTCAAGAATTATACAAGCAGTCAATCAAATCTTGACTTGATTTCAAAAAATATCAAAACAATTGGTGGAGCAACTGTTAAAAGTATTGACTATACCTATTTTGTAAAAGGTAGTGATAAGACACTAGCTTATGTGCAAGTTACTTTTGATGTTTTGGGTACAAGTCATAGTGAGAATTTTTCTTTCGAGTTAAGGAAAGATAAAGATAGTTATTTTGTAGATAAAATGGAGCATCAGATTCCATTTGATTATGCGAAGAAGGATAAAAAAGAAAATTAAGGAGAATGAGATAAATGAGTTTTTTTCAGTATTTAGTTGATAAGTTAGGTGTTCCTTTGATTGGATTGTTTGTATTTAGTAAAGCCATTCGAGCTTGGAGAGAAGGAAAGACTTGGGGGATTTTGGTATCCATTTTGACCGGTGCTTTAATTTTATGGTTCTTGTTAAGTCCAGAAACCGTATTGAAAGCTCCTGTGACTTTATTTAATAAATTTTTAGAAGTTTTCAAGTAAGCTATGGAAAAAGAAGAGAAACAATTATTTTCGTATAAGCGTGGTTTTGACCAGCCTATATTTGTAAAAGAGTTATCGGATAATTTTAGTTTGCCTTTTGCGGTTGAGATGTCAACTTTGTTATATTTTATCTTTTTTACTCCGATTTTCTTTTTTATTCTGATGTCAGTAGGTTTTCTTGAGTGGGGTTGGTGCTTAGTTATTGGTTCTGCTTTAGGCTGGCAATTGGGGAAAATTCTGACTAATAATAAAATCGATGGTAAAACGATAGTGATTTATCTACGTGATTACATTTTTTATTTTTGGCATCATGGAAGATACGGTAAAAAGTATTATATAAATAAAGGTAAACGATATGTAAAAATAGAAAGGATTTATCGTGGAAATTACGAGTAATTACTGGGATTTTGCGGACAGTTTGATATTACGTAAAAATGGTGGTGTTTTTGCAGTCTTTGAAGTTCCTAGTGAGGTTTTGGTTACGATAGACAAGAGGGGACGTGAGCGGTTTAAACAAACCGCTTTTTCAGCTTTTAGTCAAATATCGGTCTATGGTGACTTTGAATTGCATACGATTCCTATTCCAATAGATTTGTATGAGCGATTTGAACTCTTGCGCCAAGATATTGACCAAGATAGTGGTACAGCTCCTTTAGCAAACTTGATGATGGATAGTCTGCAAGAAAAGATTGAAGATGAGATTGAGTTTTTGTTTGAGTACAAACATTATATCTCTGTTCCATTGAAATCAAACAATATCAGTCCAGACCTAGTTTCGACTTTGAAAGACAGCATGTCTTTCTACAAAAAAGAAACGTTGAAGTTGCTTGGACTGGGTGAATTACCTCCTTTAAATTGGTATGAGGATTGGCAACTAAAAAAGAATGCTTTAAAAAGTGCTTTGCATCAATTGAGAGTTCGTGAAGTTGAAAAAACGGAGTTGGAATTTTTAGCTCGTTTGCAATTCTTACGAGGTCAATTTTATGACAAGGAAACAGAAGTAGATGCAATTAAGAATTGTATCGATAATATCGATGACACAAATATCTATTTTGAGAATCACAAAGTGTTGCGATTGGAGAATAAAGATGATGATAATTTGGTCGCTTGTTTCCCAATTGTAGACTATCCTCAAAATGTATCTTCGATTCATCTACAAGAAGAGTTGCAGTTGCTAGATTTCCCTGTAGAAAGTATCTATAAAGTTGCATTCTCGGCAGATAAGGGTGTTTCTTCTTCTAAAAAGAAAGCAAGAAATAAACGTAAAAATTTAGGGAATGTGGTTGCTGAAATTGAGGAAGATGGCGATATTCAACGTTTAGAAGTGTTAGAAGCTCATCAAATGTTGGTTGATTATCAAGAAAAGGTTGAAAGTAAAGAAAAAATGGTTGAATTTCTCCATTTCTTGGTTGTGACTGGCGATGATGAGGATGAGATTGAGGAAAGATATGATATTTTAAGTAAGCTCATAGCTAACTTAGGAGGTTCTCTTGCAAGAGGTTTTGCTGATAGATTGTATCTTTTTTACAAAGGTCGCTTTACAGAATTGTTGGATAAAAAGCGTGAAAGTTATGTGCAATATACTTCCTTGGAAGGTTTCTGTCAGAATATGTTTTTTGTCACAAAAGAAGTAGGAAACAAGGTTGGCTTTCCCATTGGTCGAATAGATAATGAGATTGCGAGCTGGGGAGGTGACTTTGAGGCAGCTTTACAAGCAAGTAATCGTCTAGTCTTTTCAAACTTGCTTCAGGCGAATAAAATGGGGATTAAGGATAAGATTACTAATAATCCTCATGTTGCTATTACTGGAGCGACTGGAAATGGAAAATCGTATCTAACAAAACTGTTGTTTACCTTGAATAGTTTCTTGAAAATCAAGTCTATTTATATTGACCCTAAAGCGGAAATGCGAAGTCAGTATATGAAGATTTTGAAGGAGTATGAGGAACAGAATATTTATGAAGAAGTTCAGGAGTATATCAAATCAATTCACTTTGTAACCTTGGATATGAAGGAAGATAGAAATATTGGAGTGCTAGATCCATTTGCTTATATTGACGAAAAGACAACGTTGACAGAAATTGCTTCAGTTCTGATCTCAACCGTGTTAGACAAAGAGGATTCTAAGAAATTGAAATCTTACTTGTTGGAAAATATTGATAAGGTTTGGGATAGGAAACAAAATGGAGAAACGGTTGGAATGTTACATCTGTTTAAGACTTTTGAAGAAGAAAAAGACGAAGATGTAGTACGAATTGGTCGTTATTTGTCAAAAATGGGCGAAAACACCTTGTTGAAACTGTGCTTCTCTGATGGCTCTAATAAGTCTTTGCAGTCGGACAATAAGATTACGATTTTTGAAATCGCTGGCTTGGATATGCCTAAGACTTCTAAGTATGAGGATATGACAGATACTCAATTACGAAGTCTTGCGGTTATGTACGGTTTAACGTTTTTCTGTGCTGATTTTGGAGAAAGAGATAGAACACAAGAAACCTTGTTGTATGTGGACGAGGCTTGGCAAATTTTGTTGACCCCTAGCGGTCGTCAATTGCTGGCGAGAATCAAGCGTACAGGTCGTTCGTTTAATAATTTCTTAGTGTTGGTAACTCAGTCTGTAAAAGATGTTTCAACTGAAGATGATGGTACTGGTTTTGGTACAGTCTTTGCCTTTTCAGAAGATAGTGAGACTTCTTCGATTTTGGAACATCTTAAAATCAAAGAAGATGATTTGTCTAAGGCATGGGTTGAAAATCAGACGATGGGTCAATGTATCTTCTCTGACGTTTTTGGTCGAAGAGAAAGAATTACAGTGGATGGTACGATATATGATTCGATAACTCCATTGT
>ERZ772766.1163-NODE-1163-length-14474-cov-5.109647_pt1 | contig 14474 bp, 14 predicted proteins | sample MGYA00511379_ERZ772766 | MGnify/ENA primary metagenome ERZ772766 (study PRJEB29015, sample SAMEA2737895) | human oral metagenome | biome: human oral; feature: human-associated habitat; material: dental | place: China | collected 2116 ...
GTTACCATACTCTATAGAGCTATTGCTAATAATGGCCCTTATACAGTAGAGGACGGAGGTGATTATTACAAATTTACCAGTACCACCAATAGCGATTACTGGTTCTACCTTTACAAGTAATTAGCATTTCTCATATCATCATTTTTAAAGGAGTTGCCTCTTGGCAGCTCCTTTTTTAGTAAAAATGGCAAGATCTGCAAGAATTTTGGCAAGATCTACAATGTCATTTGGTGGAAAATGGCGTAATTTTGTACTATAAAATTAGAGCATAAGCATTAGCTAACAACTCAAAAATCGAAACTCAAAATTTAAAAATCATGAAGAAAGTATTATTTATTGCCGTGTTACTGATCTCTTGTGGGCAAGGCAAAAAAGAGGGAAGCCAAGAAAAAGACCTTTCCTCACAAGAGCAGCAGGCTCAGCAAATAGAGTCACAGGAAAAGGTTCTTGTCTTTAACAAACCTAAAACCGATTGGCAGGAGCGAAACCTTAAGGGAAAAGTTAAAAAAATTACAGCTTATACCTATCCTTGGGTACAGAATGAGGAAACAGGCGACTATTTCAAAGTAGAGAAAGAAGGCTATTGTATGGTAACTCAGTTCAATCCTCAAGGCTTTATCTCCTCCGTTTGTCAATATGAATCGGTCAAAAAGAAAAAGGTTGCTCTTGAGTACCATTATCATTACAATACACAAGGCCAGCTCGATACACTGCGCTATAGTATGCAATATTCAGGGGGTAAATATGATTTCGTAGAGGTCTCCCACTACGATGCGGTGGGCAATAAAATCCAAAAGGATAACTATAAGAATGATCAGCTTGAGAATCGCGAATTTTATTCTGCCGAACAAACCCATGAGGGAAAACGGATGGAAGTCATAGGCGGACAACGAAAGACGCCTTATAAAGTATGGATCTATTTTGATGCTCAAGATAGAGAAATCAAAGACGAATATTACCAGAAAGGTCAATTGAAAACGACCTCTCTGTATACCTATGATGATCAGGGTAAGTGTATCAAAACAGATACTCAGGAGTCTGACGGCTATAGGCAAGTAACCACCTATACCTATGATGAGTATGGCAATAAGACCAAAGAAAAGCGAGAAATTACAAGTTTCGAGGGGGCAGAACCTTACGAGGAAATTTACTATGAAAGCCAAGAGTATGACTCCAAAGGAAATATAATAGAACAATATACGGCTAAAGATGCTTCCCGAACTGTAACTTATTATGAAATAGAATACTACGAATAAGAATCAATAACGAATAACCTAATTTAAAACAAATGAAAAACATAGCACTCATCGTGGCAGCACTCGCTCTTGTGGGCTGCTCCGAAACAAAGAAGAAAGTGGCTGAAACTGAACAAACTCAAAGTGAGCAACAACAACTATCAGATAATCCGATGTTAATTAATAGGGTATATCAGCTTGACCTAGAGCAATACCACCTCAAAGGTAAGGTGAAGAAGGTTACTCAAATGATCTACACCGCAGATGAAGATCTATACAGAAGTGGTGTAGCTGCTATAATTCCTCAAACCCCTACAGGCAAGGAAATTGCTACGAAAGTTATGAAGTTTAGCCCAGAGGGAAGGCTTACAGAAGAATTACATGAAAACAAACAAGCGGAAAATGCTGATGAAATATATTTCTATTTCTATAATGCAAAAGGCCAACTTGACTATTTTGAGATGGAGAATTCAAAAGGATACAGGTATAAGCAACAGTTTGAGTATGATGCCAAAGGCTACCCTCTTACCAAAACAGAAGATGATAGTCCTGTCTCTCATTACCAAGTACAAACTACTACAAAGGGAATTAAGCTCATTGAAATAGACGATGATCATGATAGCCAAACAATCATCTACTATGATACTCTTGGGAAAGAACTCAGAAGAGAGTATGTGTTTGAAGGAAAAATAACAAGTTACTTGGATAAAACCTATGATGATAACGGATATCTTGTTGAAGAAGTTAGTTATGATCAACTTATTGGTGATACTCAAGAAGAAAACATTAGCTATACCAATGATAAAAGAGGGAATCCTATCGCCATTTATAGTTTATTAGAGGGAAGAGAGACAAAGGAGTTTAGTTTCTTTAATGTGTACCAATATGATAGTCAAGGCAATGAAATTAAGAGACTTTACTTAGATAAAGAAGGTAACAAACTTATTATTAGCCAAATAGAATACTACGAATAAAGACTAATAACCAAAGAATACTTAACAAAAAACTGAAAATCAAAACAATGTGTTTATGCGAAAATTAATTACTGTTGTAGCTTTAGTCTTCAGTATGGGACTTGCTGCACAAACCCAAACCTACCAAGGCGGTTGGTTCTCTATCGACTACCCAAAGGACTTCACTGTAAAGAATTCTATTCCTTCCGAAAACAGAGAGGAAGGCTTCTATGATAGTGCAACTTTCACCTCGCCCGACAAGACAGTAGTTTTCTATGTCTATTCCCCCCAGTGGTCAGGTACTCCCTCTGATATTACCCTTAAGGAAAGCGGACAACAGCAACAGCTCCAAGCGGACAACTTAGGCAATGTCATTACGCTCTATTCTTTTTATCAAGGTAAGGATAAGCGTACTCATAGCTATCAAGTAACTCGTAACGCTGACCAGCAAATCACTCAGGTCATCGGACTGCGCTATACTTCTATAAAGGACTATGAGAGATACAGAAAAGCCTATGTTGATTTTAAGAAATCTTTAAAACGATACGCGGTTGATTAATAACTCAAAGTCAAAACCCTAAATCTAAAAATAATGAAAACAATTACCATTTTTACGGCGATAGCAGCACTTCTTTTGTTAGGTTGTACCAAAGAAGAGGCTGATAATGCTCTTGATAGGCTCCTTGAACCCAAAATATATATGGATTTCAAAGAGCATTCTGCTGTCTTTGGAGTACTCACTCCTGACTATAGTGACAGTGAAGGAAAGAATATTTTTATAGACTTGAATAATAATAATAAAAAGGAGCCTAATGAAGCAATTCCTAAGGTGCCCCTTCAAGAATATACAGCACAACGAGTAGGTGCAATTATATATGGCCAGATAGTAGAAGTAGGTCTCAAATCCCCTCTATTGACAGGCGTATCAGTAGCCAACGCTTTTGTCAAGCACTTATCTCTTTTAGGAAATGAGGCGCTTACCAAATGCAATATTATTAACGCCGAACACCTCCTAACCCTTGATCTCTCCCATTGTCCTAAACTGACCAAGTTCACCCTACCTAATGCTCAGCGCTATATCTCTCGCCTTAGGCGTTTGGACTTGACCGGCTCCCCACTGATAGAGGATTTGCAAGAAAATGTCCTTGACCGCCTACCCGACTGTAGCAAAGCAAAATACAAGGGAAGCATAAAGCTATCCGTTCCCCTTGATGATTTGCAAAAACAGGCGCTTTATGAAAAAGGATGGGAAGTAATCTATAATTAGGAGCAATAGTAGTCAGTGGTCAGTCTCAAAAAGACTGACCACTGACTATTAAAAAAATATGGAAACTTTTTTTGTTTATTTAGTTTTTTTGCTTTACCTTTGCCCCCGATTTAGAAATTACTTGCGATGGATATAATCAAACTCTCTATCAAGCGACCCAGTGTCCTAATTGTGATGCTCTCCTTATTTCTCCTAGGAGGGTTATATTCTTATAGGCTCCTAAACTACGAACTCATTCCTAAGTTCGAGGTCAATGTGGTAACCATTTCCACTATATATGCAGGAGCATCTCCTTCAGAAATTGAGAGTACCGTAACCAAGAAAATCGAGGATGCGGTATCTTCCTTGGAGAATATCAAAAAAATACAATCTTACTCCTATGAGTCACTCTCTGTGGTGGTTATCCAGCTAACCAACGATGCCAATGTGGACAATACGCTCAATGAGGCTCAGCGTAAGATCAACGCTATTCGTTCTAAGCTCCCTACCGATGTTAAAGAACCTTCTCTCTCCAAGTTTTCTCTTTCGGACTTGCCGATCATCTCCCTTGGGGTTACCTCCAATCTTTCCTCACAGGAGCTTTATGACCTAGTGGATAAAAAGATACAGCCTGAACTCTCTCGTGTACCAGGGGTGGCACAGGTCAATATCATTGGCGGACGTAAGAGGGAAATTCGTGTGAATGTGGATGCTCAAAAGCTCGAAGGCTATGGCCTTACGATCGCTCAGGTACAACAGCTTATTGCAGCTTCCAATATAGAAATCCCTGCTGGTAAGCTCAAAACGCGTGAGAATAGTACCTCCATCCGTGTCTTGGGTAAGATTCAGGATGTAGAACAGCTGCGTAACCTTCCATTAGTTTCCAAAAATGGTATCGAAATCCGCCTTTCCGATGTAGCTGATGTACAAGATACCGAAGAGGATGCTGAGAAAATCGCGCGTATCAACCAAGAAAACACGCTTTTGTTGCAAGTACTCAAGCAGACCGATGCCAACGCCGTATCGGTAAGTGAGTTGGTGCGCAAGAAAATGGCACAGATAGAAAAAACATATGTCAATCAAAATGTAAAACTACAGTTGGCAGAGGATACCAGCGAATTTACCCTACATGCGGCTAATTCGGTGATGTTTGACCTTGTATTGGCGATTGTACTCGTAGCCGTGGTGATGTTCTTCTTCCTCCACAGCTTGCGCAACGCACTCATTGTCATGGTCTCTATCCCGACCTCGCTCATCGCAGCCTTTATCGGTATGTACTTCTTTGGCTTTACACTGAACCTGATGAGCTTGGTGGCACTCTCTCTGGTGGTTGGTATCTTGGTGGATGACGCCATCGTGGTCTTGGAGAACATACACCGCCATATGGAGATGGGAAAGAACAAGGTACGTGCTGCCTATGATGGGTCTAAGGAAATTGTCCTTACCGTTATGGCTATTACTATGGTGATTGTGGTGGTATTCGTACCGATTTCTATAGGAAATAGTATAGTGGTCAATATCGTAAAAGAGTTCTGTCTTACTGTGGCTATTGCTACAGCACTCTCTTTGCTGATGTCCTTTACTATAGTGCCTTGGCTTTACTCTCGTTTTGGAAAGTTGGAGCATCCTGATCCTAAATCATTTATGGGCAAGATCTCTATTGGTTTTGAGGGCTTTATCAAGCGTATGACTCACCTTTTCTCTGACCTATTGGTATGGTCGTTCAAGCACAAATGGAAAACTTTCATTTTGGTATTCTTCCTCTTTGCAGGTTCTTGTTCGCTCATTCCTACAGGCTATATAGGAACAGACTTTATGCCTAATATGGATAGGGGTAAGTTCCTAATACAGTTTGAGCTGAACAAAGATGCCTCTTTGGAACAGACCAACTTTATTACCCAAAAGGCAGAGAACTATTTGCGTAACCTCAAGGTGCCAGGAACAAGTAAGCCTTTGGTAGAGCGTATGATTACCACAGTAGGACAGTCTACCAGTGGTATGGGTTCCACTCGGGCTACTGCGTATAAGTCTGAAATACAGATTACTCTTGTGGATAAGAAAGAACGTAGCGAATCCACTACGGTAATTGCCGCTAAGCTCAAGCGAGAATTGAGTCAATACTTGGTTGATGCCAAAGTAAAGACTGTACCTGTTGGCATGATGGGGGCAGAACAAGCACCAATTGCCTTGGTAATTACCTCCGACGATGTTAAGGTGGCTCAAGAATATGCCGTGAAAACCGCTGAACTACTCAAGACGATACCAGGAGCTACTGAAATAAAGCTTTCTTCAGAGGCAGGGAACCCTGAGATCAATGTACAGCTGAACCGTGATAAGATGGCCATGCTGGGTCTTAATATTGCTACAGTAGGAACGACTATGCGTGTAGCCTTCAACGGAAATGATGATAATAAGTTCCGCACAGGAGACTCCGAATATGATATCAATATCCTATTTGAGGAAGGCAACCGCCAGTCTATAGAGAATATAGAGAATATGATTTTTATCAACAATGCAGGACAACAAGTCAAGCTCTCCCAATTTGCCGATGTATTCTATGCCTCAGGGCCTACCCAGTTAGAGCGTTATGACAAGTCGCCTTCAGTAACCGTACAAGCCCAATCCGTAGGACGTCCTACAGGTACTATTGTTTCTGAGTGGAAAACCAAGTTAGAAACCTTGCAGAAACCCGCCAATGTACAGTTCGTCTTCTCTGGAGATCAAGAGATGCAGGACGAAGGGTTCGGAACAATATTTGTATCCCTTTTTGCCGCAATCTTATTGGTGTACATGGTAATGGTAGTGCTCTATAATAGTTTTTCTCGTCCGTTTGTAGTTTTGTTCTCTATTCCTCTTTCCTTTATTGGAGCTTTGATTGCCTTGGCCATGGCCAATATGTCGCTTAATGTTTTCACCCTCTTGGGGATCATCATGCTCATCGGTTTGGTGGCTAAGAATGCGATTATGATTGTGGATTTCGCCAACCACCGCAAGGAGGAAGGAGAAGATACGGTAACGGCACTGATACAAGCCAACCATGCGCGTTTCCGTCCGATCCTAATGACCACCATTGCCATGGTAGCAGGGATGATACCTTTGGCTATAGCCTCTGGCTCAGGAGCTGAGATTAACAACGCCTTAGCGATTGTAATCATCGGAGGGCTAATCTCCTCTCTGTTCTTGACTTTGATTATTGTGCCAATGGTATATCTAATCTTTGACAACATAGGTAAGCGTTTCGGAAAAGGTACCAAGCCTGACTATGATCGCCTGATGATCGCCGACTACGAACATAGGGATATCAAAGCAGAACACGAGATATAACAATCAGTGACCAATGACTAATACTATAATGGATTAGTCATTGGTCATTAATCATTATTGGTATTAAATATTAACAGTTGATAATCAACAATTAACAATTAAATCCCTTATATTTGCACTTGGTAATTATAAAGAGATTTATATGAAAAAAACAATTTTGACAGTCTTGTGTATGGTAGCGGTAGCTACTGCGCAAGCACAGATTAATATTGGAAAGATGGCCAGTGCCGCTACCAAAGGCGTACAAGCACTTTCCTTTAGCAATGAGGATGCTCAAAAGCTATCCAAAGAATCTGTAGAGTGGATGGATGCCCATAATAAAGTGGCGGATGCAAAAAGTCCTTATACTAAGCGACTTAATCGTCTTTTCGGCAAACACAAAAACGAAGACGGAATGACCCTCAACTACAAGGTGTATTTGGTAACCGATATCAACGCCTTTGCCTGTGCCGATGGTAGTGTACGCGTTTTCTCCTCCCTTATGGACTTGATGACTGACGATGAGCTTTTGGCAATCATTGGTCACGAAATTGGCCATGTAAAGAACGAGGATACCAAGGATGCTATTAAGGCAGCCTATACCAGAGCCGCCCTACAAGAAGCAGGCGCAGCCGCTTCCAATACGGTGAAGACCTTGAGCGAAAGCCAATTAGGGGAAATGGCAGAAGCCATGCTCGATGCCAAGCACAGCAAAAAGCAAGAATCCCAAGCCGATGAGTACTCTTATAACTTCATGAAGAAGCATGGTTACAATGTAGTAGGGGTATATACCGCCTTTAAGAAGTTAGCCCTACTCTCTGGAGGGGAAACCCAAAGTCGCTTCCAAAAGATGATGAGCTCTCACCCTGATAGTGAAAAGCGGGCAGAAGCAGCTAAGAAACGCGCCATAAAGGACGGCCTTTGGAAAGATCCAGGAGAGGTAAAACTCCCTACTACCCCTATTGGGTAATCGTCTTTTAGAGGAAACTATAAATTCTTTTGGCACAGATAGTTGTGCCAAAAGAATTTTTTTATCTATGATAGAAAAAACTTTTGAAACACTTGTATATCTGTGTGTTATTTATTATTTTTGCATCTACAATTGTTAGTAGAGTATGAATTTTATCACCGAAAACCAAACCGAATATCAAGCATTCTTTACTTTTTGGGGTGACGAAGAGGCTGAAATTGTGGTCTGTTTTGATACCAAACGCCACTTTACAGAAGAAGAAAAACAAGAAGTATTTCGGAAAGTAGAAACTAAAGTACAATGGTTGGAGGGCAACAAGGAAGCTGTTCTGCAGTTTCTCCTCAAAAATGAAGAGGTAAGAGAACTTTTTGAAGTAGCCCAAGAAGACCTTGAAGAAGAAATTACTGAAGAGCAATTTTGCGAGGCAGTGTATTTCTATGATTTGTATTGTGAAGTAGGTGAAGACCTCGTCTGCACTTTTGATGTGGATACTGACCCTGATTACTTTTTGGGGCATCTGGTGAATATCAGGCTCGATGATAACTACCGCCTTCATTTAGAAACGATTAGCGGATAATAATACTGAATTGTAACTTAATGTAATATAAAAATTATGAATATACGTCCTGCCATTACAACTGATATAGCCTTATTGCAGGCTATTGGCAAACAAACTTTCTATGAAACCTTTGCTGATACTAACACTCCAGAGGATATGGAGCAGTACCTCACTACAAGCTTTGCGACAAGCAAAGTACAGCAAGAACTATCAAATCCAGATTCTCTTTTCTTCTTTGCTGAAGAAGAAAACAAGGTGATAGGTTATTTGAAACTCAATTTTGCCTCTGCTCAAACAGAACCACAAGACCCTAATGCAATGGAAATAGAACGTATCTATGTGTTAAAGGAATTTCACGGCAGTGGGGTAGGTCAAGCGCTTTATCAAAAAGCTATTGAAGTAGCTAAAGAGCGAAGGGTACCCTATGTATGGCTGGGGGTATGGGAGAAGAACGAAAGAGCCTTACGTTTTTACAAAAAAAATGGATTCGTAGCTTTTGATACCCACACCTTCGTCTTAGGTTCTGATGCTCAAACCGATATTTTAATGAAACTGTCGATGTTTTAAAATATCCCCCCTTACTTTAAAAAATGCAATGATTAGTTATACGTAAAAAGAACACGGCTGGGCAATGCTAACTATTAGCAATGGCACTGCCGAAATAGCCTTCTGTAAATTATAAAAACGATATAGCAAAGATTAAACAACACACTTTTCACTACTTTAGTTGTTAAATCATCAAAAAAATATCTCTAAACTCAAAACTCATATGAAAAGATTACAAACACTTTTATCTTTATTTTGTGCATTAGTTGGTTTGCATACTTTTGCACAATCAGCTCCCTCCAATAGCCTTACAATGTATGTAGGCACTTATACAGAAGGGGGCAATTCTAAGGGCATTTATACCTATAGCTTTGATCAGCAACAGGGAACTTCAGTACTGCTCGGTAGTACCGCCGCCGCTAATCCTTCTTTTATAGCCTTAGCTCCCAATGGCAAACATCTCTATGCGGTAAGTGAGTATAACGATGGCCGACAAAGGGTTTATTCGTTTGAGATAGGCCAAGATAAGCTACCCACTCAGCCTGTCTTTCAGCCTACACAAACAGGTGCCGACCCTTGCCATATCATTGCAGATAGTAAATATGCCATAACAGCCAATTACACAGGGGGCGACATCAGTATTTTCCTATTGAATGCAGCAGGTAAGTTACAGGCCGAGATACAGTATATAGCCTTTGAGGGGCGGACTCCAGAGCGTGTGGCTCATATCCATTGTATGATCCCTACCCCTGATGGGAAATATGTATTGGCTACCGATTTGGGCAATGATCGTATATATCGCTTTCGCTATAATCAGGAAGCTCCCCAAGGAGCTGAGGTGTTTACAGACCAACAGATAGCTTATCTGGTTAGCGATGGACAAGGCCCTCGTCACCTTACCTTTAGCAAGGACGGACGTTTTGCCTACCTAATCAACGAATTGGGCGGAGAGTGTGTGGTGCTAAGCTATCACAAAGGGAAAATGAAGGAAGTCCAACGCCTAATGGCCGATGAAGGCCAAGGGGGAGGAAGTGCAGATATACATATCAGTCCCGATGGGCGTTTTCTTTATACCTCGCACCGTCTGAAAAAAGATGGTATCTCTATTTTTGCCATTGATCCTAAGCGGGGTACGCTAAAGAAAGTAGGTTACCAACTCACAGGTATTCACCCTCGCAATTTTGCAATAACCCCCAATGGTAAATATCTTTTGGTCGCTTGCCGAGATGATAATAAGATACAGGTCTTCCAGCGAAATGAAACCACAGGCACCCTTACCGATACCTCACAGCATATCAGTGTAGACAAACCTACTTGCATTATATTTACAGAAATCATTAACCATTAATCATTAATCATTAATCATTAACCATGCGTCTTACCTCACATATAGAAGAGCAAATCCTTGAACAGCTCTCTCAAAAGATTATAGAACAAGGGTATAAAGCAGACCCTGATATCCCCACTCGTACCATTTGGATGGGAGAAAAAATGCGTATAGAGCTGGAGGTGATCCCTACCCCTGAAATGGACGAAAGTCTCATAGAGCTACACATAGGCACTTACTTAGAAGATGGCTATTTTCCTCAAGGAATCGTGGATAATATAGCAGGATTCGGAGATACTGACCAGGAAAAGGTACTTTCACTTATAGAAAACTATCTTTCCACAACTTTTCAGACGATTATTGATAGCTTAAGCGGCTATCATAATAAGAACTGCGATATTTATCTGGGAGATATACATTGGCATACCACGCTTGGCAATCAGTATTTGTTAGGAAAGTGGAAAACGCCTCCTGCCAAGCGGGATTTTTATGACTTACTTGTGGATCTCTTGCCTCAATACTTCACAACAGAAGTGCGTGTACAATCACTCAAGTGCTATGTAGCACGTGTCGGAGAGGACTGTGTAGTAGAGTGTCTGCTGAACAACGAACTCTGGGACGAAGGAGCAGAACGACTTAGAGAATATGCGCAAACATGGTCACAAGGAGAGGTCTTTCTGGCAGTAAAACAACTATTGGTATTCCGTCAATGTGAAGGTGTGCATGATTAGAGATCGACTCCCTAATTGCGAACGCACCGCGTTCGCAATTGAAATAGAGTAGTATTAACCATTAATCATTGAACATTATTGAGATTCCTAAGTTTATAGAAAAGTATAAAGCCTACGAGCGAGAAGGCGGTATTATAGACTTTCGTATCTTTCAGTTGAATACGGAGCAGGACGATACACCTTATCAGAAGCATTTGGCAGTAGCCCAGCAGACTCTTATTTCGGTAGCGGAAGAAGCAAATACGCGTCTTGACCGTATAGCGGCTAAATCTAAAATAAATCGTAAGAAACTTTTTACGATGGACTACGATTTTGGTGTCCTTAAAGACTCTGGTAAGGAGATTTCTGTCCAAGACTTTATGGGCTGGCAGTACGAAGAGGTAAGCGGGAGGGTAAAAATACTCAGTTATAATTTACTTAACCCTAAAACTAAAGGCTACGACCTATATTTCTACTACAATGAAAAAGAAGTGATTGAAAATGCGCTCACTATTGATCAAGAAGATAAGGGGAAAATAGGTTTTGTGTATGCCTTTTTAGATCCTCCTCATTCGTTTATGTGTCGTAAAACTATTTTTGAAAAAGGCAACTTCTTTTTAGATTTTTGTAGGTTGCTTTTTACTGATATTTCTCAAATAGAAGTCTATAAGTGGAGTACGGATAGCTCTAATTACTTTGATATAGGCAAAGAATGGTGGAGGAGCTTCTTTTGGACGGTCTATAACCCTTATCAGGATTGGTATATAGGGATTGTAGCCTCGACAACTGATTAATATTTAGTAATTATATGAAGCACCTTATTACTTTTTGTATATGTGCCATTAGTTTTGCTGCTTTTGGACAAATAAAAAACAATTGTATGAAGAAAGAAAAACCTAAAAACCTAACAGAATGTATCCAAATGTTAGATCATATCCTCAAGAAAGAGGATAAAGAAAAAGCAAAGACCCTTACCGAGAGCGAATTTCTAATAGAAACCTACTTTGGAACAGGTATGGGTATCCGCAATGAGTGGATTCGCAGTGGGAACCCTGAGCTTGTGAAGTTCTTTTCGGATGAAGGCGTTAAGCACCCCGATGATATGTCGGCTATGATACTCACAAGCTATTATAGACATCTTTTGGGAAAAGAAATAGACTTTGAAGGACAGATTTCGGCATACAAAAAGGAGTTAGAAAAATAGAAATAATGAAACACTATGTCGGATTTTACCATTTTTTTAGGTGCTAATGGATTTTTATTATTAATAACATCTCTAATCATTTGGAAAGTCTATTCTATTTATAAAAAGACGAAAAGTGAATTGTCTCCTAACTTTTCTTATGACCAGTTGCCCGATATACGTTTTGACTATATCGAAGAATTACAAAAAATTCTTAAACAGCAACACAATAATGAGATGAAGGTTGTTATCTTTTTCTATGTGGTTTTTCTCTTTATGATGGTAAGAATAGCAATAGATTCTAATGAATTTTTATCTTTAGCAGTAATTGGAACTCTATTTTTGATAGTAGGTTTGATATTGACTGTTAAAAGTAATAAAGTAATGAATCAGTTATGGGCTGAGAAAATAAGCAAACTATCAAAGGATGATTTCAATCGAGTAGAGCGAATTAGAAGGAGAGTAGGGGTACCTCCTTGTTATTTTTTTGAAGAACACTATTTGTATATAGGCAGCAGTTACAAATTTAAGAAAGTGAATATGCGGAAAATAAGAAGAGTAGCCCTCAGAAACATAAGAGGTGTATATAGTTGTACAATTCGTGGAGATATTAAAGTAACATATATGCCATATAGTAAGGAAGAATATGAATGCTTGAGAAAAGAAATTGATAGGTACGCCAAAGATTACAATGGCGATAGTTGGAACTAATAATTAGAACAATGAATACAAATAAGCAAGAGAAATATGATGAAATAACCGATTTTCACGAGGGCTTTGCTTGTGTAAGGCAAGGTGACAAATGGGGCTATATCAATGAGAAGGGAACCCTTATTACTCCTATAAAGTACGATATTGTCTATGACTTCTTTCAAGGAGTGGCAATGGTGAGAATAGGTGCGCAATACGGATTGATAGATACCTCTGGCAAGGAGATTACTCCCGTAAAATACGACCTTATAGATGACAACGACTTTTATAACCACCGTCCTGCAGCTGCCCTGTTGAATGGCAAATGGGGCTTTATCAATGAGAAAGGAGAAGAGGTGATTCCGTTTATCTATGAAGATACTACCTACTTTCATAAAGATTATGTAGCCGTAAAGAAAGACGGCAAATGGGGCTTTATCAATCAAAAAGGCGAACAAATCATTCCTTTTCTCTACGACGATGCTTCTTATTTTACCGAGGGACTTGCCTTGGTAAAGAAAGGCGATAAATATGGTTATATCAATGACAAAAACGAAACCGTCTTCCCTTTTATTTATGACGATGGGGCTCTCTTTGAGAATGGTAAAGCGTGGGTACAGATAGGGGATAAACAATTTGAGATTAATAAATTAGGTGAAGAAATAAGCCTTGAATGACAAACAGAAAAATACGATGAAACTTTGGATTAATGAATTAAAACCATATTTTTTCAAATATTTAAATTTTAAACCAAAAAACTATTTTAAATGCTAATTACCGATTATACCCAAAGTTCAAAGAACCCATTATTACCCGAAGCGTTTCAGACTTTAAAAAGAAAAGATATCTTTGCTATCAACTATGAACATCAGCAAATAGGCGTATGCAATGAGTCAGAAGGATTTTCGCTCTACACTTTTGAAAAAGAACTGCTTTGGAAAATAAACAAACCTATTGTTGGGGCTTTATTAGCGATAGAACGCCAGCAAATTTGGCTTGCCGAGCGCCACGATGCCCAGCACATCACCGTATGGGTGTATGACCTGCAAGGGAAGGCTTTGGCGTCTATACCTATGGACGATGAAATCTACGATGCTAATATAGAGCTGAAAACATTGCCTAATAACAAAGTGGTTATCACTTTCTATGGCGGACAAGATGGTTGTATGAGCTATCTGCTATCTTTTGAAAACGAAAAACTAAAAGTAGCCAAACAATTGCCTAATGATGTAGATTTCTGCTGTATGCTCAGTGAAAAAGAAGCTGTATTCACCAATTTCTACGAGGCAGAGCTTTATGTAATGAGTTATCCATCGCTAAAAACGCTCAAAAAACACCATTTCTCCAAGGATTGGGGAGCCATAGCACAACCTTTCAAAGGTGACAAAATACTGATTACCGATATGTATTGCAATCGGCATTACATTTTTGACGTCAGTACCCTCACAGTGGAAGACGAAATTACGTTCAAAGGTTTTGAACCTTATCAAGATGAGGTAGAAGAGTTTTTAGTAAGCGATATAGATGAAATCCACTATCACAACGGTCAGATGATAGGAGGATATACCGAAGTAGATAGCGAGCGCAACGCCATATACCATTGGCTTATCAGCAAAGAAATAAAACTATAAAGACAAAATACGGATTGTAATAATGAAAACAGCAAAACAACTCATAGAAGACGAACTTCACAAAACAATTCATCAGCTTAAAGAAGTTTCTCTTTTGCAAGAGGAGAAACAAGCACTTGTA
>ERZ772766.1164-NODE-1164-length-14465-cov-5.086676_pt1 | contig 14465 bp, 10 predicted proteins | sample MGYA00511379_ERZ772766 | MGnify/ENA primary metagenome ERZ772766 (study PRJEB29015, sample SAMEA2737895) | human oral metagenome | biome: human oral; feature: human-associated habitat; material: dental | place: China | collected 2116 ...
GTATTTAATACCGTTCCGAGGGTTATTTAACCACGTCCGGAACGGTATTTAATCACGTTCCGAGAGGTATTTAATCACGTCCGGAACGTGATTACGACCACCTCGGAAGGGTATTTAATTACGTTCAGAACGTCATTACACCCACCTCGGAACGTCATTAGACCACGTTCCGAAGGGGGTAAAAACACGTACGGAACCTACCTCTGGTAGGTTCCGTACACTATGTGAGCCGTATTTACTCCTCCGGCAGGTGGATGTCGGGGCCGCCGTTATCGGGCTTTTTCTTGTCGTCCGGCTTCTTGTCCTCTGGCTTCTTATCCTCCGGTTTTTTGTCACCCGGTTTCTTGTCCTCCGGTTTCTTATTCTTATCCGAAGCCTTTTTACCTCCTCCGGGGTAGTGCAGCTTCAGGTCTTGGTAGATGGTCGTCGTGCCCGGTTCGTTCTGCGAGGCCAAGTATTTCACGTAACGATAATAGGACAGTGCTGCCTGTAGGTTGTCGAAGTCGAGCAACGTCTTCGTGTCGCGCAACTTTTCGGCCACCATCGTCAGCTCGCGAAGCGGTGTATCCAGCTGTTCTCGTGCCGCATAGTCGCGGTCAAACTCGGCCTTGTCGATCGTCTTCGGCACAGTCGTAGGCGCCTTTTCCATGTAGAATTTGGCCTTGTCTACCAGCAACTTATTGCGGTCGGCAATGCTGCCATACTGTCGGCGCTCCGCGGGCGTAAGGTTGATCGCCTTGTCTTTGAGCACCGTGTTGATCTGCTCAATGGCTGCGGAGATCTTCGTCAGCTCCTCACTGGTGAATGAAACCGAAATCAAATTGTCTAATGCCATGGGTGATGTTCCTTTCTTTTTAATGTGTATGTGATCGTTATGGGTTATGATGATGTCTTCATCGGCGGCAAAAGTAGGCCCACATGGATCATATCCCAAAGTGGGGAACACGATTTCATGTCTTCGCTGCCCCTCAGATAGGCTCGTTTCATCCCACCTACCCCTCCACCAAGTGCCCCAAGCCAGATAATAACTTGTTGAAAAGTAATCCGCAAGATGCTCAGGAATGTCGATTGTTCTTTTCCAAAGTGATTCGTTTCGGGAAACTTTTTCCTCTTTCTTCTCTTTCGGGTTACTTTTTGGGGAGAATTTTGTCCACATAAAATTCTACTTTTGCGCCGTTCACGCAGTCAAAAAACGTAACAAATAGGTATACATACATAATCATACTCACATACACACCTCAATGAAAAAGATTCACTTCATGGGCGCAGAGACGGAAACGTACACCTTTGACGAGGCCTACGCCGCATCGCTCGACTACTTCACTGGCGACGAACTGGCCGCCAAAGTCTGGGTCAACAAGTACGCATTGAAAGATGCTTACGGGAACATCTATGAGCAGTCGCCCGCCGACATGCACCGCCGACTGGCACGCGAGATCGCTCGCGTGGAGCGCAAGTATCCCAACCCGCTCACCGAAGACCAGCTCTTCGAACTCTTCGACCACTTCCGCTACATCGTGCCCCAAGGCAGCCCCATGACGGGCATCGGCAACGACCATCAGATCGCCTCGCTCTCGAACTGCTTCGTGATTGGCGTCGAGGGCAACGCCGACTCCTACGGCGCCGTGATCCGCATCGACGAGGAGCAGGTGCAGCTCATGAAGCGACGCGGCGGCGTCGGCCACGACCTCTCGCACATCCGCCCCAAAGGCTCGCCCGTGAAGAACTCCGCGCTCACCTCCACCGGCCTCGTGCCCTTCATGGAGCGCTATTCAAACTCCACCCGTGAGGTGGCCCAGGACGGCCGACGCGGTGCCCTCATGCTCACCGTCTCCATCAAGCACCCCGACGCCGAATCATTCATCGACGCCAAGATGACCGAAGGCAAAGTGACGGGTGCCAACGTGTCAGTCAAGATCGACGACGAGTTCATGAAAGCCGTCGTCAACGACACCCCCTACCGCCAGCAATACCCCATCGCAGGCCCCGATCCGATGGTAAAAAAGGACATCAGTGCCCGCTCGCTGTGGAAGAAGATCATCCACAACGCATGGAAATCAGCCGAGCCAGGCGTGCTCTTCTGGGACACCATCCTCCGCGAATCCGTGCCCGACACCTACGCCGACCTCGGCTTCCGCACCGTCTCCACCAACCCCTGCGGCGAGATTCCCCTCTGTCCCTATGACAGCTGCAGACTGCTGGCTATCAACCTCTACTCCTACGTCGTCAACCCCTTCACACCCGATGCGCACTTCGACTTCGACCTCTTCAAGAAGCACGTCGGTCTGGCTCAGCGCATCATGGACGACATCATCGATCTGGAGTCTGAGAAGATCGACAAGATCCTTGAGAAGATCGATTCCGACCCCGAGGCCGACGAGATCAAGCGTGCCGAACGCGAGCTCTGGCAGCGCATCCGTCGCAAGACGCTCATGGGTCGACGCACCGGCGTAGGCATCACTGCCGAGGGTGACATGTTGGCAGCCCTCAACCTCCGTTACGGTACGGAAGAGGCTACCGACGTAGCCGAAGAGATACAGAAGACACTCGCCTTGGCCGCCTACTCCTCGTCCGTCGAGCTGGCCCGTGACCGTGGCGCCTTCGAGATCTACGACGCCGAACGCGAAAAGAACAACCCCTTCATCGCTCGCCTGCGCGAAGCCGACCCGGCCCTCTACGAACGCATGACGAAGTTTGGCCGACGCAACATTGCCTGTCTCACCATCGCCCCCACCGGCACCACGAGCCTCATGACGCAGACCACGTCCGGCATCGAGCCCGTCTTCCTGCCCGTCTACAAACGCCGCCGCAAGGTGAACCCGAACGACACGGACGTACATATAGATTATGTGGACGAGACGGGTGACGCCTTCGAGGAGTACGTCGTCTTCCACCACAAGTTCGTCACCTGGATGCTGGCCAACGGCTACCCGGCGGCCAAAAAGTACACCTCGGCCGAGATCGACGACATGATCGCGCACTCACCTTATTATAAGGCCACTTCGAACGACGTGGATTGGGTGCAGAAGGTGAAGATGCAAGGCCGCATCCAGCGCTGGGTCGACCACTCGATCAGCGTGACAATCAACCTGCCGAACGACGTCTCTGAGGACCTCGTAGATCAGCTCTACGTCGAGGCTTGGCGCTCGGGTTGCAAGGGCTGCACCGTCTATCGCGACGGATCGCGCGCCGGCGTGCTCATCTCTGCCGAGGACAAGAAAAAGAAGGGAGAGACCAAGATGGCTCCCCCGCAGATCGTCTCCACCCGCCCGCAGGAACTGGACGCTGACGTGGTGAAGTTCCAGAACAACCGCGAGAAATGGATCGCCTTCGTAGGCTTGCTCAACGGTCGCCCCTATGAGATCTTCACCGGTCTGGCCGACGACGAGGAGGGCATCATGTTGCCCAAGACGGTCGAGAAAGGCTCCATCATCAAGAGTTACGACTCCGATGGTCGCAAGCATTACGACTTCCAGTTCAAGAACAAGCGCGGCTTCAAGATGACGCTCGAGGGCCTCGACAGCAAGTTCGAGCCGGAATATTGGAACTACGCGAAGCTGATCTCCGGTGTCCTGCGCTACGGCATGCCCATCACGCAGGTCATCAAGCTGGTGCAGGAGATGGAGCTGAACAACGAATCGATCAACACGTGGAAGAACGGCGTGGCCCGCGCCCTGAAAAAGTACCTCCCGAACGGTACCGAGGTGAAGGGTCAAGAGTGCCCCAACTGCGGCAGCGAGACGCTGGTTTACCAAGAAGGCTGCCTACTCTGCGCCAACTGCGGCGCCACGGAGTGCGGATAATCTTACCCCCCTATGACCCTCACTTTCCACCTCTTCTACCCCGCACCGACGGGCCACACCGTGCAGCTTGTCAGCCGAGACATCGCGACAGCTGCCGGTGCTGACCCCGCTGCGGGTCTATCGATGACCTCCGCCGACGGGGCGCATTGGTCGCTCTCGCTCGATGTGCCCACGTCGTTGCTGGAGGCCGACTATGCCTACCAATCCCTCGACGCTGACGGGCAACCGTCTGCCGAGCCTTGGCGACCGATACGCCACGTATCGCTCGACCCGACTCACGCTGTCTACACCCTGCATGACCGTTGGCAGACTATCCCCGGCGACAGCCCACTCTACACCGCGGCCTTCACTCACGCACACTTTATCAGGCACGAGCCACAATCTCCGACCAAGGCGACCTACCCGCGCAGCCTCATCCTGCGTGTATCCGCCCCACGCGTCGGAAAAGATGAGCACGTGGCCATCGTCGGTAGCTGCGACAGCCTCGGCAACTGGGATCCCACGCGAGCCGTACGGATGAGCGACGCCCACTTCCCCGATTGGGAGGTCTGCTTAGACTTGGATACGCTCACCCTTCCGTTCGAATACAAGTTCATCCTCCGCAATGCCGACGGCCAACTCCATCAATGGGAGGCCGATTTTAACCGTACGTGGACGAGAAGTACGCCGCGAGCGTCCGAGGTTGTGATCGTGTCAGAAACGCCCTTCCGCGACGCACGTCCGCAGTGGAAGGGTGCGGGCACGGTGATTCCCGTCTTCTCCCTGCGATCGGAAACGAGCTTCGGCGTAGGCGACTTGCACGACCTGCGACTCCTTATCGACTGGGCCGCTGAGACGGGACAGTCCGTTGTGCAAGTGCTGCCGATGAACGACACGACGGCCACCTACACCCACCGCGACTCATACCCCTACAGCGCCATCTCTGTCTACGCCCTCCACCCCATCTATCTCTCTCTGACCGACCTCGAGCCGCTAAAAGACAAGCAGCAGATGAGTCTCTTTCAACGCATGCAACGCCAGCTCAACACATTGCCGGAGATGGATTATGAGGCGGTGGTGAAAGAGAAATCTGCCTATTGCCGCGCCTACTTCCGCGAGTCGGGGGCGAAGGTGTTGCAGAGCGCCGGCTATCGCCGTTTCGTCAGGGAGAACCGCGCATGGCTCATGCCTTACGCCGTCTTCTGTTACTACCGCGACCTGTACGGCACGGTCGACTTCACCCACTGGGGCGACGATGCAACGTACGATGCCGACCGGGTGCGGACACTCTTCGATGCCCAGTGGGAGACGTCTGGCGAGGTGGGTTACCACTGCTTCCTGCAATACATCCTGCACACACAGTTCAGCGACGTGGCCGACTATGCACGCCGCCGAGGTGTGATCCTCAAGGGCGATCTACCTATCGGTGTCAACCGGGCCAGCGTGGACGCGTGGGCCGACACGCCGTATTTCAACCCGCAACAGCAGGCAGGCGCTCCGCCCGACGACTTCTCCGCCGTGGGGCAGAATTGGGGCTTCCCGACCTACAACTGGGAGGTGATGGAGCGCGACGATTTCGCATGGTGGAAGGCGCGACTCGGTAAGCTCAGCGAATACTTCGACTGTTTCCGCATCGACCATATCCTCGGTTTCTTCCGTATTTGGGAAGTACCGATCGACTATGTGCGTGGCCTCTGTGGGCACTTCCGTCCGGCTCTTCCTCTTACTCCGGACGAGATCGAGGCCTTTGGGTTGCCCTTCGATGTGCGGTACACCCGCCCCATGATCCGACGTGAATGTCTCGCAGAAGTATTCGGTGATAAGTCGGACGAAGTGTTGGCACGTTTTCTTACTTCTATCGATGACACGTATCTGGTTCCGAGCGCCCTTTGTGACACCCAACAAAAGATCGCCGCACTGTTTCAGAACACCAACGACATCTGTCTGCGCGATGCCCTCTACCGTCTTACCGAAGAGGTGCTCTTCGTGGAAGATCCCTACACGCCTGGCCATTACCATCCGCGTATTTCGGCCGATCGCTCACTACGTTACCACACACTGACCGAGGCCCATCGTATCGCTTTCGACCTACTCTATGCCGACTTTTTCTTCGTGCGTCACCACGACTTCTGGCGCGAAACGGCCCTCCACCGCCTCCGCCCCCTGACGGCCTCGACCGACATGCTTGTCTGTGGCGAAGATCTCGGCATGATCCCCGATTCGGTGCACGAGGTCATGGACCGCCTGCGCATCCTCAGTCTTGAGCTGGGGCGCATCTCCAAGATCTACGGCGTAGAGTTCACCGATCTCCGCCGCGCGCCCTACCTCTCTGTCTGCACCACCTCCACGCACGACATGGCGCCGCTGCGCCTCTGGTGGCAAGAGGATGCCGAACGCACCCACCGTTATATGCACGCCCTCTCCGCCCCTACCCACAATAATGAAGAAGCTACGCCCGAAGCTGCTGAGTGTATCGTTCGCGACCACCTTCAGGCGGCCTCCATCCTCACTATCCTCCCTCTCCAGGACTGGCTGGCAATAGATGGTAGTCTGCGTGCACCAGACCCGACTCGCGAGCGGATCAACATCCCCGCCGACCCGGATCATTACTGGCGTTACCGCATGCACCTCACACTCGAGGAGCTACTCAGAGCTGAGGCATTCAACAAAAAAATCGGTGCGATGCTCCGAGAGAGTAACCGCACCGATTGAAGGCGATTGTGTGTGTGAAACGAATGAAAGATGTGGGAGGGCTACTTCTTATTGAGCGGCGTGACGTTCGACTTGTTGTTGCCCTGTGTACGCGGATCGTCCACCTTGCCTGACATCGTACACGTACCGTTGAAGTGAGCACCCGGCTCGATCTCCAGCGTCTGCGTGAAGATGTCGCCCTTGATGATGGCGGTCGACTTGAAGACCAGCTTCTCCTTGATACGGATCGAGCCTTCTACATCGCCCAAGATCTCAGCATTGTCGGAGATGATGTTACCGACTATGCTACCCTTAGGGCCGATAACGATCTTGCCCTTGCAATTGATGTCGCCCTCGATACGTCCGTCCAACCGGAAGTCCGATTCCGAGGCTACGCTACCCGTTACGACCGTTCCCGCGGCCAGCACATTGTGCATCCCACCGCTACTCAGCGGTATCTCTTCGTTCTTTGTTCGTACCATGATTTTTTATGTTTGGTTTTCGCAAATATAGACAGTTTTTCCGGCGGCGAAAGACAGAACGAACAGAGACGAGATCCATTCCTATATGGCGGCACCCTGACTAAAGTCCGTAACTACCAACGATTACCGAGGGTGAAACCCTCAAAACCAGTCGGCCCTATGGCCCTAACAATCTCTGATTATGAACGGAAAAATCGCCCTACGCGGCATGAAATTCTACGCCCATCACGGCGTCTTTGAGCAAGAAACGGTGATCGGCGGATACTATACCGTCGACGTAGCCTTTGCCCTGCCCTCGCTCGCGTCCACGGAGACGGACGAGCTGTCGGACACGGTCAACTATGCCGAGATCTACGACCTCGTGCAGGCCGAGATGGCCCGCCCCTCGCGCCTGATCGAGCATGTGGCTGGACGCATCCACCGCGCCCTGCACGCCTATCGATCTGACCTGACCGACCTACGCGTTACGGTCACCAAGCATCATCCGCCCCTCGGCGGGGAAGTGGCCGACGCCACCGTGACGCTGGAGGACTGAGGCCAGAGGATATCGTTGGTTATTGATTGAAGCCTGAATACCCGGGGCATCTGCTTTTGTGCCCTTACAACCGGTACAAATAAGTCGGATAGCGAAAGAAAAAAAGGCGTTGACTGCAGTCAGAGGCATACCTCCCGGAGTTTTCTGCCCGTTGACAGTTGTCAAAGCCTCGAAAACTCGAGGATTCTACCCTTTGACAACAGTCAAAGCACAAAATCCCTAAGGTTTCTGCGCATTGACAACTGTCAACGGCCAAAAAACTCGGGGATTCTATTCATTGACAGCTGTCAGAGGGCAGAATCCCGGGGGGTGCATACCTCTGACTGCTGTCAATGACCGATCTCTTAAATATTTTAACAGAAAGATGAGAGGAAGGCGGCCCCGCCCGCCGCTTGACAAGTCTCGTGCTACTTTTGTCCGCCGAAAAGGGCCGCGGGTGAATGTACACCTCTTATTATATGTATGTCCCCCCCGATCAAACCACCCTATAACTACCCTATATATGGAAAGAGTCATCGATTTAATCAACAAGAGCCGAGGCACGGCCTTCTCGTTCGAGATCCTGCCGCCGCTGAAGGGCAACAGCATCCAGAGCGTCTATCGCGTCATCGACAAGCTGCGCGACTTCGACCCCAAGTACATCAACATCACCTCGCACCACAGCGAAGCCATCGAGGTGCGCGGCACGGACGGCACGGTGCGGACCGTCAACCTGCGCAAACGCCCCGGATCAGTCGCCATCGCCTCGGCCATACAGAACCGCTACGGTATCGCAGCCGTGCCACACCTCGTCTGCAAGGGCTTCACCAAGGATGAGACGGAGTATGGCCTGATCGACCTGAACTTCTTGGGCGTAAACAACCTGCTCCTGCTCCGCGGCGACGTCAAGCGGCTCCACGAGCCGGACAACGCCGAGCTCTATCACGATCACGCCACCGATCTACAGCTCCAAGTGAACAATTTCAACCGCGGCATCGCCCTGGACGGATCGCCGATCACGGACATCGAGACGCCCTTCTCATACGGCATGGCCTGCTACCCCGAGATGCACGAGGACGCCCGGTCGATGGACGACGACGTCCGATACGCCAAGCTGAAGGTGGAGCAGGGCGCGGAGTATCTCGTTACGCAGATGTTCTTCGACAACGCGAAGTATTACGCCTTCGTCGATCGCATGCGGGCGGAGGGCGTCACGGTGCCCATCATCCCGGGCATCAAGCCGATCGTGCTGCGCGACCAGTTGGAGGTCATTCCGCGCATCTTCCACTGCACCTTCCCGCCCGAGTTTGCCGCCGCGCTCGGCCGTTGCCGGACCGACGAGGAGGCCAAGGAGGTCGGCGTAGAGTGGTGCACAGCCCAGTGTCGCGACCTGGTGGCACACGGCGTGCCCAGCATCCATTTCTACACCCTGATGGCCTCGGACAGCATCCGCCGCGTAGCCAAGGAGATCTATTAAGATTAATGTGAACTGTGAAAATGGGGACGCTCATCCGGGGACGCCCCCATTTTTCGTTTTTACCCACCACGCTCTATCGGTTTCTCGCTCAGAAAATCGGGGCACACACAACTCTACGCCCTCGTTTTCGTTTTCAGCATGTAGATTTTAGTTCTCCCTATGTATTTCCACAATGTTATCGGGCAGGATGACCTCAAGGCGCGCCTCACAGACACAGCACGCCGAGGCATCATCCCCCATGCCCGCCTCTTTTGCGGACGCACAGGCAGCGGCACCTTTCCGCTGGCCCTCGCTTACGCCCGCTATCTGAATTGCTCCGACCGTACGGACACGGACGCCTGCGGGAAATGCCATTCCTGTCGCCAGTATGATGCGCTCGCACACCCCGATTTGCATTTCGTCTTCCCCATTGTCGCTGACAAAAAGAGGAAGCGGACCGTCTGCGACGATTACCTCGGTGAATGGCGCGCGATGCTCACCGAGCACACCTATTTTGACCTCGACGAGTGGCTCGACAGGATGGAGACCGCCGGTAAGCAAGCCCTAATCTACGCCGAGGAGAGCGACCAGATGATCCGCAAGACGAGCCTCCGGATCTACGAGGCCCAATACCGCGTGCTGATCGTCTGGATGCCTGAGCGCATGCACGCCGCATGCGCCAACAAGCTGCTCAAGCTCATCGAAGAGCCCCCGGCACGCACCGTGATCCTCATGGTCTCCGACGCGCCAGACTTGATCCTCGGCACGATCCTTTCGCGCACCCAAAGGCTCGACGTCCGACCCATCGAGGCCGACGCCCTCGCCCGCGCCTTGGAGCAGCGCAACGGACTGCCCCCCGACGATGCTCGCCGCACGGCCCACCTCGCCCACGGCGATCTGCTCTCCGCCGAACGCTCCATGGGCGACGACGAACGCCAGCGTCTTTTCCTCGACTTTTTCATCCGCATCATGCGCAACGCCTGGAAACGCGACGTCCGCGCCATGAAGCAGACCGCCGACGAGCTCGCCGCGCTCTCCCGTGAGCAGCAGCGCGCCTTTTTGGCCTATTGCCAACACCTCGTTAGGGAGAATTTCGTCCGCCGATTCCGTTCCGACGACCTCAATTACCTCCGCCCGGACGAGGCCGCCTTCTCCGCCCGCTTTTCGCCCTATGTCAACGAGCGGAATGTCTTCGATTTCGCCGCCGAGCTGGCCGACGCCGAGCGTCACATCGCTCAAAACGGCAACGCGAAAATGATCTTCTTCGATCTCACCCTCCGAATCACAGTCCTATTAAAGAAATGACCCGTAAACCCCTCCTTTTTCTCACCCTCATCCTGCTCCTCACCTCGTCATGCCACTCCACTTCGGCCGACGTGGATTCGACCGCCGATCCTGCTCCCATCGCTCGCTTTGATCGCGATCTCTTCGCCTATGTGGATGCCGACAGCACACGTGCGACCACCCTGCGCAACGGTCTACTCCGCACCTACCCCGAAATGCTCCGCATCCTCTCCCTGGCCCTCTTCGAGCGCCCGGACACGCCGACCGTGGACTACTTCGGGCGCCTCTCCGACTACTTCAGCGAGCCCACCCTACACCGTCTCTATGCCGACGCCCTCGAGCGATACTCCGACTCGGCCGTCGACTCTCTTTCCCGCACGCTCGGCGCAGCCTTCACCCGCCTCGAGGCCGATCTTCCTGGGCGCCGTCGGCCCGCGCTCTGCCTGCACGTCTCTGGGCTCTATCAAAATGTGCTCGTGGGAGACAGCCTACTCTCCGTTTCCATCGACAAATACCTCGGCGCAGACTATCCGCTCTATGCCGACTTCTTCACGCCCTATGCGCGCCGCAGGATGGCCCCCGAATGCGTGGCGCCAGACCTCATGGCGGCCTATCTGATGTCCGAATTTCCCTTCCGTGGCAATGAAGCCGTGCTGCTCGACCGGATGATCTACGAAGGCGCCCTCCGCTATGCTGTGCTCCGTGCCCTGCCCGATCTCAGCGTGACCACGCTCATGGGCTGGACGCCTGACGAGCTGAGCGAAGTGGAGCGTAGCGAGGCGGACATCTGGCGGATCATCGTCGAGCGCCGCGCCCTCTACACGCCGGATCGTACCGCCGCGGCGCGTTACTTCCTGGATCGGCCGTCAGACTTCCTCTCCGACAAATTGCCCGGCCGACTCGGCGCGTGGATCGGCCTCCGCATCGTCAGCCAATACATGGACCGCACGCATGCCCCGCTCGACAGCCTCCTCACCACTACCGACGCGCAATCCGTCCTCACGGCCTCGAAATATCGCCCCCGCTAACCCTCCCTCGGCCCTTGCAGCCGTGCGAGTCCCATCGTTCCCTTCGCGCATACCTGTATGCAAGGCAGTGGCAGCAGTCACAGGGCACGGCCTACGCGTTACGCCATTTTGATCGATGCTGCGAAGGGGGATAACCCTGAATGATTACAATCCGTATCCTATCTTACTTTTGCGGGCCGAAATCATCTCCTCAAGCGAACATTCCACAATATGAACCACATACGCAACTTCTGCATCATCGCCCACATCGACCATGGGAAGAGTACACTCGCTGATCGATTGCTCGAATACACCAAGACGGTCTCCCCCAAAGACATGCAAGCCCAGGTGCTCGACAATATGGATCTCGAGCGCGAGCGTGGAATCACCATTAAGAGCCATGCGATCCAGATGGACTACGAATATCGGGGCGAGAAGTGGGTGCTGAACCTGATCGACACGCCCGGGCATGTCGATTTCTCGTATGAAGTCTCGCGTTCCATTGCCGCCTGCGAGGGCGCACTGCTGGTGGTCGACGCCGCTCAGGGCATTCAGGCCCAGACGATCTCCAACCTCTACATGGCCATCGAAAATGACCTCGAGATCATTCCGGTGATCAACAAAGTCGACCTCCCGAGCGCCAAGCCTGAGGAGATTGAAGACCAAATCATTGAACTCATCGGCTGTCCTCGCGAGTCCATCCTTCGTGCCAGCGGAAAGACGGGCCTGGGCGTGGCGGAAGTGCTGAACGCCGTGGTCGATCGGATCCCGGCCCCCAAGGGTGATCCCGACGCGCCGTTGCAATGCCTCATCTTCGACTCGGTCTTCAACCCCTTCCGGGGAATTATCGCCTATTTCAAGGTGGTAAACGGGGTGATTCGGCGCGGCGACATGGTCAAGTTCATGGCTACAGGTCGCGAGTACGACGCCGACGAGGTGGGCGCCCTGAAGCTCGAAATGAGCCCGCGCGAGGAGGTCCGTACCGGCGATGTAGGCTATATCATCTCGGGCATTAAGACCTCGAAAGAGGTGCGAGTCGGCGACACCATCACCCATGTGGCCCGCCCCGCCAGTGAACGTATCGAAGGCTTCCAAGAAGTCAAGCCGATGGTCTTTGCCGGTGTCTACCCCATCGCATCGGAGGACTTTGAAAACCTGCGTGCCTCGCTCGAAAAGCTCCAACTCAACGACGCCTCCCTGACCTTCCAGCCCGAAAGCTCCGTGGCCCTCGGGTTCGGCTTCCGATGTGGCTTCCTCGGACTCTTACACATGGAGATCGTGCAGGAACGTCTCGAACGCGAGTTCGGAATGGATGTGATCACCACGGTGCCAAACGTATCTTACAAAGTGTACGACCGCAAAGGCGTGTGCACCGAAGTTCACAACCCCGGAGGCCTCCCCGACCCTACGCTCATCGATCACATCGACGAGCCTTTCATCCGCGCCTCGATCATCACCCAAACCACTTTCATCGGGCCTATCATGACCCTCTGTCTGGGTAAGCGCGGCGTGCTCATTAAGCAGGATTATATCACGGGAAATCGTATCGAGCTCTTCTACGACCTCCCTCTCGGCGAGATCGTAATCGACTTCTACGACAAACTGAAGAGCATCTCCAAGGGATATGCATCATTCGACTACCACTTGCATGATTACCGCCCGGGAAAGCTCGTCAAACTGGATATACTGCTCAACGGCGAGCCGGTAGATGCCCTTTCTACGCTCACACACTTCGACAACAGCGTGTCGTTTGGCCGACGCATGTGCGAGAAGCTCAAGGAGCTTATTCCCCGCCAACAATTCGACATCGCGATACAGGCTGCTATCGGTGCTAAGATCATCGCCCGTGAAACGATCAAGGCCGTCCGCAAGGATGTGACCGCCAAATGCTACGGAGGCGATGTCTCACGTAAGCGAAAGCTCCTCGAGAAGCAAAAAGAGGGCAAGAAACGGATGAAGCAGATCGGAACCGTGGAAGTTCCCCAGAAGGCCTTCTTAGCGGTCCTGAAATTAGACTAACTCTGGACCAACCACTACAAATACATCATCAATGAAGGGCGCGACGCAGGGCAGCCTCTTAGGCGCCTGCCCTACTTCAAACTCCGTTTTACTATCCCTATACGCATGATCGAAAGCGATACGAATTATTCGTTCCTGATCGGGTCGATGCCCCACCTCACGTGTGCATCTGTGCGGGCCCTCTCCGATCGCTTTATCACCGACCTGGCCGAGGCCGATCGGGACCACCTCTTCGCCGAACTCAAACGAGACGGCAACCAATTGACCACCGAGCCGCGCCTCTGCGCTTACACTTATGCCTTCGGAGCCGTGCGTGAAGCCCGCCTCCGACGCGCTTTTTCGCACCTCTCCAACATCTTTGCCCAGCGCGACGTGGAGCTGATCGACTACGGCTGCGGTGTGGGCCTCGGCGCCTTGGTCTATCACGACCTACTCCTTGAGCGCGGCCTGCCCCTTGCGTCCGTTCGGCGTATCACCCTGATCGACCCTACTCCACGCTGCCTCGAACGCGCTGCGCTACACGCCCGCGTTTGCTTTCCCGGCGCTGAACTGCGCACCATCTGCAAGTACACCGATGAGCTTCAGACCGCAGACACCACGTCCGACGCGAAGCTCCACACGCTACATATCTTTTCCCAGATCGCAGACATGGAGGTCCCATCCATCGCGCACCTGGCGGACACGATCTGCGCGGGACTGCGCGGCCCCAATTATTTTGCCTGCGTGACTCCCTTTTGCGAGCGTGCCCTCCGAGGAACACCTCCCGCCGATCTCTTCGTAGAGCTGATGGATCCCGACGAAGGGCGCGTGACGGTGGAGAATCTCTCGGCCCGCCGCTTCGTTCGGGGGCAGCAGTGGACGGCTTCCCTGCGTGTCTTCACCAAAGAGGGCAGCCACGACACGCCTTCCCCGCCCCCTCCGCTACCGACTGACCCTACGCCGTCGCCCTCGCCCACACCTCCGGCGCCACCCACCAATCCGGCCCCGCCCCCTCCTGCTGATCCGGTTACGCCTACCCCGACCGCCGTGCATGCCCCTCCTCCGAAATCCACCGTACCCATCGAAAAAGAGCCAGCCCGGCAAGTCGTGGATACGGACCGCCGGATCGACGAGATTCTCACCTCACTCAACGAGCCGGAGGAGCCGGAACACATTCGCCAACTGCGCAACGCGGCTGAGAGCGGCGACGCCAAAGCGCAAAACAAGCTCGGTTACCTCTACGACACGGGG
>ERZ772766.1165-NODE-1165-length-14464-cov-4.483656_pt1 | contig 14464 bp, 8 predicted proteins | sample MGYA00511379_ERZ772766 | MGnify/ENA primary metagenome ERZ772766 (study PRJEB29015, sample SAMEA2737895) | human oral metagenome | biome: human oral; feature: human-associated habitat; material: dental | place: China | collected 2116 ...
GGTGCTGAATAACAACCATAAGATTGTAAAACATTTGTACCAAAATTTAACATTAGGAGTACCCTCGCCGTAAAATTTCCAGGCATTGGTCGGATTTTCGCGCGTATTTTTAAAGTTTGTAACCGCCTGATTTGTTGGAACTTACGATAAACAAGGGGTAAAAACATGCCTTTTAGCATGTATTAGGGGTACAAAACATCAATAGATGCACCACCAAAATCCACCAAGCAGCATTTCACCCCAAGTAATCAAAATGCCTATAAATAACGTGCAAAATGCTGCTTTCTATGAGTTTTAACTACACTTTGCTACATCTCACCTTATACATTGCTGCATTTTGCCTCGCGTTTTGCTGCATTTCACCTTGCGTTTTGGTGCAAAATGCACTGCGTTTTGGTGCATATTGCAGTGCGTTTTGCGGCAAAACGCGTTGCAACAACTAGCGATTAGACCCCGTTTTCTTGTCGTTGCGGATGCAAATTTGGGAGAGTTTTTCTTCAAAGAGAAATGCAAAAGCATAGTAAATGGCCAAAAAACGAGGGGGCAAGCACTCAAAAATTGCCCAAAAATCATCGTTTGGGCGCATTTTATATGTTTTTTTGCGGTTATTTTCTTCTAGAATGGTTCGGCCGAAGAACACGGTTTGTAAAATATATTTATCATTTTAATAAATCGTTAACAGGTGCTTACCAAGAAAAGAACAAAGGCCATGCGCCGGCACATGCGATAAAACCAAACATGATGGGCACAATGATGCGAACAAGTTTAAGGCATTATTGTGATAATGACAGCGGGCAACGAGGCGCACAGGGCATTCGCGTTTCACCCTGTTGCGCCTTTAACCCCAAGCGGCTGTACGCCATATCGCGCTTGCGGAGAACAGAGAGGGGACTTACTTTTGGTGCGGGGCGAAACCAATTTCCCCATTTGTCGGCAGTCCGAACACCACATTTGCGGTTTCAAATCTTTTGGCGATACAGCAATAGAAAGTGTTCAGCCCTACCCTATTCACGCCCCTCTACACTTGGAAAGCGATTGAGAGGTGAGACATTTTTTTCATTTTCCACCTATACATTTCCTCCAACCTTACGTCCTAATTAATAGGAGCACATTATATATATAGGTGCTATTGCCTAAACATTCTATTAGCGAATTAACAATAACTACATTAATACAAACCCCATGAGAGAAAACGTTTACATAAAGACTTGGCGTTGGCGCATCGCCCAACGCTACGTATCGGCCCTCATGCTACTTGCACCCGTGGCGTGTATGGCCTCAACCTCGGCCACATTGGCCGCCATAGGGCATGGGCAACTAACGGCCCTAACGGCTGGCAACAGCATGTATACGGTGAAAAGCGTACTAAGCTACATCGAAAAGAACAGCAACTACGTATTCGTTTACAACGCCGAGGTGCAAAAGATGATGCCCAATAGGGTGAGAGTGAACCTCGACGGACGACCTGCACTACAAATTCTAGACGAGATGTGCGCCGCCACGGGATTGGCATATAAGGCGCAAGGCAACCAAATTAGCTTGGCACAAGCAAAAAACGCGCAGTCCGGCCAGCCCGACAAAGGACAGAAACGCCGGATAAAAGGAAACGTGAGCGACGCAAAGGGCGAACCCATCGTGGGCGCAACCATTAGCGAAAAAGGCGGAACAGGCGGTACGATTACCGACATCAACGGCGACTTCGCCCTCGAACTGACACCCGGAAACCTCGTCACCGTGTCGTATGTGGGGTTTAAACCACAGACGGTAAAGCCCACAGAGGGCATGCACGTAACGCTAGACGAACAAACACGCGGACTAGACGAGGTGGTTGTCATTGGTTATGGCACCAAAAAGAAGGCCAACCTCATCGGTGCAGTGAGTACAGTTGGGGCAGAAGAGTTGAAAGACAGGCCTGTTACCAACCTTGGACAGATGTTGCAGGGACAGGTACCCAACCTAAACATCAGCTTTGGAACGGGCACGCCTGGCGAATCTGCCACGTTGAACATCCGCGGAAAAACCTCACTCACCAACTCTGGCGCACCATTGGTACTCATCGATGGGGTAGAAGGCAGCATCGACCGCATTAACCCCAACGACATCGAGAGTGTTTCGGTACTTAAAGATGCCGCCTCGGCCGCCATCTATGGTGCGCGTGCCGGTTTCGGCGTGGTGCTTATCACCACCAAGAGCAACAAAGACGGACAAGCACACATCAACTACAATGGCCGTTTCAGTTTCTCGGCACCCACAACCAAAACCGATTTCATGACGGTGGGCTATGACGTTGCACGGCTGGTAGACGAGTTTAACACGGCCAAAACAGGTAGCAGCTACTCTGGACTGAACGCCGACGACTACAAAATGTTGGAAAAACGCCGCTATGACACGACGGAAAATCCTGCAAGGCCGTGGGTTGTTGTCGACCCGCAGGATGGTCGCTACCATTATTACGGCAATTTCGATTGGTACAACTACATCTTCGATTTTTCGCAACCCACGTGGAACCACAACCTAAACGTAAGTGGCGGCACAGACAAGATGAATTATATGATTAGCGGCGGCATGAACGACCACGATGGACTGTACGCCCTCAGCACAGACAAGTACTCCACGCGCACACTTATGGCCAAATTCAATGCCGAAGTAACGCCGTGGCTAAGGGTTTTCAGCACTGCCTCGCTTTTCAAGTCGAAGTATAAGCAAGCAGGCTACGACTACGAAGGCGGCGGCAACGTGGGCAACCTTGTCTTTCATGCCATGCCCTGGATTGTTCCTGTAAATCCAGACGGAACAAATGTCTACCTTCTTCCAAACAGCAAAGACAAACCCGCAGACGGCTTTGCCGCCATGCTGCGTACAGGTAATGGCTTTACGCAAGTTGGCAAAACCGAGCAAACCTACGCTATCGGAGCCGTGCTCAAAGTGATGGAGGGCTTGGAGATAACGGGTAAGTTAACTTACCGCAACTACGCGAAAGAGAAACAAGCCCGCGCTGCCAACATACAATATGCCATACGCCCCAACGAGGTGCTAACGGCTAGCGGATGGCCATTCAACAACAAGCTGAAAGACGGGCGCGACACATACGAGAACTATGTGTACGACCTTTATGCCAACTTCCACCGCACCTTTGCCGACGTTCATAACGTGAGTGCTGTGGTGGGCAGCAACTACGAAAGAGGACATTACAAGTTTGTGGAGCCTGCGGGAGAGGACCTTACATCAGATGTACTCAACGACCTTGCACTCTCCACAGGAGCTAAGAGTGTGAAATCATCGCAGAACGAGTTCGCACTGATGGGCTACTTCGCCCGCCTTAGTTACGATTATAACGGGCGTTATCTTGTTGAGGCCAACATGCGTTACGACGGAACGTCGCGTTTCCCACGCAATCATCGCTGGGGTTTCTTCCCCTCTGTGGCTTTGGGGTGGCGCATCAGCGAAGAAGCGTTCTTTGCTCCCGTGCGCCCCGTGGTTAGCAATTTGAAACTACGCGCATCGCTTGGCTCACTGGGAAACCAAATAACAGACAACAGCGCAAAGTTCAATAAGAACACATTCTACCCCTACATGCGCCTGATATCATTGGCCAACACCACCACACTCAATTACATATTCGACAACACGCAGGCCACTTACGCCTCGCTGGGCGATCCCACATCGGGCTCGTTGACGTGGGAAACCATCGTTACGCAAAACGTTGGTCTCGACGTTGGCCTTTTCAACAACCGCCTTTCGCTTGCACTCGACGTTTATCGTCGTACAACCAAAGACATGTTGGCCGCAGCGAGAGCACTCCCTGCCGTATACGGCTACAATGCGCCGTACGAAAACAACGGCGAACTGCGCACCAACGGATTTGAATTGGTGGTAGGATGGAACGACAAGTTTAACCTTGCAGGCAAGCCTTTCTACTACGGCGTTAACCTAACGCTGGCCGACAGCAAGACGAAAATAACCAAATTCAAGGGCAACGAGTCGAAAGTGCTCGGCCAAGACTACGAAGGAATGGAATGGGGAGAGATTTGGGGATTCCGCATTAAGGGCATTTACCAAAGCGATCAAGAGGCAATTGACCGTGGCGTAGACCAATCTTTCCTTGGTTCGAGGTTCACAGATAAGGCAGGCGACCTTATCTTCGACGATGTTGACGACAGCAAGAAGATTGACATCGGCAAAGGAACGCTTGACAATCATGGCGACTTGGTCCGCATAGGCAATTCAACTCCGCGCTATCACTATGGCATCACGGTTAACATGGCCTGGATGGGTTTCGACTTTTCAATGTTCTGGCAGGGCATCGGCAAACAAAACATATACCCTGGCGGCAACAACATGATGTTCTGGGGGCCGTATGCACGCGCTTACAGCTCATTCATCCCCAAGGATTTTCCTGCCAAGGTGTGGTCGACAAACAATCGCGGCGCATATTTTCCACGTCCCGTTGCCGACCTGGCACGCGAACTCGCCATGAGCAAGCCTAACGACAGGTACCTGCAAGACCTTGCTTACTGCCGTTTGAAGAACCTAACCTTTGGCTATACGCTGCCAAAGTCGCTCACAAAGAAAGCTTACCTGGAAAAGGTACGCGTTTATTTCAGCGGCGAAAACATCTTCATCACCAGCAAGCTGAAGAGCGATTACCTAGACCCAGAGCAAATGACGTACGACTCGAACGGACGTGTATATCCCTTCTCAAAGACATTCTCCTTCGGACTTGATGTTTCATTCTAAGCGCAAACAGTCATGAAAAAAATATTATTAGCTCAATGCCTGGCCACGGCCGCATTGCTTACAAGCTGCAGCTTGGACCTAGAACCGCTAGACAAGCTGGCAGACCAAAACTATTACAACAACCGCAAGGAGCTAGAAGTGTTTACCAATGGCTTCTATGCCGACTTCCCTACGGCCGAAAACCTATACTCGGAAACGGCCGACATCATCATACCCACAACCCTATTGCCCGAAGTTTTGGGCACGAGAAGTGTACCACAAAGCGGTGGCGGATGGGGTTGGAAACAGCTGGCCAACATCAACAGCTTTCTGAAAGACTGCTCGCGATGTGGCGATGAGGCCGCTCGCAAGGAGTACGAGGGTGTTGCAAGGTTTTTCAGAGCCTACTTCTATTATAATAAGGTGAAACGATTTGGCGAAGTTCCCTGGTTCAGCGAAGTGCTATCGTCTACCGACGACCGCCTATATTCACCGCGCACACCGCGCAACGAACTGATGAGTAACATCATAGCCGATTTAGATTACGCCATCGACAACCTGCCGACGGCAAAAAATCTCTATCGCGTTACAAAGTGGGCTGCACTGGCTTTGAAGTCTAGGGTATGCCTCTATGAGGGTACTTGGCGCAAATATCATGGCGTATCGGGCTACGAAAGCTATCTCGCCGCAGCTGCGACGGCTGCCGAAACACTCATAGACAGCCGACAATACACCATCTATGCAACTGGCGAACAACCCTATCGCGACCTCTTCGCCGCAGATAAAGCCAAGGCAGAAGAAGTTATTCTCGCCCGCAACTACTTCCTCGGACTAAGTATTGTGCATTCAGCCAACCTGTATTTCTTCGGTGGTGGCTCTGCCCCTGGCCTGAACAAAAAGGTTGTTGACAGCTATTTGATGAAAGACGGCACACGCTTTACCGACCAAGCCGACTACGATAAGATGCAATTTTACGAAGAAATGCAGAATCGCGACCCGCGATTGGCACAAACTATCGTAACGCCTGGCTACAAACGAATAGGTGCAACCGACGTTACACCCCTTAACTTTGCTGCCGCAACAACAGGTTATCAAATCATCAAGTGGGTTTCTACCGCTGCATCAGATGGCTATAACAAGTCGCAAAACGACATTCCGCTATTCCGCTTGTCCGAAGTGATACTCAATTTTGCCGAAGCAAAAGCCGAATTGGGAACGCTTACGCAGGCAGATTTAGACAAGTCGGTGAAACTAATAAGAGATAGAGTGGGCATGCCCAACATCGATTTGGCCACGGCCAACGCTAACCCCGACCCTTATCTCGAAGCAGCCGAAACGGGTTATCCCAACGTTTCGGGCGCAAACAAGGGCGTTATACTTGAAATAAGGCGCGAACGCACCATCGAACTGCTGGCAGAGGGTTTACGCTACGACGACCTTATGCGCTGGAAAGCAGGCAAAACTTTTGAGCAACAATTTAAAGGAATGGTTATTCCAAAGCTCGATGACGCCAAACATTTCGTAATTTGCGACCTCAATGGCAATGGTGTAAGCGATGCAGAAGACATCTGTGTGTACGAAGGGAACATCGATGACATCAAGGCAAATGCCGAAGTGGCCAACATCAAGCAGTTCTTAAAGCTTGGCGTGAACCTGCATGTGGCCAACGGAGCCAATGGTGGTAACATCATCGTACACGACATCGCCAACAACCAACGCAAGTGGAACGAAGACCGCGATTACCTGTATCCCATCCCACAAGACCAAATAACAATTTATGGAGGGGTGATAAAACAAAACCCAGGATGGTAATTCAGTTGACGAGTTGATAAGTTAATAAGATAATAAGTTAATAAGTTGAAAAGTTGAAAAGTTGAAAAGTTGAAAAACTAGTGGGCGTTAGCCCATCTTTTCACCTTTTCACCCTTTCACCTTTTCACCTTTTCACCCTTTCACCTTTTCCCTTTTCTCTCTTCCCCCTTTTCTCTCCCTTGGAGAGGGGGCTGGGGGTGAGGCTTTAAAATACATTCATTGCTTATGAAACCCATTTTTTCCACCCTCATTGCCGCCGTTTCACTCTTTATCGCCTCGCTCCCCATCATGGGTTGTGGCGGAAAAGACACGCCGGGACACATCCCCGACTACCAGCCAAAGCCGAAAAACGAAGATTATAAGTACGCCAAGGCAGAAGGCAACGTGCGCATAATGACCTACAACTGCTTCTATTGCAAAAGCAACACCAGCAACAAAACATTCTCTGACGAGCATACCGCCGACTTTGCCAAGGTGATAAAGGCACTGAACCCCGACGTGGTGGTGATTCAAGAGCTGGACAGCGGCACAACCGAACGCGCCAAACGCTACCTGCTCGACGACATCCGCCGCGCCACAGGCCTAGACTACGACCTCTTTTTCGGCTCGGCCGCCCCTTATTCGGAGGGCAAAATAGGGCCGGGCGTGCTGTACAAACGCGCCATGCAGCCCACATCCATCAAGAAAATAGCGTTGCCCGGCAAAGAAACTCGTGCGCTGATGGTGCTCACTTTCCCGCGGTTTACGCTATTAGGCACCCATCTCGACCTAGACGCAACGGCCCGAAAAACCAGTGCCGAAATAGTAAACCACGAGCTAACCACGCTCGCCACGCAGCCCGTTTTCTTCGCTGGCGACCTTAACGACTCGCCTTCGTGGAAACCCGAACTAACTGCTTTCCCCATCATAACCAAGGCTTTCGACATCATCACCCCACAAACTGGCACTTCTGTCGACCAACCCAACGAAACCATCGACTATATTCTCGTTGACAAGGCGCACAAGGGCGCGGTGAAAGTGGTTCAAACGGCCGTGGTAAAGCAGCTCGAAATAAACGGGAAAGTAACCGAAACGGGAACGATAAGCGACCATTTCCCCGTCTTTGTGGATGTTCGTTTTTAGGTTGTACGGTAAGAGTCTATCGGCCTTTAAGCCGCTCTGTTTCTGAACTTATAAGTTTTTGAGCTGGCCAATAACGTTAAGGCAGGTTCTAAAAATTACCTTTGCTGTATTTTTAGCTTTTAGCTGAGCAGGTTTTGCTTACGGATTGAAGGAGCATAGGGTACTATGCGACTGAAAGAGTAAGCGAAAGATGCCAGATAAAAAGCAAAAAGACAGTGAAGAGCAACACAAGGATCTACAATTGAAACTTTGCGGGGAATTGTTAGAACATGCCTTAAAATAAACACGGATTTGAAATCAATCACTTCTAAACGATGTGGCATTTGCCATTGTCATTTTCGGCTACAAGCAGCTTGTAGTCGCACTACAAGAGCCTTGTAGCCCCACTACAAACGCCTTGTAGCCGCAGTACAAAGCCCTTTGTACTGCATCATCTAACGGAAAAAGGAAGTTATTGGCACACGAAATCAGAACCAATCTCTTTTTTACCGCAACCCCAACTCAAAGACTTACCAACTCATGAACTCATGAACTCAAAAGCTCAACAACTCATAAACTCCCTCCTTATTATATTGGCAGCCTGCACATTCAGCACACGTAGCGAGGCAGCCGCGTACGACGGCGTGCACCAACTGGTGGCTCGCCGCTTTCCGTTTATGGTTGGCAAGGTGGTTTTTCAGTCCCTCGCAGGCACTAACGAAGAGGCGTTCGAACTGCAAACGCAAGGCAAGCGCCTCGTGGTAAAGGCCACTTCGCCCTCGGCAGCGGCCGTCGGGCTGAACCATTACCTCAACCACTACTGCCACATCAGCATCTCCCGATGCGGCAACAACCTGCCCACCCACTTCCGCCTAGTGCCCATACAAGGCACCGTTAGGCGCACCACACCTTTTAAATACCGATACGCCCTTAACTACTGCACCTATAATTACAGCTACGCCTTTTATCGTTGGCCCGACTTCGAGTGGGAATTAGATTGGATGGCACTTAACGGCGTTAACCTCATGCTGGCTCCTTTGGGCATGGAGGCCGTATGGACCGAAACGCTTAAAACGCTTGGCTTTGGGCAGAAAGACATTCAACGCTTCATCCCCGGACCGGCTTACACCGCCTGGTGGCTGATGGGAAACCTCGAAGGTTGGGGCGGACCAATGAGCGAAAGCCTCATTGCCCTGCGCCTGCAACAGCAACGACAGATGCTGCAACGCATGCGCCAATTGGGCATACAGCCCGTGGTGCAGGGGTTTCCGGGCATCGTTCCCACCTTCTTTAAAGCGCATTTCCCCCAAGCGCACATCATCGAGCAAGGCAAATGGGGCAGCTTTCAGCGGCCCGCCGTACTGTTGCCCAATGGCGATGGCGTGTTCGAAAAGGTGGCCGAGGCCTATTATCAAAGTCTAACCAAGCTTTTAGGGGCCGACTTCGAGTTTCTTGGCGGCGACCTTTTTCACGAAGGGGGCATAACCACTGGCGTAGATGTGGGCAGCGTTGCCGCACAAGTTCAACGCCAAATGCTACGTTTCTTTCCTCGTGCCAAGTGGGTGTTGCAGGGCTGGAACAAAAATCCCTCGCCCCAATTGCTACGCGCGCTCAACAAGCAACACACGCTCTTGATAAACCTCAGCGGCGAAATTGCCGCCTCGTGGGAAAGTTCCGACGAGTTTGGCGGCACGCCTTGGCTTTGGGGTAGCGTCAACCACTTCGGCGGAAAGACCGACATGGGCGGACAATTGCCCGTTGTCGTAACCGAACCACACCGCGCCTTGGCCCTAACTGTCGACAGCGTGATGCAAGGAATAGGCATCTTACCCGAGGGAATAGGCACAAATCCCGTGGTGTACGACTTGGCTTTGAAGACCGCTTGGCACACCGCAACGCCCGATGTTGATAGTATGCTGGTGCAATACCTTGGCTATCGCTACGGAGAAGTTCATCCCGACCTACTCGCAGCATGGCGCATCATGCTCAAATCGGTGTATGGCGAGTTTGCCATTAAGGGCGAAGGAACGTTCGAGTCGGTGTTCTGCGCCCGCCCATCGCTACGCGTAACCAGCGTATCTACATGGGGACCTAAGCAAATGCAATACCAACCGGCCGACCTTTACCGCGCCTTGGGGCTCTTCTTAAAGGCTGCCGCTGCCCCAACGCTACGAAATAGCGAAACATACCAATACGACTTGGTAGACCTTGCCCGACAGTCGCTAGCCAACTACGCCCGTACGGCATACGCCAACGTAGTACAAGCCTACGAGCAGAAGAACGCCGAACAACTGCAACAGGCCACACGCCGTTTTGAACACCTCATCGCGCTGCAAGACAGTCTGCTGCAAACCAATCGCCACTTTCTGCTGGGCAACTGGCTGCAACAAGCCACGCAATATGCCCCCAACGCGGCCGACCGCCAGCTGTGCGTGCTCAATGCGCAAACCCTGATTAGCTATTGGGGACCCAACGACCCCGCCACAAAGGTACACGATTATGCCAACAAGGAGTGGGCAGGCATGCTCTCCACCTATTATCTTCCGCGTTGGCAAGCCTTCTTCCGCGGCTTGCGAGCCACCATCGGCACGGGCAATCCGCCTGCCATCGACTTTTTCGACATGGAAAAACGCTGGGCCAACACGCCCCAACCCATCAACACCAAGCCCCAAGGCGATGCCGTGCAGATGGCCCAACGCGTGTTGCAAACCATCGTTCCGCCTTACCTGAACGCCAGTCTAGATGTAGAAACGCGACTAAACGACCTGCTACCGCGGATGACGCTCGACGAAAAACTGGCCCAAACACGCCACATACACGCCAAACACTATAACGACAACGGCACGGTTAACCTGCAAAAGCTGCGCACCAACCACACCGGCGGACTTAGTTTCGGCTGTTTCGAGGCCTTCCCCTACTCGTCGGCGCAATATCTAGCGGCCGTTTCCACCATCCAACGCCACGCTATGGACAGCACCCGACTGGGCATTCCGCTCATTCCCGTGCTCGAAGGCATACACGGAGCCGTGCAAGACGGCTGCACCATCTTCCCCCAAGCCATTGCACAAGGGGCTACTTTCAACCCCCCGCTTATCCAACGCATGGCCCAACACGTGGGACAAGAGATGCGCGCCATAGGTGCAAGGCAGGTACTTGCGCCCGATCTCGACCTCGCACGCGAGCTTAGGTGGGGTCGGGTGGAAGAAACTTTCGGCGAAGACCGCCTACTTGTGGCACAAATGGGCTTGGCCTACGCCAAGGGTATTCAGCAAGCGGGGTGCATTCCCACGCTGAAACACTTCGTGGCGCACGGCACACCGCAAGGCGGACTAAACCTCGCATCGGTTAAAGGCGGTCGTCGCGAACTACTCGATGTTTTCGTTCGCCCCTTTGCCCACGTCATTTCGCACACCCTTCCCGCATCGGTGATGAACTGTTACAGTGCTTACGACGGGGAGGCCATCACCTCCTCGCCCTTCTTCATGCGCCAGTTGTTGCGCGATAGTCTGCATTTCCGCGGTTATGTGTATAGCGATTGGGGCTCGGTGCCCATGCTGCGCTACTTCCACCACACGGCCGAAACCGAACGCGAAGCCGCCAAACAGGCCATCGAGGCCGGCGTAGACCTCGAAGCGGGTAGCGATTACTACCGCACGGCCAAGCAGTTGGTGGACCAAGGCGAACTCAACGCCGCACTGATAGACAGCGCAGCGGCCAACGTTTTGCGCACAAAGCTGGCCGCAGGACTGTTTGAAGACGCCCGCCCCGACACCCTTAACTGGCGCAAAGCCATACATACCGCAGCGGCCGTGGCCACCGCTAGGCAGTTGGCCGACGAGAGCTTGGTGTTGCTCGAAAACCCCAATGCCCTGCTGCCACTTAACGCCCAGCGGCTAAAACGCATCGCCGTGGTGGGTCCCAACGCCGATCAAGTGCAGTTTGGCGACTATTCGTGGACGGCCGACAATCGCTTCGGCATCACGCCTTTGGCTGGCATTCGCCAGTATTTGCAGGGCAAAGGCGTGCAGGTAGACTACGAACGCGGTTGCGACTACTACTCGCCCAAGGCCGATTCCATCCCCCATGCCCTTCGTTTGGCAGCCCAAGCCGACCTCACCATCGCGGTTGTGGGCACGCAAAGCATGCTGTTGGCGCGAGCCTCGCAACCATCTACCAGTGGCGAGGGCTACGACTTGTCCGAACTAACCCTCCCTGGCGCGCAACAACAACTTGTGGATAGCCTTGCGGCTTTGGGCAAACCGCTGGTAGTTGTGCTGGTAACGGGTCGGCCTTTGATAACGGAGAGTTTCCGACATCGCGTCGGTGCATTGGTTGTGCAATGGTATGGCGGCGAACAAGCAGGCCTTTCGTTGGCCCGAATGCTCTTCGGCGAGTTCTCGCCATCGGGTCGTTTGCCCGTGTCGTTCCCCAAAAGCGTGGGTCAACTGCCCGTGTACTACAACGCCTTGCCCACCGATAAGGGCTATTACAACAAGAAAGGCACGCCCGAAAAGCCTGGGCGCGACTACGTTTTTTCCGACCCTTACCCCGCCTATGCCTTCGGTCATGGCCTTAGTTACACCGCTTTCGCCTATCGCGCGCTGCAACTTTCCAGTCGCACGGCCGAAGAAACCGACACAGTGGAGGTGCGTTTCGTGGTGCGCAACACAGGTAAGTGCGCGGCAATGGAGGTGGCACAGCTTTACGTTCGCGACCTTAAAAGTTCGGTTGCCACACCCGTAAAGCAGCTTTACGCGTTCCACAAGGCCGCCATTGGCCCAGGTAAAGAACAACATTTCGCCCTTCGTTTGCCCATCGCCGAATTGTTTTTGCACGATAGAAACATGCGCCGCGTGGTAGAACCAGGACAATTCGAGTTGCTTGTTGGTGCCTCCTCGGCCGACATTCGCCTTCGCGACACGCTCACCGTGGTGTCCGTCGCCCAACAGAAGTCTGTCAACAACGCGCCCACAACGTTTAAAACAAACACCCAACGCACACCGCAGGCCACGCCCACCACAAGCAAAACCATCCGCATTGCAGGCATCGTGTGCAACGTTCAGGCCTTTCCGCTAGTTGGCGTAAAGGTAACGGCCGATGGTAAGACGGCACAAACCAACGCCCGCGGCGAGTATTCGCTCTCCGCCCGCATTGGTTCCACCCTCCATTTCGCCCTCGCCGGCTATCGCACCGAAACGCTTGTGGTGAAAGAAAATGGCTTGTTTGATGTGGAACTAACGCCAGTAACGCCGTAAAGACAATCTAACATAGAGCAGACAACCCCCACTACTGGCCTACTCACACACACCCACCACCGGCCTCACCCCCAACCCCTCTCCAAGGGGAGAGGGGAGTAATATGCTTTGTTTCTATTCGTTTACTTTGTAGTTGCATGGCATTTCACTCCCCTCTCCCCTTGGAGAGGGGTTGGGGGTGAGTCCGGTAGTGGGGGTGGCACGGTAGTTGGGGGTAAGGCCAGTTGTGGGGTGAGGCCAGTTGGGGTTGAAGTCTGTAAGCTAGCTGTTGCTGTATTTCTTTTTAAGTTGTTTTGCCTTCTAGGTTGTAATGATAATAGGGCAATGTAGAAAACGCGCGCATCCGTGCCCACATCTGTGTGGCCTATGCGTGCGGGGTAACTACATGTTGCGCACCTCTCTCTTGTATAATAAGCATGACTATTAAGAATTTAAACATTGAAGAATACCTCTTGGGGCATTGCGATGCACAGCAGATGCACGAGTTGGCAACCTGGGCGTCAGGTTCCAGCAAGCGTGTGCGCCTGCTCTTTGCCCTTCGCTGCGCCTTTCTCGACTTAAAATACCAGCATCATTTCGACGATGCCAACCTCATTGCCACCGCCGAACAACGCCTTTTCGACACCATTTCCAAAGGCTGATGGTTGCCCTTTACGCCGAAAACTACTTACAAACTCATCAGCTCATCAACCTATCAACCCACCAACTTACCAACTCAAAAACTTGTAAACTCAGCAACTTACTAACCCATAAACTTACAAACTCAAACAACTCACCAACTAAATAACTCACAAACACACCCACTGAAAAGCTTAAAAATATTACTTTTATTTTACAACTGCGCTTTAATTTTCGCTCCATTCTAGCGAAAAAACAGGTTAAAAAGTAGGTAAATAGCCACTATTTCCAACCTCTCACCCCATTTGTTTTGTCTATTTTTAAGACCAAAACCCACATTTTGCACCATTTTGCCTTTCTAGATTGGTTGCCAACTCGTATTTTTGCAACCCCAAATTACCCCCATTTTACCCCTAAAACCCCACATTTTGATGGTTGTTTTGCCCCTTTCGGTCGTGTGTTTCATGGCTTCAGAAGGTTTTGTTTATACCATTTGCAGTGGTTTTTTATGCTTTTCGTATCGCATTTAGCACCATTTCACCTTGCATTTAGCACCAAAACGCACTCCATTTAGCACCAAAACGCAAGGCATTTTGCACCAAAACGCAAGGCGTTTAGCGGCAAAACGCACTCCATTTTGCTGCAAATAGCTCCCAAACAGGTGCAAAGGGCAGCCTATATAAATAAAAATTCATTTTGCCCGAATTTATAACCACCCCCTTTTTGCACCGAAACAAACCCTCGCGAGAATCGATTTTTTGCGGCAAGGCGAACGATTGGCGGCAAAAAGTGCACTCATCGTGTTAAAATTCCTGCTGAAAAGTTTACAACCATTGAAGAGTTAACGAGTGGATAAGTGAACGAGTTAATCGTTCATCTTTTCGTATTGTGACCTAAATGCGTACATATTTTGACATAAGAACATAAGAAACATAAAGAAGTGCGCTTTACGTTTCCCTCAT
>ERZ772766.1173-NODE-1173-length-14407-cov-9.329153_pt1 | contig 14407 bp, 16 predicted proteins | sample MGYA00511379_ERZ772766 | MGnify/ENA primary metagenome ERZ772766 (study PRJEB29015, sample SAMEA2737895) | human oral metagenome | biome: human oral; feature: human-associated habitat; material: dental | place: China | collected 2116 ...
TTCCTTATGAAAATAGAAATGAAGCAAGTTTGATAGATGGTGTAGATATAGTTGCTGTTAAGAATGTAACTGATGTCATAAATTTTATAGAAAATGGTATTAAGTTAGAATTTGAAAAAATAAATTTAGTTAAAGCAGAAGAAGATATTTTAGATTTTTCTGATGTTAAAGGTCAATATTTTGCAAAAAGAGCAATGGAAATTTCGGCAGCAGGAGGACATAATATACTTTTGATAGGTAGCCCAGGTTCTGGAAAATCTATGCTTGCCAAAAGAATGATAGGCATACTTCCAGAAATGACTGAAAGTGAAATTATAGAAAGTACTAAAATATATAGTGTTGCAGGAGAATTATCTGAAAAAAATCCTATAATATCAAAAAGACCTGTAAGAATGCCACATCATAGTACAACACTTGCAGCTATGGTAGGAGGAGGAAAGAAAGCTTTACCAGGTGAGATAAGTTTAGCAAGTAATGGAATTTTAATACTTGATGAAATGAGTGAGTTTAAACATTCTGTCTTAGAAGCATTAAGACAACCTTTGGAAGACGGCTATGTAAGTATAACAAGAGCTATGTATAGAGTGGAATTTAAAAGTAACTTCTTGTTAGTTTCGACTTCAAATCCTTGTGGGTGTGTATAAAAATGAAGAGAGTGGGAAAAACTCTTTCACCACTCTCATTTTATAATATCTTTATAGCTTTCTTTAATCTTTCTAAATAATGGTCCATTAAAAGCTACACTATATTGCTCATTATAATATAAAATAGGATAATCAATTTCATATTTACTAATTACTTTTTCTAACTCTTCTTTAGAACCAATTAATTTACAAAATTTTTCATGAACTTCTATTTTAAAATTTTTAATATCATCTAAGTTATATTCTATATCAAAGGTATCAAGTAATAGGTATTTTATATTCTCATTAATAACAGTATCAAAACCACTTCTTAACATTCGGTATAAATAATTTCTTTTTAAACCTAGCTTTATACCATATTCATAAATTGAAGAGCCTGTTTTCCATATTTTATAAACTGCTTTCTTTTCTTTGTATTTATTAATTTCATAATCAAAATCTTGTAGACAGTCTTCATAAGTGTATCCTACTTCTTTCTCAAGATTTATTTTTTTGTATATATGATATATCCAAACAGTAGCATTCCTTTTTAAGTTATTGAAATAAGGCTTGCCAAGTCTTTTTATAATTTCGTCTTCTCCTATTGTATTCATTAATTTATCAAATAGTATACTCATTATCACACTCCTAAATATTAAAGTAAATTTCATATTCAAAATCATTTATGAATTGTACTTTATTGATTATTGTATGTAAATACTTTTGCATTTTTTCAAAAGATGGTTTTGTTTTTAATTTTTCTATAACTAAATTTAAGCTATTAATACTTTTTCTTTGATTTTCTTCTTCAGTAATATTTTTATTTAAAATCATTATTTTACTTTCTAATAATTTTATTCTTTTATCTATTACAACTTTTCTTTCTAAATACTCATCTTTTTCTAGTTGGTTATTTAGATATAAATCAGTTATTTTTCTATTTTTTTCTTGTTCTATCTTTAAATTATCAGTATATCCTTTTAATTCAGCTTCTTTAATTTTTTTTCCTCTTTCAATATCCACCTTTAAAATATCAAAATTTAAAATATCATTTATAACATCTTTTTCAATTTCAGTTGCCAATATATTCTTTTTAGGACAGAATTTATGGTCAACTTTCTCACCATGAAGACCACATCTATAATAACGATAATGATTAGTGGTTTCAGCACCATACATATTATGACCATTATAACATTTTAGCAAACCATAGAGCAGATACTCTTTTTGCTTATTTTTAATCCGTAAATGCCATTTATCTCCACTTTCATTTAACAACTTTTGAACTGTATAAAATATTTCTTCATCAACTATTGGAGGATGAGCATTTGGAATATATTTTATATTTTCTGGGTCTGCATAAATAACCTTTCCATCATTATTAACTACTCTAGTACCATAAACTTTTGTGCCAATATATGTAGGAGAAGCTAAAATTCTTCTAACTGTAGTTAATCTAATATCATAATTTCTTGATAAATCCGATAAAGAGACTCCCAATATAAAATCATTAAAAAGTTTTTTTACAATTTCAGATTTTTCAGGATTTGGGACTAACTCTTTATTTATTACATCATATCCATATGGAGCAACTCCACCAGTGTGATTTCCATTCCTTGCTTTTGTATCCATAGTATTTTTAACTCTTTGCTTTAAATTATCTCTTTCTAGTTCTGCAAATAAACCAGTCATTAAAATCATTGCTTTTCCCATAGAGGTAGCAGTATCTATATTTTGAATTACAGAAATAATAACAACATCATTACTTTTTACAGCTTCAATAATATTGATTAGAGTTTTTATTTTTCTTGATAATCTTGATAGTTCAGTAACAATCAATACATCAAGTTCTTTATTATTAATTTTTTCCATTAATTGAGAAAGTCCTTTTCTTCCATCATCTGCACCAGAGGCTATATCACTTATAACTTCTGCTGTATCAGCTTTAAATCCTTTAAATTGTAAATAGTATTTACATCTATCTATTTGATTTTCTATTGATTCCTCACCTTGCATATCAGTAGAAACTCTTACATATATTGCTATTCTTTGATTATCCATATAATAATCCTCCTTTTAAATTATTATCTATAAGTATTGTATTAAGCAGATTTCTCACTTTTATTATCTTCTTCTAAAAGTAATTCTAATTTTTTAATAGCTTCTTCTAAATTTAAAAATATAATCCCAGTGCATTTCATAGAGTACACCTCCTTTTGTTTTTGTATAGTTGTACCATTTACTAGATTTATAATATATAATTGAAATTAAAAATCTTGTAAGTAATCAACAAAGTTAAGTATTTTAAAATCTTCATCATTAAATATAAAATCTTCAAATTTTATTTTGTCCATAGGAACATTTGTTCCTATGGCATTAAATAAAATAATAGATAGTCCATATTTATAGAAATCAGGAATCCCTCTAAAAGAAAATTTTTCATTATCAAAATTAATATTTCTATCTATACAATATTCCATACTTTGTAGTATTGAATAATTAAACTCTTCATCAGTTTTATTCTCTTCATTTCTACTTTTATTTAAAGGGTCTAAATATATTCTTTTATCTGGAGTAATATCTCCTACTTCTTGGATTATAGTAGTTTTGGTTATCTTAGTTATAGGAGATATAAAGCTATTCTTGTTACTCTGATAAAAATTATATTCCTTCTGATTTTCCTCAATTCCAAAACCAGTTAAGGCTATTTTAAAAATATTATTTTCTTCTTTTAGTTTTACAATTACTCTATTAGTAATGAAAACTAAATAACCAACATCATTAGTATCATAACCAAGTATTTCTACAATTAGTCTAGCAGACTTCTCATTAAAAGGATTGTAGACTTTTTCATCAATAAGTAATGACCTAAAAAATTTTAATAATTCAAACCAGCCTCTAATAAACCAATCTGGAGCTTTTTCATTTGGATATAATAAAGTAGTTATAGCATTCAAGAAAGAGTTATAAATTTTTTCTTCCCTTTCAGAACTAATTTCCATATCAGTTGTAATATAGTTTTTTTCTTTTAAATTTTCTCTTAAATTTTTTAATACATCATTTAAGGAAAACTCTTTAGAAGCTATATTTTTATAGTAATTCATTTCTCCAAATAGCTTTTTATTGTGTGGTAGTAATAAAGGTACTCTATCTAGGAATCCTTTATCTCTGTATCTTTTAGGAATAGAATCCTTACAAGAAATAAGGTCAGATAAATTATTAGGTTGATTATAGTCATTACCTGTAAATACAGGAGATATATTAATTTCCTTATCCTCTTTCTTGCATTTTTTGAAATAGCCACTTTCAAGGGTATCTTTTAAAATTCCTATTGATGATTGACTACTCTCATCATCATCACAAATTTCTTCAATTAATACTGCCTTTTCATCAAATATACATTCAGTATCATTTGGAGTAGCTCTACCATCTCCAATAAGTAATGCAGGAGTAATCATACTACCTGAATACTTTGGAAAAAGCTCTTTAAAAAATTCAGTATAAATATAAGACTTACCAGTACCATTTTCTCCAATTAAAAATATTCCTTTATTTTTTACTAAATATTGAGAAACTTTTAATAGATGAGTTACTAAACTAATAAAAGCATTTTCTTTAGTTACTCCACTCATTTTTAAAATAGTTTCTATTTTTTCATTTAATTTTTTATCAGTCATAGTTGCTAAAAATTCTTCCATTTGGAATCTCCTTTAATAACATTAATTCTTCAATAGTATTTATTTCATTTCCTTTAAATAAATAAGGAGATTTTCCAAAAAATAAATTTATTACAGATATTTTTATTCCTTCTATTTTATCATTATAATTATCTAAAGAGTTTTTTAGTGAACATAGTAAACAATGTTTATTTAAGTCATTACAATAAAGAAAGTCCTCTAATTTAATTCTTTCAACAAAAGTAGATTCTAATTCTTTTTTTACATCTTTTATGAATTTATATAATTTTCTTGTAGATGTTATAATAGGTTTTTCAACTTCTCTAATTTCAAAAATACTGTAATTATTTGAATGATAGCATTTTTTTATAATTAGTTCTTCATTACCTGTTATATTTATTTTATGATTAAAAATTAAATAAAAATTATCTTCACAATTTATAATATGTAAATTATTTATATTCATATAATTAAAGTTATATAATCTACACCAATCTTTTAAAGTAGCTGAAATATTTTTATTTATCTTCTCCTTTGTAAGCCAAAGTATATTATTTTCCTTCTCCTCTAAGATAGTAATAATATTATTAATTGACTCAAAATTTCTATTTTTGTACATAAATTTCCTCCTAATAGTTAATATTTCTTTTTTTTATATATAGCTATATAATATAAATAATAAAGTCTGTACAATCTTTTATAGAAATATGCTACAATCATTCTTTAAAAAAAAATAGGTAAAAATCTTTTAACAAAAAATGCAGGAGGGGAAAAATGGAAAATTTAGAAGAGCAAAAAGAGTATATGAATAAAAAGAATTTAATAAATCTATTAGTAGAAAATGGATTTTTAAAAAAAGAAGAAATTTTAGATAGTAAAGCAAATGAAAGAAATTTTAAGATTTTAGAATATTCTGATGATGTGGTGGATGAATTTTTAAATTTTATGATTGATAAAAAAGAAAATTCTAATGTTAAATTGGTTGATAATAAAATAAGGGAGAGTAAAATAAAAAAAAGTATAAATCATTATTTTTATTCTGATTTATTAGAAGATAGACTTGATACAAATAAGGAAATGTTTTTAATAATTCTTATCTCAAAAATAGAGGACCTTACTAATAAAAATATAGGAGGAGATTTGGCAGTAGAAAGAATGCAAGGTACTACCGAATTAACTTACATAGTAAAAAAACTTAGGGATTATATAAGAAGAATAAAAATAGTTTCCAAAGAAATAAAAATAAATTTAAAAAAGATTTCTTATGAAAAAAAGATAGATAGAATAATTGAAATTATAGATTATTTTTTACAAGTTGGATATAGTGATGAAAATTGGCTTAAGATATATTTTTATGATAAAAAAGCTCAAATGATTCATTCTCATGTATTTATGCAATTAATTGTATACGATATTCTTCATGAAAGTATACCAAAAGCTGAGAGAGATTTTGGTTATAATGAAATGTCAGATTTCTTAGATGCTTTTATAGAATATTTTGAAAAACAACCTAAAAAATCATTAAAAATAAAGACTAAAAAAGCTAGTATATTTATAGATTTCTTTCATTTTTTAATAATGAGAGAAGGTTTGTTAAGAGAAAGACATATTATAAATATTTCAAAAGAGATAGCAGAAGATTCATATATAGGAATTAAGCCAATAGATAAGAAAACTCAATTTGTATACTATATTTCTCAAAAAATAGAAGAAGCAAAAAAGAATAATAAAAAGTTAGAGGATATATTAGTTAATTGTATTAATTTTTTTGAAATAGCTGAGATTAAAGATAAAATGAATAAAGAAACATTTTCAATCTCTTTAAAAGATTGCAAAGATTTATTTCAAAAATTTACAAATAAGAGAATATCTGAAGCTATGTATGGAACTCCCCAAGTAAAAAGAGAGTTTAATAAAATAAATAGAAATTTAGAAGGAGTACTTGAAAACTTTGCTTTTTTAGGACCTAATAATTTACAGGCTAAAAAAGTACTAAGTACAATTATAGAAAGTGATAAAAGGATAATTAAACCATTTAGAAAAACATTAAAAGCACTAATAAATGATAAAAATAGAGAATTAATAAAAACAGAAACTGTTAGAATGAATATAAGAGCAAGGCTTTCAAAAGGACTATTTATAGAAAAAGGTAATCCAGAAAGTTTTAAAAGAAGTATAGATTTAGAGATGAAAATAAATAAAATTTTAGAAAAAATATTTACTTTAAAAAATGAAAATGAAAAGATAAAATATGGAAGAGAATTTGTTATTCAATTTTTTAGAAAAATGAAAAGTATTAATAAAGACAAAGAGGTAATAGATTTTTATGAATAGTGGTAAATCCACTATTCATAAGTTTGATTCAGATTTTTTATATTTTATATTTCTACCATTTTTTACTTTTTTAATTAAACCTAATTCCTGCATTTCTTTTAAATAAATAATGGCACTTGTACTCTTTACTCCTAGATAATTTTGAATCATAATATTGGTAATTTCAGAGTATGTATTAAATAAATCTAATATTTTTCTGTATCGCTTTTTAAGATTTTTACCATATATTAAATATTCAATTTTAGGGAAAGCTATTTTAAATACTCCACCTACTGAAATTATTTCAGGGATAATTTCATATTTTTTATATTCATTTATTATCATATTTATACCAGCACCATAAAATTTAACTAAACCTAATATTTTAAATATTTTCATCAGACTAATATTTCTAGGCACACATATTCCTAATTTAATTCCTTCAACTGTTAAATTACCTATTAATCCACCTAATGAAATTATCTCAATTTTATCTTTAAAAATACGAAAAATAGTATCTCCTTTATAATTATAATCTCTGTGAACTACTGCATTTATTAATCCTTCTAAAATTATTTCTAATGGATAAAATCTATTTAATTCTAATTTTATTAAATAATCTTTAATTTCATAAAATTGAGATAGTATAGAGCCACTGAAAGTCTTTTCTTCTATACAAGTATCATAAATAATTATCTTGATATTATGATTACAATTATCAGATAAAAGAATTCCTATCTCTGTTATATTATCATTTGTATCTATCAATTCTAATTCTCCCATTTTATCTACATTTAAGATAATACCTAATTTTTCCAATTCTTTTTCTAATATTTTAAATAAATATTCCATAAAAACCTCCATAAAATAATATCATATATTATATCACTATTTAATATAAAATATGATATTATTTATTTAAGAAAATTTATCTTGACAAAATATGAAATTTTGATTAAAATTGATTAATCAATTTTAATCAAAAAATAATTATCTATTTATAAAATAATATAAATAGTTAAAAATATTATTATAATATTATCATCAAATTATCTTATTATATAAATTTATCAAGTAAATCACATTTATTAGTGGAGTCATACATTTTTAACAGCACAGAATAAATATTTAGAACCATTATATTATTTTTAATTTCAAATTCTTTAAGAATTTTTCTTACTTTAGTTATGGCATTCTCTCTAGTATTTTTATTACTTATACTATTTTTAAAAGCTCTTCTTATAATTTCATAATCATATAGATTTCTGATATTTTGTAAAATAAAAATTTCATAACTAAAATTTTTACTGTATTTTTCCTCATTTAATTTATCACTCAATTCTTCTGCCCATTGATTATATAAGTTTTCTATAATTGAAAAGTCTAGCACATTATCTAAAATATATTTTTTATAATCATAAAAATATTTCCCTAGTATATCAAGATTTTTAAAATCTTCTATACTGAATAACTTTTTTAAATTTATTCTTTTTGAAACTTCCAATCTCATTCTTTTCTCAAAATCAGGATAGTCTTTATTAATTCTGATAAATATTTCTTCCTTTACTTTTTCTTTAAGGTTTTTATATTGATTATAAATTTCTAATTTATTATTACAATCTTTTCTAGTACTACCATTAGATGAATAAATAATAGTTTCAAATTCATTAGTTATTAAATCTACAAATCCTCTTGATTTAGCTTTACTTTTCTTTATATTATAAACATGTGCAAATATATAGAAAATATTTTTATAACTACTAAACCTCTTATCCATAATGAAAATAAAAGGAATGTCAACTCTTGAAAGTTTTATCCCCACTATATATTTCTCCCATTCTTTATTTTCAAGTATTTTTTTACAAAAATAGTTCTGTACTCTAAAGCATTGCTCTCTACTTCTAATCAAATAAACATTAGTTCCAGTAAAATATCTTGGATAAGATATTTTTATAATAAGATTGCCTGCTCTTGAAAATTCTAATACATCTGTGAAAGTATGTCCTGAAGGACTTACTAAATTAGATATTTTACTTCTTAAAATTTGTAATTTAAAAATATCTATGTCATTTAAAATTAAACTTATTTCTATAGTATCCATAAAATTTTCTCCTTTAAATTTAAAATAAAGTCTAATAATTTCAGTTAGCATTTTCATTCGCCTTTGGCTCATTCACTGCTAACTGTTACAAAAAGTATTAAATTTTATATATTTCTATAAAATTCTTATATCAAATAAAAATCTGACCCCCTTAGTTATGGGGGATAATATACCTGTATTTTTGAGTATAAAAAAAGAGGATTAACTCCTCTTAAAGTATAATATTATCAGATTTTTTTATAATTATTTGATTTTTAATTTTATCGTAATATATATCAACTTCTCTATCACTTTCTGTAATCCCCATATTTTCAATCATTTTTTTATTAATTGAAATTCCATATTGTTCAGCAGTTTTATATTTTGCTTTCCTATATGATAACCTTTTTTTCATACTTTATCATCTCCTTTATTGTATATGTACACTATATTGTTATAATAAAAAACTTTTAATATATATAAATATAAAGGAAATAATAAAAGGTGGAAAATAATCCACCTTTAATTTTATTTTATTTTTATTTAAAATTTTTCTTAGTAAAATATTTGTCCAGCAAATTCTACAACTTCCTGACCAAGTATTCTTCCAGTATATTTTCCAATTTCTTGATAATATGTAGTGTCATCCATATCATATTCTGTAATTTCACCATTCTTAGTAACTTTAATATTATACCCTACTATAGCTATAGCTTTAGTTTTTAAATCAGGATAAGGAAAGTTTTCACTATTTATGATAGCTTTTAAATTAGCTTTATACATTGCTATGGTTTCATTTCCCTTTAAGTCTCTTTTATCTGCAAGAACCCCACAATAATAAAGTTTATCATTCTTACCAATTATAAATGCTGTAAATTGTACAGGTTGAGCTTTAGGGTCATCATTAGTTAAAATTGTACTAGCATTTTCTATACATGAAGTAGTTAAACCTGTTAAACCAATATAATTAAACCAATAACCAAGAAATGCCTCATCATCTGGATGCTCTTTTAGATATTTTCTTGAATTAAAATTTATATACCTTGTAATTCCATTTGAATTCTCAATATAATAAGCATAATATTGATTAACATTATATCTGTCCTCTTTTATTTTACCTTTACTAAAGCTAACACCTGCTAAAATTATCATTAAAATAGCTAACCATTTTTTCATAAATACAACTCCTTTAAAATTTTATTATCTATAATATATTAACCCATAACTATCAAATATTTTAAATATAATAAATAAAGTCAAAAGAAATCCAAATGTTGCCCCACCAATAAAATAATAACATCTTAAATACACTAATTTATTATTCCTAAATAATAACCAATTTAAAAAACCTAAAATTCCTTCTACTATTGCAAATATTATTACATATGTAATAATATTTTTAAAAATTAAATCTTCCATATTAATCTCCTTATTTTTAATTAATAATATTATATACAAATGAAGTATCAGCTTTACTAATATCCTTGTCTAAAGTATATAATGTCTTTATTATATATTGCCTTATCTCCTACAACTAAACATATTTCTTTTATAGATATAAAAAGTAAAGAGTAGTATCACCCATAGACTTTCTTTATTCTTGTGCATATCTTATGACATCCCAACTATCTAATTCTTTACCATTAGAAAATTCAAGTCTGACATCTTGTGTACCAATTAATTCTTCATCTAGCATAAAATATAAAACGGCTAATTGTTTATTTCTTTTGTAATATGTTACAGATAAATATGCACCAATCATATTACCAGCAGCAGCATCTATAATAGCTTTATCAGCACCAAGTTTAAAATATATGTCATCTGATACACTTTCTATAGATGGAGCAGCCATATGTGCGAATGGTAACATGTAACCATCATTAGCTTTCATTATTTCTTTTATAAATTCAACAGAAGCATATTCTGATATTTCATATTTACCTTCAACAAATTCAAATATATCTGTTGCAGCTGTAACATTACTACTAACTTCAGTTGCTGGTGTATTATCTGTTTTTTTTGAAGTAGTTAAGTATGTTTCAGAAAATGATTTCTTTTTACCATTCATATTTGTAATATCTATAACATCACCATATATATTAAGAACAGGCGTCCAAGCATAGTCATATTCTCTTTTTTTAACATCATCTTTTTCTTGCTGTGTAAAATCTTTATTCTTAGATATTCTTTCTATATTTTTAGCTGTGTATTCTGATATCTCTAATACAGCATATTCTTTATTATTCATACGTAAAGGTACAGTAAGTGTTACAGCTCCATCATTCCATATAAATACCATATAGGCAAGGTCATACTGAAGTTTTGCTAAGACAACATCATAAGTATCTCCAATAGTTTTTGTAACTCCTATAACAACACTACGAAGAGATACATCTTTATATTTTGTAGATAATACTGAATTTAGGATATCATATTCAAATTTTTCAAATTTCCTTTTTGAAGTATTACCAGAAGAATCATAAGTTTCAACTGTGGCATTTAACATATCCTTTGTAGCTTCTATAATTTCATCTGAAGTAAACTGTTCTTTGGTAACATAAGGATTTTTTTCATAGCTAGAACCACAAGCAACCATAAATATAACCGAAAGTCCTAATAGTAATTTGTACAATTTTTTCATTTAAAATCTCTCCCTTTTTTTTTATATTTTTTAATCTAAATTAAATATTTAATTTAGACTTTTTAATAAAATGAATATTAACTAATAACCCTTATTTGACTCACATAAAATTCTTTTTTATGAATCATTATTTTTAGATAATCTGTATTAGGACATCTAAAAATTTTTTCAACTTTCCCCTCTATTATTTCTGAAAGACTATCAATCTTTATAACCTTTTGGTCTTTATACGAGGAATGTAGAAAATTTACTTTTTCTTTAAATAAATGAGTTTCTCTTAAAAATGGAGGTAATATAGCATAAGCTAAAAAGACCTCTCTTAATAAATCAGAATCACTAAGTTCTTTTACTTTTCTTGATAATTCACTAAAAAGTCTTTGATTGTCTTTGTGAATATTGAATTGTAGATAATCATTTTCTTCAAATATCATATCTTCCTGATATTTTAAACAAAATCTCAATGAAAATTTCAGAAGAATCTGATTACATAAATTGTCTTTTGATATTTTAAAAAATGAGCAATCTTTTTCTAATATCTCTAATAAGAATACTGGAACTAATACTTTCTTTTTCATTAAATTTTAATCACCCCAATTTTAAAATAATCATTTTAATTTTATAACTTTATGTATTTTTTTTAAATACATATTATTTTTTTAAATTTAGTTCTTAAAAAGGAACTTTTAATATAAAATTTAGTTCCATTTTAAAAATAGAAGCCACTTAAATTAATAAGTAGCTTCTAAAGTTTTATTAAATTTTTAATAATAATCTATTATTTAAAGAGGTAGTAATAATTGAATATAAAATTTTTATTTATATTTTATATAATTATGCTATTAGAGTAGCACAAGCCTGAGCTATATTTTTATCTTGTGCTTTATCCTTTAAATACTTAATATATTTTATATCTCTTCTATATATTTCATCAAGAGTTAGACCTTTATATTTTCCAAAGTTTATTATAATACTATAAGGATTTTCCTCAACTTTATTTTCAGTAGTTTCAATTCTTCTTTCTTTTGACTTATTTTCACTTAATTCAAGAGTAGGCTCATCTACAAATATATAACCTTTCCCTTGCTGTTTTATAGGAAACCAATTATTTTTAGCATTATATAAATATCTCCCTATTCCAAATCCACTACTAGCAACTCTTTTAAAAGCATTTGATATCCCACCTTTTATTGATTCAAAGTCTGTCATTGGAGCACCATCTTCCTTTGTAATCCACTCATCATTGATTTTAACTGACAAGGAACATATAAAACCAGCCCCTACTTCTTTATATCTTGTAGTCCAACCATTAACACCAAATAAATCATCTAAACGATTCTGAATTGCCCTAGCTTGTACATATGCAAGTGCTAATCCCATAGTTTTATCACTATTTGTAGCTCCAACTCTAAATTCAAGCTCATCTTTTGAAAATGGTTCTCTTAATTTTTCTAATAAATTATTCATACTAACTCCTCTCTTATTTTTAAAGTGCTTTTATAATTTCTTCTATCCCTTTTTTATCTTCACTACCATATATTATTTTTTCCATAACTTTAAGTACCTTTGAAAATGATTTTTCTAAGTCTATTCCTTTTCTAAAAGTAGATAAATATTTATATTGCCCTGATACATCTAAATCAAAATGAGTTCCTAATATTAAAGCTCCTATTTCAGCTTCAGTTTCTTCTTGAGAAACAGTTAAAGATTTTTTACTTCCTAAATTAAAATGACAGTTATAATGTATAAATTCATGTACCATTGTAGCTGCCATATCAATTCTATTACTTAATTTCTTAATAAATATGGTTTTACCATCAGTTTCTCCCATAACCTTATCATCATAAAAAGTTTTCTTTAATTCTATAGGGGCATATTGCTCTATACATTTTTTAACTGCTCTATAAAACTTCATAGGAGTATATTTAAAGTCTTCACTTATTTTCATTTCAATATTTATTTCAGGAAATTTAACTGCATTTTCTGTAGCTTCAACTTGTGATTTATCAAAGACATTTACATATTTATAACCATAAATATCTTCTTCTACTTCTTTTCTATCATTTATAATATTTCTTATTAATGGAATAAGAATTTGTATCGCTTTAGCTCCCTTTTTAACCTTGTATCCTAGTTCTCTCCATTTTCTAAATCCTGCAACAAATGTTGCTAGTGGATTTTGTTTATAAATTAATATGGTATTTCTAATACTGTAATTATAGAAATTAGCTTTTCTAAATTCAATAAATGCTTTTAGTTCATCTGAGTTCTTTAAAAAATCTTCTATCTTTGAATTGATTCCTAATTTTAGTGCTTCCATTTTATTATTCATAATTTATTATCTCCTTTATCTTATTTGTAATGAATATCCAGTTACTATTCTTGCTCCATTAAGTTCACCATTTTTCTTTATATAGTCTGCTATTTTTTCTTTATCTGGAGTCACTTCTTCTTTTACTCTGATAAATTCACTAGGTAAAAGTGTCATATCATATACATCTACTTTTGTTGAATTTCTTATACCATAACTTCCTAAATCAGTTTCTATTTTCTTCTTATCTAAATACTGCATAATATTTATTAAATATTCTTTTAATTTCTTAACCTTATTCATTTTTGACTTAGACAGATTATCAAGTCTATCTGCTTCATCTTTGGCTATTTTACTATCTAACTCAAGATTACGAATATATTTAAGAATGGAAGAACTCTTATTATTCAATTCTTCTTTTAAAAATTCCATTACATAATCATAGTTTTCTTTATCGCTATCTGCTCCTTCTGATTCTAAAAATATATCTAGTGTATCCTCCATAGCTCCTATAATTTCATATACTTTCATTCTAAATCCTCCTTTATTATTTGTCATTTGTTAAATCATCAATGGCTTTTATAGTCATAGTTACTAACATTGCAATTTTTACTACTGTACTTAGCATAATTAAAACCTCCTCTCTGTTTTATATATAATAAAAACTGATTCACATATTGTGAGCCAGTAATTTTTAAAGTTTTTTATTGAGTTAATTGACATATATTCTTATTAAGAGTAAACTCTAAGAGATATTATTTATTT
>ERZ772766.1174-NODE-1174-length-14401-cov-14.525164_pt1 | contig 14401 bp, 10 predicted proteins | sample MGYA00511379_ERZ772766 | MGnify/ENA primary metagenome ERZ772766 (study PRJEB29015, sample SAMEA2737895) | human oral metagenome | biome: human oral; feature: human-associated habitat; material: dental | place: China | collected 2116 ...
ATTTCTAATATCTTGATGTGTATTTTCTAGTTCTTCCAACTTGGCTTGTTTCTTTTTGTTGTCTTTTAGTTGTTCTTCTAATAACATTCTTTTTTGATAGTTGTCTTGATTGTTTGTCATTTAAAATCCTCTTAAGCTTTTTACACCTTCTAGTTGTGTTCCTAATGTATTGTCCATTGCCTGGAATTCTTCAGCTACACTATGAATGTTATTAGACATGCTTTGAATAACTTTTGACATTTTACTCGCCGTTTGTTTAGATACTTCTATACTATTTTGTGCGTTAGTGTTGCCGGCTACTGTTGTTTGCGTATCTTTTGTTACTGTTATTTCTTGGGAAATATTATTACTTGCAGTTTTCAAAGATGTTGCAGATGAGGCAGCTTGTTCTTTACTACTTTGTAATATGTTCATACGCTGTTCCTTTCTATGAAAATAAAGATAATTTATTATTTTTATATTATACTATATTTTTATTCTTCTAGGTAGTGATATGTTAAATAGTCGTAACCTTAAATCTAAGGTTACGACTATTTTATATTATTTTAAAAGTTTTATTCTTTAATTTTGTTTTTAGTATAAGTAATAATCCTAAGATACTACTTGGACCATCTATCTGTACATTTTATCTGATTTATTTATTCACTACTCTTCTTCTATAACCTGTACATTATCATATTTATAAGGTGTTAGAATATATCCTTCATTAGCCTTCAAGTAAGCCTCATTAAAGACATATGGATATTTTGTATGGTCTTGATCAGATATTCTTACTCCCATATAAACCTGCTCTACTAGTGGTTTTATCTGTTTAATTAAGAAATCAAAATTAGATACTAAATCTTGATAATATCCTATAAATAGAACTGTAATACCATATTTGGCTCCTTCTTTTACTAAAAGTTTAAGATTTTGCTCTGATATCCTTGAGTCTCGTGAGAATGCGGCTATCTCTGGAATAATTATTAGGTATTTTTGTGAATATTCTTGTGCTTGACTCATCCTTTTTTCAAGTTCTGTTAAAAGTTCACTAACTATTTCCTCTATTTCTAGTGGATTTATTATCTTCTGAATATTTGATAAATAGTTTGTTCTCACTTTATCTCCCGAATCAAATAGATAGGCCTTATATTCATTACTTACTCTGTTTAGATTATAATCAACTACTGTATAATAATTTTCTATGGCAGTTGGTTTATCTGACGCCATCATTATTGCTCTATCTAGAGTAAATGTCGCTAGTTCAGCTGTATCTCTATATAATCCTAATACAAAAGTATTATCCATATCTTTGTCAGTGATTATATCATCAATATATTGATATGTAATTTTTTCTGGTAGCATTGGTATTTTTTCTGGTTTTTCACCTTGCCAATATTCTTCCATACTATTGATCTCTTCTTTTATTGCGTTTATATATTCTGAATAACTTTGAGTTTTGTAAGCTTGAACAACTTGGAAATGCACAATCTCATCAAACTTCACAACTGCTCTTCCTTTTATTTCTTCTAAGTTGATATTTGAGCGCCCTACTATTGCAGATAAGTCACTCTTATCAAATAAGAATAATGATATTTTCGTTTTGAAATTACCTTGTAACTGCAAACGCATAGCGTTAGTTCTTGATAATGTGGTCACTATATATATACCTAAAGAAGCTCCATCTCTAGCTATTGTGTTTAATACACTGATAAATGCTTCATTGTATTTAGCATCTGCCATTCCATCGAAACTATCTATTAGCATAAAGATTGTTGGTATACTTTCCGTCGCTACTTCATTATACTGTGTATAATTAGTTACTTTGGCATTAGCTAACAGTGTTTTTCTATGTTTAACTTCTTCTTCTAAACGTTTTAGAGATTTTGTGATTTTTTCTTCTTCATCTAAGGTGAAGTAATCTGCAACATGCGGAAACTCACTAATAGATATAAGCCCACTTGTTCCGAAGTCATATAAATATATATGGACATCTTCTGGAGTATTTTTTCTCATCAAATCTAGTGCTATACTCTGTAAAAACGTTGTTTTCCCAAAACCTGGACTAGAAATTAACATAATATGTCCTGTTTTCTCCATATCTAGATATAATGGCGATTGTTCTTGTTTTTCTGGAATATCTTGGTAACCTACTAAAATATTAAGTTTTTCTTTGCGTCCCCAATACTCTTTAAAATTATTATTTTGAATATCATCGCTATATATATTATCTTCTAATGGAGGCAGCCATGGACTTGCAACTTTTGCTAATCCTGTTTTATCAAATAGTTTTTTAGTATACTCTACAATTATATCTAATTGAGTTGGTATAGATTTAATTTCTTTTCGCGCCGATAATCCACTTAAATCTTTATTTATAGGTGTATATTGTCCATTATTTCTGATTTCGTATATTGTTAAATCTCTATTATCACTATCTGATTCGTCTTCTTTATATTCTGCCCCACTCCAAGCACTTTGGAATAGTTCATAGATTTCATTATTACCTACTTGTAGATATGCTCTACCCGTTTGTGTAATCTGCGCTGCATCCGGTGTTTTAATAATTTCACGTGAGTCTGCTACATCTTGCACTTTCAGAGCTATCTTAAATTTTGAGTTTGACCATATCTGATCGTTTACTACACCACTAGGTTTTTGTGTAGCCAAAATCAAATGAATCCCCAATGAACGTCCAATACGAGCTGTTGATATTAACTCTTGCATAAAGTCTGGTTGTTCTTGTTTTAATTCTGCAAACTCATCACTTATTATAAATAAATGCGGTAGTGGTTCTTTCGCTTCCCCTTGTTTATATAATTTTGTATATTGATTAATGTGATTAACATCATGTTCAAAAAATAATCTTTGACGTTTTTTCAATTCAGCTTTTATAGAAACCAAGGCTCTTAGTGCTTGGTTAGCGTCTAAGTTGGTTATTGTCCCCACTAGATGAGGTAAGTCTGCGAATAAATTAGCCATACCTCCACCTTTATAGTCTATTAATAGAAAAGCTACTTCATATGGATGATAGTTTACAGCTAGTGACAAAATATATGATTGAATTAATTCTGATTTCCCTGACCCTGTTGTTCCCGCTATCAAACCGTGTGGCCCATGAGCTTTTTCATGAAGGTTCAGATATAATATGTCATCTCTTCCTCTTACCCCTAGCGGTACAGCCATAGTTTGATAAGCTTCATTTTGTTGCCAACGCTCTAAGATATTTAATTCTGAAATTGTTTTTGCTCCATACATTTCTAAAAATGTTACAGAATTAGGTATTGAATTGCGAAGGGTTTCTTCATGATTTATACCTGCCAATCCTCTTGCAAAATTTTCTTTATCTAACAATGGTATCTGCTCTAGCGGAGAAAACTCTTTATTTATATACTCTCCTTTATGTAATATTTGTATTCCTTTTTTATCATTTCTATAATCAATGACTGTTTTAACATGTTCCGGCAATCTCTCTATTACCTCTTCTACAAAAACAAGTGTAACTCCCACAGATGTTAAATCTTCATTTATATATTCCATTATATTATGGTCTAATAATAAGCTTAAATCCGTTATAAATAATATATAGTGAGGAGTGTATAACTTTTCTTTTGATTTATCGGTATTTTGATCATAATCAAGTTTTCTATCTTTAATTATTTGATACAAAGAAGTTAACAGTTGATCTCTTGTTTGCTGATTATATATAAAACCTCTGCTATTAAATGCACTTATCTGGATATGAGGCAACCATCTACTCCAATTCCAAAGGTTTAGTTCATCTTCTCTAAAAATTGGAATAAACTGTACATCATGATAACTGTGAAACACCGCTATTTGCATCATTAGTTGCTGTATTTGTTCTATTGCTATTTTTCTTGTTCCTATATAACCTGTAGGTACATGAATATCACCCTTAACAGGAACATTTGGAATATTTCTATAGTGTGATAATAGGTTATTTATATCTCCTATTACTTCTTCTCTTACCTTAGAAGTTTCAGATTTGCTATATTCTATAGAAAAACTCGGTTCCACTTCCCCTGTACCTAATCTATAAGTAAGAAAATCAAAATAATATGGTGTTTTTTCATATATCCTTCTATCCACTTCTTTTGGCATTTGCAATATTTTCTTCATATCTGGATAATGATGTTCTAACGATTGCTTTTGCTCTTCTTTACAAGTAGCAAATTCTAGTTGTTTTTCTTCAAGATACTCTTTGTAGTCTTTAACTTTCTTTTGTTGGCGTTCTTTGAATTTTTTTCTATCCGAAACATAGCTATGTATCGATGTTATAATAGTAACTGTTGACATTCCAAACATCATTATCATCATTGTTCCACTAGAAGAATAGATATACATCAATATTGTAAAGAAAATCATAGCCGAAGGCATCATAAGTAATCTTAGAAGGGACTGCCTAGATTCCTCTTCTTCCATCGGAGGTGTTCCAACGGTCACTTTATCTGTTGGTTCCCTTAAAATAATACGTGGCGAACGATGAAACTCCTCCGCTCTATTCTCATATTGCTCATCTTCATCATATGTTATCATGCTACTTTTCAATGCAAAATTACTGAATAGGCTCAAAGACGTACTTAATACTTTTATGCTTAATCCTTCTAAAAATACTATCTCATCGGATTCTTTTAAAGAAACTTCACCTGTAGTCTTATTCCCATTTAAATAAAAATATCCTTCACTTACGATTTTTGTTTCTTCCTCATAACTTATCAAAACAGGAAACTTAATCTCTTTAAAACAAATATCTGCAAGATCTGTTGAATCTATAAGAACATTTTTTCTATCCAATAAATAATGTGTATTTTTTGTTAGAATCAACAGACTAAGCTCTAATCCACCCACTTTTACATTATGAGTTCCTTGAGAATATTCGCTATCATTTATAATTACTCTATCATGTTTTACGCGTATTAAAACCTCTTCTATCGGTTCCTCTACATAAATATCACATTCTTTTCTATTTCCTAGACGATATTTTCTATTAGGGTAAAGTATATAATTTTTTTCTTTATAAATAATATAAACCTTCATTTCTTCCTCCTATTTTTTATCGTCTTTTTTTATTTCTTCTTCAGATCCTAAATACTTTTTCTTCAGCTCGTCTAGTTTTGATTTATAACTATTTAGTTGCTCTGTTCGTTTTTCTGAAGACAACTCTGGATTACGCTGTAATTCATCTATTTTCTTAGTTATACCATACATTAGTAATTGTGGATCATCTAAAAAGCTTGCAACGTCTATAGCTTCATCTATCTTAGCTTGACCTATCAAAATCCAATAGCTTAAGTAGTCAGCATTAGATTGATTATTTATTTTGCTTAATCGCTCTTTTTGTTTTTCTGTCAATGGCTCAGACTGAATAACTGAATAAGCTACAATATATTTATCTTCTTGACTGATAGACTTTCTATTCATTTTCTTACTTTTTTCTATAACATTAGAATAATCTTTATTTATAAATGATAATCTTATATCTGCAATTTTATCTTTTTGAGGAATTGAGTACAATAACATATACCCTATAAAAACTCCTAATACTATCGTTGCTATACCCGTTATAAAAATACTTGTTTTTAAAAATTTGATATTTTTCCTTGTTACTCGTGTATAATTTTCTATATTATCTTGCTTTTCTTTATTATAAAAATCTGATAATACATTAACAACACCATCTAATGTTGGCTCTTTGGCTATTTTTTCACAGAACAGATTTCCTCTGTAAAATTCTAATGCTCCCGCCGCCAACTTATCATAATCTGCCTTTACATCTATTATTGAGATAGCTATAGCTTTATATTGATTTAAAAATTCTTCATAAGAAATTCTGTCATATGGATATACTTGGTTTACCACCCCTCTATAAACTAAAAGCGGTATCCCATTTTCTGTAAATACTATTGATTCTTTATCGAAACGATATGTATACTTAGAGCTTTCTAAATCTGTATAAATTTTTGATAGATTAATAAGGTAACGTAATTTATCTTCTAAATTTAATAACATTATCTTGTTATAATCATCATATTGCTCAAGAACTTCACTCTTTATTCTGATGTTATCTTCATCAACTTCTATAGTTGTATCTACAAAAAATGGTGATTTCGCCACCAATAACGCCTGCGCTATTTCCTTATTTCCTTTAATCTCTTCTTTCGTTATCTCCACAACATATTCCATCAATGCATCTCTCCTTTCATATATTAAATTCTTTCTACTATTAGAAAACTCCCACTTCTAATATCTGAAAAATCTGCTATTCTACTAAAACTAGTTAATAAAACATTTGTCCCTCTTACCCTAACAATAGGATTATCTATTTCTAATTGAAGAGAGTATGCTTCCACTAATGTTTGTAATAATTCTTTTGTTGTTATTTTTTGAGGAATTCTTATATCCATCACCCTATCTAAATACACTCCAAAGTCTATACTAATATCTATATATTCAACACTCATTATACCCCTCTTTTCTTATAGAATACCTTAACAATTGACAATGTCATCACAAAAAACGCCCCTATTATTATCAATATGTTCTGCCAGTTAAAAACACTTTTTTTCTCTTTTAAAATAATTTTCGTGTTTTCTGAATTTCCTTTTTGTTGATTTGCCAAAAATATACTCTTTTTATAATTGTCTAGCTCTGTTTCTTTTTTTATCTCCATATCGAAGATAAGAGCCTTATCTTTTTTATAAGATATAGACTCTTTTTCTTTCTGTTCTGAGATATTTTTTGTTAAAGCTTCATTAAATAGTTTTGTTAATTCTGTTTCTTGTTCAACATAGTAGCTTTCCTTTTGATATGCACTTTGCGATATTCTTGTGTCTATTTTCAAAGCACCATCTTCGGCATATACGTCTTGTTGGAAGAACAATATACAGCTTAATATTATCGGGATTACTTTAAAAACTTTACCCATTTCATACCTCTATTAAATATTCTTTATCTTTTTATATTCTGACATATTTAAAACTGAAACTAAAATCATAAGGATAAATGAAATACCAAAAACAACACCCCAGCCATCTTGATTATTTAAAAATGATGTTAATGCATTTTCTATGTAATTCAATGGAGATATATAAGATAGTACCTCATTTGCTTTTGTTCTCTCATCTAGCAGCTGTCCTGCAGTTACTAAGTATATCAATAAAATACTTATACTAATCAATAGTCCTGTAGATTTGATTTTATTTAACAACCAATTATTCATTCCTGTAAATAAGACCATTAAAACAAACATTAACGCAATTAATCCTAATGTCTTTTCAAATACAAAATCTAATTTTCCTCCTACTATTAAGCCCATAATCATAGATAGGACAAAGCTTAATCCTAGCAGTATAGTCATAGGTAGTGAGGCATTCTTCCACTGAACCCTTGAAATATATCTCTGATTCTGGATTTTTGAAAAATCTGTATTTTGCAACATATGAGCTAATAAAATACTTATTAGATAGATAACCATCGTCACAACAAGTCCTGTACGTGTATCTTGTTTTATTGATAATTTTGGTAAATTATTTTCAGAGACTAACTTATTAATATTCCCCGCATTCACAGGATTTGATAGATAGTCATAAACAGCTTTGTTCTTGCTATTACCATCTTTTGTGTTACTTAATACTTTAGAAAAAGTTTTTAAAAACTCTTCATTATCACCGTAGTTGGCATCCATAGAAGATTTCAACTCATTAACTTTTGATGATAACCCCATACCATCTTGTTCCAAAGTCTTCACACTATTGCCAAGATTTTCAAAACCTTTATTTATTGTTTCTGATGTGGATTGATTTGATTTAGTATTATTAAGTAGCGTATTACTTGCTGTCATTAACTTAATCAAATCTTTATTAATATCCATACTTACTGTAACTAATTCCGTATTATCTCTTTTCTCAGTATCTTTAAACTCTGGTTTTTCCTCTAAAGTTTTTGATACTTTTTCTGTTTCTGAGATTACCGCTCCTAAGTTATTTGAAAGATCTTTTGTAGTTTTTCTTAATTCACCTACAACTTTATTCAATTCTTCAACATTAACTTTCAAGCCTTTTATTTCATCAAATTTTTCTTGAGGTATTGTCAGCTCTTTTTTCAACTGATTAGTTATTGTTTTTTCAACAAGCGAAGTTAAAATTTTATTTATGTCTTTTAACTCTGCTTTTTTCAATAATGATCCTTCTTTTGGCTCTAACGAATCAAAATTATCTTTATTTAAGTCTAATCCATATATTGTTTTTACGACTGTAAATAAATTATTATAATTTTTCAAATCATTGTATATTGCTTCATTACTATCACTAAATTTAAATGGTAATTCAAATGGGAAAATAACTTGTGTTTGTGTAATTGTATTATGAAAATCTTTATCCTCTTTTGAATAAAGGACTTTCTTTTGTTTTGTCCCATCTTCTGCTACAACTTCTGCCTCTTCACCTTCACCTTGTGCTACAGATATATTTCTAACTGTGTCTGCTTTTACATCTACCACAGCCGGAGTCATCAGGAGTACGTCTTCTTTATACTCTAATTTATAATTTATAGTAAGCTCTTCTGCTGGTTGATTTAATTCTATAACAAACTCATTATCATTTATTTGTTTAACTGATCCATAATTAGTACTTACTTCTTTAAACTTGTAAAGAGGATTCACCAGTAGTTGTACTCTTGTATATTTCTCCTCACCTTTTGTAAGTGTTATTGTACGAGTTGTTTTTAGTTCCGTTCCAGCATTTTCTTTTAAACTATCCAACCTTGCTTGACTAAGTGTTTGATTTTTTTGTGTTAAAGTAATTTTATTTTTCTGAGAAAACTTCTCTGCAAATCGATTTATATTTTTTAAATATTGCTTATCTGCATCACCTAAATGAAGTTTTTCTATTGTTGCTTCGTCATAATACGGCAACTCTCTTACAGCTTCGCTGACTTTTTCAATCATTGAACCTTTTAAATCTTCTACCAATAATCCTATAGTCTGCTCATTTGCTTGTCCTATAGCATTTTTTTTCAACGATTCTGCCACTGCTTCATTTATTTTATCTTGATATGTAGCCATAATATCTAATACACTCTTATTCATAGTACTAAATGTAGTCAGCATAGTTTCAATAGCCTTGTTTAAGTTTTCTGCTTTTTTCTCCGCATCTGAAAAGGCTACTGGATTCATCAACTCTCCATCTAAGTGTTTTTGAGTTGTTTTTAAATTAGACAGTTCATCTTTTACTGATAATTTTTTAAACTCTTCATCATATTTCTTCAAATTATCTTCTCTTGTTTGAATAGAAGTTTGCCATTGTTCTTGTAAAAGTTTTATTTTCTCTATCTCTTTTTCATATGTTTTATTCGTGTCTATAATTGACGTGAAAGCTTCATTAGTATTATTTATACTCTTATGAAAACTACTATAAGAAGACATCATACCCTCACTACTATTACTCACTCCTTTAAATTGATTTGAGTAATCTGTAAGTGGCGTTAATAAATTAGATTGGTATTTATTTAAAACACTTCTCTCACGACCAACAGCCGCTCCTACTTGTGTCTGAGATGACTGTAAGTTCCCTATAATACTTGAGAAATACACATTAATAATATCTTTATTAAAAAATTGTTTTATTTCAGATATTGCTTGCTCAGCTTGCTTTACGATATCTTTTTTATCTGATTTTATTTTATACTGAAATATCGCTTGCTTTGGACTATTACTCTCTAACGCTAAAACATCTTCTGAAAACTTACTCGGTAGGACTAGCATAATATTATAATTACCATTTTCTAACCCTTTTTCAGCAATAGCTCTACTTACTGTTTCTAATCTATATTCTGTATTTTCTTTCAATGTAGTTAACAGAACACTACTCATCTGAACATTATCACCATTATATACAGCACCATTATCTTCATTTACAAAAGCAATTTTTATATCGTTATTCGTTACTTTCGTTTCTTGATTTCCTGTTGTAATCGGTCGTGGTTTTATTACACCGTAAAATATTATTGTAGCAGCCAAAAACATAATTACGGATGATAGTATAGTTAATCCTTTTTTATTCATCTTACATCTCCTTCACTAAAAAAAGAGGTTGACTTAAATCCCCAACCTCTTTCTTCTTATTTTTAACCGTTTAAACCAAAATTACGTGATAGGTCTTGGTCGTGTTGTTGCATAGCTTGTGCTGTCTTATCTAATTGTACATTGATTTGTTGCATTAACTCTGCAAAATTTTGAACTTTCGGTTTTAATTCATTAAATTGATTGTCAAAACCTTGGAAAGCTTGACCTTCCCATTCTCCGCGTAAAGTATCTTGTAATCTTTGTAAATTACTTAAAATTGTATTAATATCTTCTGATGCTCTCCCATACTCGCGCGCACGGCTTTGTAGTACCTCTGGAGAAACTCTAATTTGTCCTGACATAGTCAATCTCCTTTTCTCAATTTTATTTCCTATAGTATAACATATTATAAATATATTTACAAGTTATATTATAATTCAAAATATCTCTTTAGAATCTAATATCTATAGCACTTATTCTTGATCCCCAAAACAATCCCCTATAAACATCTTATAATATTCTAAACTTCTATTTACCTCTTCTAACTTCTGATTTAGTGCTTTTATCGCCTCGCCACTCATACCTTCTGTTCCTATATGCTCTTTTACATATTTTATTTCACTTTGGCTCTTTTCTATTATTCTCTTTGCTATTTTTTGAGAGTTTACTATCTCATCTAAATCAAAAGCCTTATAGACTCCCTCTTCTATTATTTTCTTTAGATTTGGTTCTAGATAACTTAGATTACTCTTGGTACTTTCAGTAGTATATATTACTTGTACTATCTTACTTTTGTTTGATATTACTTTCTCTTGAACACCTTCGATTCCTATTATTACAGCCTCTGGATATAACTGTTTAAATTTTCCCCAATTTATTATTCTTGTACTTATTTCCTTTGTTATCATTGAATTCTCTATATATTCTTCTAATAATACGGTTTTCCCATAATTTCCTATCACTTTTTTAACTGTACTTTCTAAATTTATGACACGTTTTATCCAGTTTACTAACCCTTCAGAAAATGAAGACAAGCTTTCTCCCATTATTTGAGTTACTTTGTTTGCATACTCCTTACTTCTTTTTTCTACTTGTTTATCAAACGCTTGAATTACATCTTTTACATCATCAAATATTTCATCACGTTCTAAATAGGCTTTATAGCTCTGTGGCATGTTTTTTACCGGATTACTTCCTATGAAAACACCTTGTTGTAGTTTTGTACCTATCCATCTATCTTGTTCTTCAAAGTTTTCCGCTAATCCTTGCGTTAGTTCTGCTGTGTTTTGGAGTTGTTTTTCTAACTCTTCTATATTTTTTTCAGCTACTTCTAACACTTGTTTTAAAGATTGACTTATTCCATCTTCTTTTCCTGTTCTTAGTCCATCTCCCTCGAATGTTTTATCACTTTCTTCTAGGAGATGCTTAGTACTACTTTCTATTCCTTGCCACGATTTTAATATAGTAGGCCTTTTTTCAAAGTAACTTGACATATCATCTGCTCGCTCTTTAATGCAATGATTTAATAGACGCTCGCTCTCATTTCTCAATCTAAGTAATTGTCTATTATATTCTGTTGGATCTAGTTCTACTCTATCAACTAACACCTTCTTATCACTTGGAAATTGATCCATTCTTAACTCGTATGTTTTTTGAAGACTCTCTAGAATATCTTTATTTTTTATAATTTCACCTATCGAGTCTTTTAGCACATCCAATATCAATGGTATTTGAGCACTATTAAGCTCCTCTCTGATACTCTCACTTACTTGTTCTTTTCGTTTATTAAAATCCATTCCTACTTTATTATTTTTTTCTATACATAATTTTGTTATTCTTTTTATTGTTTCTAGATCGCCTAGTACTCTTGTTTGAATGTTGTTACTTAAAGTTTTTAAAACTTCTGGGTTAAGTTGAATTTTTTCTCCACTCGCTATGCTAGCTTTATCATTCAATAAATTTTTTCTTTTTAAATCTAATTCTCCTAATCTAACATCTATCTTTCCATCTCCATCAATATCTATATTCACTTTCTGAAATAATATTTGATTAGTTATTTTTTCTATTTCCTTTCTTGCCTCTTCCGAGTCAATAATGTCTGATAAGCTATGAATTCCTGCATTTGTTAAAAAATATTCTCTTCCTATATATTTTCCTTTTAGAGCATACGCAACCATAGTTAGTAAATCTGTTTCGGATTGTATCCTTAGCACTTGTCCGGTAAAAGTTTCTTCTAACTTCATTATTTTTTCTAGATACTCTTCTTGAATCGGTTTTAATTGCCTACTAACAAACTTGGCTGGTTCAAGCGAACCAAATGTTCTTATTATGGTATCTTTTGTGAGTTTATCTACTACATCAACAAAATTATCTGAAGAGATATGTAATGGCGCTGGATTATATATTATTGTTTTCTGGACATTGTAGTACAATGCAATCCATTGCGCCAAATTTCCTCCTAAGCTATGCCCTGTTAATATTATATCATCTCCATATTCAGCTCTTATTTTTTCATAGAATTTACGCGCTGGATCAACGTGACCGTCTCCTAGTCCTAGAGCTATTCTCCCAATATCTGTTTTAACCACATCATTCCATGCGTCACCTTTAAAATTTGTCCCTGTATATGCAAGAATTACTTCTCCTGTATCTTTATCTTTAAATGCTGTTCCGCTTGTACCTGTATCTTTATCATAAAAATCATCTAGGTATTCTAGGTTTTCTGGATAAGTGCCTTTCATATTCCTTTTGACAGTTTCTAACGTCTCTTTACTCTCTGATATTCTAGCTTTCTCAAACTCATATGTTGTTTTAGAAGCATATAATGTATTATTCTGCATACTTCTACTTACCTTTCTCTTCTACTACCTTTTCTGAAAAATCAACCTCAGTATTTTCCCCTATAATTATTGTATGAAAATATGTTTTATCTCTCTCACTATATTGCCCTATAATATCAAAACTCACCTTTTGTTTGTTTATTCCTAAATAATCATCTATCTCTTTATTTGTAAAAAGATATTTTATATTGTAACTATCCGTTTCAAAGCTGTACGATTTATCTTTTATTTCTAATTTTTTTAATATATCCTTATTTAACTTCAGTTTTTGGAATAAGAAATAATTTTTTGGTAATAACTCAGTTGTTAACTCTGCCTTTTCTAAAACCAAGCCCTTATCCTTTATATATTCCACCTTACTTTCTTTTTCTATTGTTTCTTTAAACGGATCATATTCTCTATAAATTTCCTTCACAATTCCTTCTATTTTTTTTGTTTTTGGATTACCATTCACTTCTAGCTTTATAATTCGATTTTTACCATTTTTTTGTGATATTCTTGCTTGTTCTATTCTAAATCCATTCGGAAATTTCTCAAATAAATCTTCTGGATTTTCTGTGGGGTAGACTTTTTCTATATCTGATACTTCATTTTCTAGCCAACTTCTACTGCCTTTCCCCGTTATTCCGCAACCTGCTGTCATCATTAACACTCCTCCTACTATTATTGTTCCTATAATTCTCGTTAATTTCTTTTTTGCTTTGATTTCTTTCTCATGTTTTTCTTCCTTCATTTCCCTACTCCTCTTTTTTATTTTTTTACCATTATATCATACTTTGACTCTTTTAGTTAATTAATTATAAAAACAAGACTTCTAGTATCAATGTTAACTCTTTTCTTTTTATTTCTTCTTTATCAAACAACTTAACTCCTTCTAATAACATATTCAACCAAAAAGACTTTACTCTTAACTGATGAGAATGATACGTACCCCTTCCACTGGTTTGTCCAGCAAAAGGGGTACATATCATTCTTACCTCTCTTTTTTTCACCTCTACAGCATCATATCATCGTTAATAATATTGCTTCCACTATTCTTTTTAAATAATTCTAGTAATTTTGCTACGGTTAAATCTTTTTTCTCTTCACCTTTTATATCTACAACAACATGGCCTTCGTGAAGCATAACTAGACGATCACCGTATTCTATTGCGTGTTCCATGTTGTGAGTTATCATAACTGTTGTTAAATTATTTTTCTTAACGATTTTATCCGTAAGTTTCATTACCATAGCGCTTGTTTTTGGATCAAGAGCCGCAGTATGTTCATCTAAAAGAAGAAGTTTAGGTTTAACAAGTGTCGACATAACCAAAGTTAACGCTTGGCGTTGCCCCCCTGATAAAAATTCCACACTACTCTTCAATCTATTTTCTAGACCTAATCCTAATTCCTCTAATGCTGTTTTGTAAAGTTCTCTATCTTCTTTTTTCACACCTGGAGAAAAAGATCTTGATTTTCCTCTTTTTAGCGCTATTGCCATATTTTGCTCAATAGTCATCCT
>ERZ772766.1175-NODE-1175-length-14400-cov-7.695713_pt1 | contig 14400 bp, 11 predicted proteins | sample MGYA00511379_ERZ772766 | MGnify/ENA primary metagenome ERZ772766 (study PRJEB29015, sample SAMEA2737895) | human oral metagenome | biome: human oral; feature: human-associated habitat; material: dental | place: China | collected 2116 ...
ACGAAGGCGATGACGACGGCAGGCGTGAGCTGGCAGAGCACGCGGAGGGCTTGCTCGGCGGTGATGCTGTCAAGGAATTCACTGCCCTCACGCCAGTTGGTCGAGAGCATGATCTGCGCCAAGTCCATGTTGTAGGTCACATGGTAGAGCCCGATGAGGTAGAGCTCGTAGGCTGAGAGGGTGAGGACGACGACGGAGAAGAGGAGCCCGAGCGTGCGGGTCAGCCACTTCCATGGGGAGAGGGCGAAGAGGAGGGTCAGGAGGCTCGCCCAGCCCCCGATGCGGAGGAGCTGGCTGAGGACCAGCGGGAGCACTTCGCCCGAGGGCACCTCGGTCTGATAGGGTAGATAAGCCAGTAGCACACGCAGCTGGGCGAGGAAGACTAAGACGAAGAGCCAGAGACGCTCGCTTAGTCGCCTGCCGAGGGCTGCGTGTGCTACTCGGTGAAGTATGGAGGGAAGTCCCCGCATTTATCTGTGCTTACTGAAGAGACGCTGGGCTACCTCGCGGGCTTCCGCGATGATAGCTTCCTGCCCTGGCACGTGCTTGTCGCGCATGAGGATGCGCCCATCGACGATGACGGTGTCGATGCAGCTGCTGCCCGAGGTCGCATAGACGAGGTTCGACGTGAGATCATTCAGTGGCACGAGCTCAGGCGTATTGAGGTCGACGAGGCAGACGTCTGCCAGACGGCCCTCTTCGATGCGCCCTGTGTTGAGGTCGAGGATGTCTGCCCCCACAGCTGTAGCAGAGGCGAAGATGTCATCAGCCTTGCACGCCGTGCTGTCGAAGCGCCAAGCCTTCCCGAGGAAGGAAGCGAGCTTCATCGCTACGACCATGTCGAGGTTGTTCGACGAAGAGCAGCCGTCCGTACCGATACCGATACGGATGCCACGGCGCTTCATCTCCTCGTACTTGAAGGTGTAGCCGCTGGCGAGCTTCATGTTGGAGGCTGGGTTGTGCACGACGGAGACGTTGTGCTTCGCGAGCAGATCCATCTCCTCATCATCTACCCAGACGACGTGCGCCAGTACGAGGTGCTCGCTGAGGATACCGAGTTTCTCGAGGTAGCGCACAGGGCTGAGGCCATGCAGGCGGATACATTCCTCTACCTCGCCCTTGGTCTCAGAGAGGTGCAGGTGGATCTTCACGCCGTGCTCGACTGCGAACTGATGGCAGAACTGCAGCTGCTCACCGCTCACCGTATAGATAGCGTGTGGGCCGAGGGTGAAAGTGATGCGGTCGCTGAACTCGCCGAAGCGCTCCATATATTCGTAGCTACGCTTGCGGTCCAGTGCAGCACGCTCGGGGTTGCCTTGGTCGAAGAGCGTGTAGGAGAGATGTGCACGTAGCCCCATCTCTTCGACAGCCTTGGCAGTCTCCAGCGGGTGCATGTACATATCGAGGAAGCAGGTCGTGCCCGAGCGAAGCATCTCGAGACAGGCGAGCTTGGCGCCGACATAGACGTCATGCGGAGTCATCTGCGCCTCGACGGGCCAGATATAGTCCTCGAGCCACGTCATCAGCGGTAGGTCATCGCCGTAGCCACGGAAGAGCGTCATCGACGCATGGGTATGCGTATTGATGAAGCCGGGGATGATCGCCTTGTCAGTGCCGTCAAGCACCTCCGCTCCTTCGGGAGCGGAGATACCTGGGGCGATACGAGTGATCAGGTTTCCCTCGATGAGGACGTCGGTAGTCGTCGTCCCGTGGAGGACATTCTTTATTAGGATAGAGGTCATAGATATCTATTCGGGGTGAGGAGCCTATCGCTTGGGGTAAATCTTGTAGAACTCGGCGACGGCCTCGATACCCTTGTAGAAGATGTCGAGGGGAAGGTTCTCATTGGGTGAGTGGATCGCATCGCTTTCCAGCCCGAAGCCCATAAGGATAGTCTTGATCCCGAAGACACGTTCGAAGGCTGCGATGATGGGGATACTACCACCACTACGTAGGCCAAGAGGACGCTTGCCGAAGGCTACACCGACAGCTTCTTCGGCTGCACGGTAAGCAGGCAGGTCGATGGGGCAGAGGTAAGCCTCGCCACCATGCATCTTCGTGACCTTCACACGGACGTACTTGGGAGCGATACCTTCGATGTAGTCTACGAGTGCTTGGCTGATCTCCTTGTGATCTTGATTAGCTACGAGACGGCAAGAGACCTTAGCATAAGCCTTAGAAGGAAGGACAGTCTTCGAGCCTTCGCCCTGATACCCACCCCAGATACCGCACACGTCGAAGGAAGGACGGCAGCTATTACGCTCGAGCGTATGGTAACCCTTCTCACCGAAGAGGTCATCTACGTCGAGGAACTTCTTGTAGGCCTCTTCATCGAAGGGGATCTGACGGATCATCTCACGCTCTTCGGGGGTCAGGTCGACGACCTTGTCGTAGAAGCCAGGGATGGTGATACGTCCGTCCTTGTCCTGCACCTGAGCGATGAGCTTACAGAGCTCGTTGATGGGGTTAGCGACAGCACCGCCGAAGTGACCCGAATGCAGGTCGTGATCGGCACCCGTCACTTCGATCTGCCAATAAGCTAAGCCACGCAAGCCCGTCGTGATCGAAGGAGTCTCGGCGCTGAGCATGCTGGTGTCGGAGACGATGATGTTGTCGGCCTTGAGCATCTCAAGGTGTTCGCGGCAGAAGGGTTCAAGGTTCGTCGAACCGATTTCTTCTTCCCCTTCGAGGAGGAACTTCACGTTACAGTTCACGAGTCCGAGGGCAAGCGCCGTCTCGAAGCCCTTGATCTGGATCATTGACTGGCCCTTGTCGTCGTCCGCACCACGTGCCCAGATGTGACCGTCACGCACTTCGGGTTCGAAGGGTTCGCTCTTCCAGAGGTCTAGTGGTTCGGGGGGCATCACGTCATAGTGACCGTAGACGAGAAGCGTAGGAAGGGAAGGATCCTTCTGGTAGTGACCGAAGACGATAGGGTTGCCTGGCGTCTGGAAGATCTCTGCGTGCTGGACGCCGATCTTCTTTAGGTGGCTCTGCCAATACTCAGCAGCTCGCTGCATGTCGGGCTTGTGCTCGCTCTTGGCGCTGACCGAAGGGATGCGGATTAGTTCAAAGAGATCCTCGAGGAAGCGTCCTTCGTGCTCGTGGATATAGTCCTTGATTTGGCTCATAATGGGTCTAGTTCTTAGGATGAATGTATTGTTTGAGGGGAGCGAAGGCCTCTAGAGTCCTCAGCTTTGCCCTACTAAAGGTAGGAAAAAACTCTGTCTTTTCTGCGTTAGTCCTTGGCTTTCCTCGTCTTTCGCAGGGCTTGTCGGAAGTGAATACCCTCGAGGGTGAAGTAGCGCTTGGAGGGTCGGAGGTGTACTTTGACCTCCTTAACGTGGAGTGTAGGGTTGAACTTCTCCCCCTGCTCGATGACTTGGCTCTTGAAGGTGGGCATCAGGTGGCCGAGGCGTCCGTAGTCGACGATGGCACCCTCTGCGACGAGGTCGCGGGCAGTATCTGCAGCGAGGTTGAGGACGCTCTGCACTTCCATGTAGTTGAGCGTGGTGTTATGGGCGACCAGTTCGCAGAATCGCTCGAAGTCGACGTGATAGCGTCCCGTGAGCCGAGCGATCTGCATGGTCTTCCCACGGTGCTTTCCGAAGGTAACCTTCCGAGGGAAGAGGACGTACTGAAGTGTTTTGCTTGTCATAGTACATTGTGTAGTTGGGCGAAGTAGCTGAAGGGGAGGGTGGAAGGTCAGCTACTTCGTGCGGTTTATTGCTGGGGTAAAGGTAGTTAGTTTCGTTGGAATGCGAAATCTTATCAGGTTAAGTTCGGTGACTTTTAAGATTAGATTTGCTAGATTCTACGGTCAAGCATACTAACTTTCTTGCTTGAATATGTAAATTAAAGCGAATAAACTTCCAAGTTAGTACGTATAAATATTCCATTTTATACGTATAAACTTATCTATTTATACGTATGAAATATCAAGTTTATACGTATGAATGAAAGCATTCATACTGATCCATAGAAGAACTTATACGTATAAATGATATAGTTCATTCGAAGGATCTATTAGGGACAAGCATAGGAATCGGCATAATACACCTGAAGTCTTTGGGTAAAGCGTGTGCCTATTCGATGTCAAGTTGCATTCTTTTGCTCGTAAACCTACTTGGCTCTGTGTCCGAAGACACTTGGCTTTCCTCGATAAGGAGCTCTGCTTTTTGCACCAAGCTCCTTGACTACTTGCCCCTAAGTCCATGCTTCTCGCTTCACTTCTCGCTAGTTTCTCCTTGAAAAGCAAGATATAATGCGTAGCTTTGTGTCAATCACCACAACGTAAACGCAATGAGACAGAAGTTCACCTTGATTACCTTGGGCGTGCGAGACTTTCAGAAGTCGTTGGCTTTCTATGAAGGTTTGGGCTGGAAGCAGTCCAAGTTCAGCCAAGAGGAGTATGCGCTCTTCCCTCTGGGAGGTATCGTCTTGGGGCTATATCCTCTGAAGAGTTTGGAGCAAGATACGACGCTTCGCTACCAAGCCAGCTCTTTTGCAGGAATGACCATCAGCTATAATGCCCGCTCGGAAGAGGAGGTCGATGCTGTCTTGGAGGAAGCTAAGCGGCTCGGTGCAACGATCGTCAAGCCTGCCCAAATGGTCTTCTGGGGCGGGTATAGCGGTTACTTCAAGGACTTAGACGGCTACCTCTTTGAAGTTGCCTTCAATCCTTTCTGGCCGATGGATAGCGAGGGTAACCTTGTCCTATAGAGTAGCCGAACATCAATAATCATCCGTAGCAGACGATGGAACTACAGACCGAACGACTATTGTTAAGACCTTGGCGGGAAAGCGATGCTCCTGCCCTCTTCAAGTATGCGCAGAACCCGAACGTCGGGCCTATTGCAGGCTGGCCACCACACACGAGCGAGGAGGTCAGCCGTGAGATCATCCGTGCCGTCCTCTCCGAGTCGGGGAACTTCGCCGTGGTGCTCAAGGCGACGAATGAAGCCATCGGCTGCATCGGGATCATGACCTTAAGAAGCGCTATCCATACCGCAACTATCGCAGAGGGCGAATGCGAGTTGGGCTTTTGGATCGGTGAACCCTTCTGGGGGCAAAGTCTCATCCCCGAAGCAGTCAATGAGTTGCTTCACTATGCCTTCGAAGACTTAGCGATGCGTGTCGTATGGTGTGGCTACTACGATGGCAATGTGAAGTCCCAGCGGGCGCAGGAGAAATGTGGCTTCATCTTCAGCCACGCCAGCGAGAATAGACCGGTTCCCTTACTCGGCGAAGTACGTACCGAGCACTTCACGAAGCTCACCCGAGAAGCGTGGCTACAGCGAAGGAATCAGCAAGCTAGCTAGCTCCTTCGATAGCGAAAACGACGACACCCCGCAAGGTGACTGCCTATCGTAGGCGAGTCCCTTGCGGGGTGTCTAGCTTAAAGGTATATCGTATGCCCCTTAGAGGCGACGTGCACCGTCGGAGATGACTACATCGTAGAACTTGGGCTGGATGCCGTACTTCGCTTCGTAGCGCTTCTTGACTTCGGCGATGAAGCTATCGTGAAGCTCTTCCTTGAGGAGGTTGATCGTACAGCCTCCGAAGCCACCACCCATGACACGAGAACCCGTGACACCGAACTCACGAGCCAGGTCGTTGAGGAAGTCGAGCTCTTCGCAGCTCACTTCGTAGAGCTTGCTCATGCCGTGGTGCGTCTCGTACATCTTCTCACCGACGGTCTGGTAGTCACCCTTGTCGAGGGCTTCGCAGACAGCCAGGACACGCTCGACTTCGCCGATGACGTAGGCTGCACGCTTGTAGTCCTCTTCGCTGACTTCATTCTTCACCTCTTCGAGCTGAGCAAAGGAAGCATCACGGAGGAACTTGATCTCAGGGTAACGCTTAGCGAGGACGGCTACAACATTCTCACAGCTCTCACGACGCTTGTTGTAAGCTGAGCTAGCGAGCTCATGCTTGACACAGCTGTCGACGAGCAGGAGACGATAGCCCTTAGGATCGAAGGGGTGCTCTTCGTACTCGAAGCTCTTGCAGTCGAGGCGAAGGAGCTTACCAGCCTTACCGAAGACCGAAGCGAACTGGTCCATGATACCGCACTTCACGCCGCAGTAGTTGTGCTCGGTAGCCTGACCGATCTTCGCCATATCCCACTTAGAGAGACCGAGGGAGAAGAGATCATCGAGAGCGAAGGCGAAGGTGCTCTCCAGCGCTGCCGACGAAGACATCCCTGCGCCGAGAGGGACATCGCCTGCGAAGACCGTGTCGAAGCCAGCGATCTGGCCGCCACGCTTCTGGATCTCACGGCATACACCGAAGATGTAGCGTGCCCAAGATTGGCTGGGGGCATCCTCTTCCTTGAGGCCGAACTCTGCCGATTCGCCGAGGTCGAGTGCGAAAGCACGGACGCGGTCCGTACCATTGGGACGGATCTCAGCGACCATAGCCTTGTCGATAGCGCCGGGGAAGACGAAGGCGCCGTTGTAGTCGGTGTGCTCACCGATGAGGTTGATACGGCCAGGAGACGTGTAGAGGGTACCGGCTTCGCCGTAGAGAGATGCGAACTTGTCGCGGATAGCTTGTGTATTCATCTGAGTGATGGGCTTGATAGGAGTGAGTAAACGTGGTATGATAGCAGTCCCCCTGACGCACCAGAAGGGTGCGGGAGGGGGACTGATGGGATTGTCCTTAGAGGACTAAGGGAGCTGGCGAACCTTGTGACCTACGAGAGCGTAGTAGAGGAGGTAAGCTTCACCGATGAGGACGATGATCCAGGTGAACTGCCAACCGCCGAGGCTGTCTGCGAGGAAGCCTTGTACAAGGGGCAGGATAGCACCACCGACGATACCCATCATCAGGGCACCCGAGCCAGCAGACGTGTACTTACCGAGCTTGTCGATAGCCAGTGAGAAGATAGCCCCCCACATGACGGAGTGGAAGAGACCAGCACCGGCGAGGAGGTAAGGATTGTTTAGGATCATACCGCCGAGGACGAGGAGACCTGCGCCCAGAGAGGTGATGAGGAGCTGCTTGCTGGCGCTGATGCTGCTGAGGAAGCTACCACAGAGACGGCCGACGAGCATCAGACCCCAGTAGATGGTAGCCAGAAGTGCTGCATCCGAAGGATCGAAGTTGAGGCTCTTACCATAGAGGTTGATGTTGTTCCCGATACAGACTTCGACACCGACATACATGAAGATAGCGACGACACCGAGGGCGAGGTGCGAGAAGCTCCATACGCTCTTTTCGAGGACTTCGCCTTCCTTCTTCTCCGTGCTTGCGATCGCGGGGAGGTGGAGCTTAGAGAGCGCTGCGATGAGACCACCGACGAGGACGATGAGTACGAGGAAGGGGATGTAGAGCGAGCTCAGTGCGATGTCCAGACCGCTCTTACCCGCGAAGATGACCGAAGCCACGAGGATAGGAGCGATGGTAGCCATCGTAGAGTTGGCCGTACCAGCGATAGACTGACGCGTGACACCCGTCGTGCCCTTCACGTCACAAGCGACGATGTAGGGGTTCAGTACTGCCTGCAGGAAGGTCATAGCAGAGCCTGCTACGAAGCCAGCCAGAAGGAAGATGTAGTAGGCCACGGGGATGATGACGACATTAGGATCGTCCGCAGCAGCCTGGAACTTCGCGAGGTCTACTGACTCGAAGACATAGGCTGAGAGCTCATACAGTCCGAAGGCAGCGATCAGCCCAAAGAGACCCGTGATGAGGGTGTTCTTATAGCCCTTCTTCTCGATGCACTTGGCGCTGGGAATACCCATAGCGAGGTAGCCGAGGAAGAAAGCGAAGGTGATCAGCGTGGTGAGCGCATTGGTGAGCGAGCCCGATTTCTGCAGGAAAGCGGCCTGCATAGGTGCTTGGAACTGCCCGTTCAGGTTCGTGATCAGACCGACGAGGGCCATGAGCACGACCATGATGATGAACGGCACCAGATAGCTCTGAGTCTGTTTCTGTTGTGTCATTGCTTACTGTTTATGTGAATGGATTTTGTTTGTTAGCTGGCTAAGCTTCGAGCGTGAAGCGGAAGATCGTCGTCGAGCGGAAGGTCTCTCCAGGATTCAGACGCGTCGAAGGGTATTCGGGCTTGTTGGGGCTGTCGGGATAGTGCTGCGTCTCTAAGCAGAGTGCGGCACGTGCAGGATAGCGGTGATCGTGCTTCCCACGGAGGTTGCCGCTCATCCAGTTGCCCGTGTAGAGCTGTACCCCCGGCTGGTCGGTGTAGACCTCCATGACGATGCCCGTCTTGGGGGAAGAGCAGCGCGAGGCAATAGCGAGCTTGCCCAGCTCCTTGTCTAATATATAGGTGTGGTCATAGCCACGTGCCCAGCGAAGTTGGTCGGTATCGGTGTCGATACGCTCACCGATGAGGTGGGGCGTAGAGAAGTCCATAGGTGTACCTGCTACTGCAGCGGGAGCACCATAGGGGATAGCCGTCTCGTCGGTGGGGAGGTATTCCTTGGCGAAGATCTCTAAGGTGTGGTCATGTACCGAAGGATCGCCTTCGCCGGAGAGGTTGAAGTAGGCGTGATTGGTGAGGTTCACTACCGTAGGACGCGTAGTCGTAGCCTCGTATTCGATGCAGAGCTCGCCTTCATCGGTGAGTGTGTAGACGACACGTACAGTGAGCTGGCCTGGGTAACCTTCTTCGCCGTCGGGGGAAGTGTAGGTGAAGGCGACCTTGTTAGGAGCCAGCTCTTCGCCATCCCAGATGACGGCATTGAAGCCCTTGAGTCCACCGTGCAGGCTGTTCGGCCCATTATTGATGGGGAGCTCATAGCTTGTGCCATCGATGGTGAAGTGACCTCGAGCGATACGATTCGCATAGCGCCCACAGATAGCACCGAAGTAGGCTTCTTCGCTGTGGATATATTCGTCGAGACTGTCGTGACCGAGGACGACGTCTGTATAACCAGTGCGGCTGGGGACTACGAGAGAGACGAGCTTAGCACCTTGGTTAATGAAGTGCGCTTCGGCTCCTGCCTTATTAATCAGAGTGTAGAGCTGGACGGCTTTACCGTCTACGACCCCACGGAAGGCCTCATGGGAGAGCCCGGCTTTATTCTGCTGCATCGTTAGTTTGTAGTTAGTTGGCTGTGAAAGCCACTCAATTGAAGCTTTAACGTGGTCAAATATACGAATAAGTACGCATACAGCCACGGCTCTCAGTACTTTGTCTTGGTGTAGGAAGAATAGATAAGCCGACGCCCCGCATCAAGTAGTTGGTGCGGGGCGTCGGCTTGTATTTGGTAGGGAGTGTAGGCTACTTCTTCGGGGTATAGAGGCGCATGCTCTTGATGATGACGTTTTTCAGTGGGCGGTTGTTGTCATCCGTCTCGACGCGCTGGATCTTATCCACGGTGCCCCAGCCATCGAGTAGGCGGCCAAAGACGGTATATCCGCCATCCAGATGCGCTGCACCGCCCTGGAGCTTGTAGGCTTCGCGCTGCTCGGGCGTGTACTTCCACGAGCGACCAGCTTCCATCTCGTCCAGATCCATGTCGGTATAGTACTTCCCCGTGACGATATAGAACTGGCTGAAGGAGGACTTCTTCTCCGGATTGGTATCATCTCCCTCGCGGGCAGCACCGATATAGCCGCGGACGTGGACGAACTTCTCGGGCATGATCTCTGCCTTTATCGTCGCTTCGTCGGAGTCGCTAGGGAGGGACTTCTCGCGGGAGAGGCCACGGGTCTTTAAGTTCCCAGCCTGGATCATGAAGTCCTTGATCACGCGGTGGAACTGTACGCCGTCAAAGGCATGTTGTCTGACGAGCTTGAGATAGTTGTCACGGTGGACGGGCGTCTCGTTGAAGAGCTCGATGATGAAGTTACCCTTCGTCGTCTCTACGAGGATCTGGGGGCGCTGCTCGCTCTGTGCACTGACGATAGAGCTTAGGCTAAGGGCGCAGAAGAGCGCAAGTAAGGGGCGGAAAAGCTGTCGCATGGAGTGTGTGATGTGTGATGTGTGTGATTAGGGAAGGAGCGGCATGCTGTCGTTGGACGCATCAGCTGTCGTGATGAAGGCCTTGGGGTCAAGATCCTTGACGAGCTTCTTGAGCATAGCGAAGTGCTTGCGCTCGATGATGATGAAGAGCACCTCACGGGGCGTACCCGAGTACATCCCTTGGCCGTGGAGGAAGGTGCCACGCACGCCGACTTGTCCGATGAGTACCTCACGAAGCTCCTGCGTCTTGTCCGAGATGATGAAGACCGACTTGTGGGGATTCTGAGGCTGGAGTGCGTCGACGACCTTGCTGTAGATGAAGATAGCTATCCACGAATAGAGGGGGACACGCCAGTCTTGGAAGACCCACAGCCCGAGAAGGACGATCAGCGAGTCGATGAGCATGATCAGGGTGCTGACCTTCGTGTTGAACGCACGAGACAGTACGCGTGCCAAGGTATCGGTGCCGGCGCAGGTACTTTGTGCCGTGAAGATCATCCATACACTTACTCCGAGCAGGGCCCCGCCGTAGAAGCTACAGAGAATAGACTCTTCGACGAGTGGGCGACCGCCTGACCACGTCTCGATGAGGTCAGAAAAGAGAGCGACGAGGACGAAGGTCACGACAGTCTTGACTGCGGTGATCTTCCCAAGTCCCTTCATCGCCAGGAGGAAGAGTGGGATGTTGAAGACAAGAGCAATGGTACCAAGGCCCAATTCCAGCCTAAAGAGGCTGCGTGCGACCTCGCGGATGACGAGCGCCAAACCATAGACACCGCCCGGGCTAATGTGTGCTGGGGCGAGGAAAAGACTGTAGCCAATGGCCAAAATAAAGGAGCCGAAGACGATGAGAAAGGCATCGAGCAGGAGCTGCTTCTTCGTTGTCGGAGCGGTAGGCATAGTGTATGAGGTAGATGTTTCTCTCACAAAGATAATTCCTCTGGTTGATTCTGCAGCCTCCCGAAGGGAGATCCCGACGAAGTAGCCTGACGAAGCTACTGGATGTGATATGACTTCGCCTCTGAAGTTATATTACCTTGCCCCGAATGTTATATTACTTTCACTCAGAAGTTATATTACTTTCACTCAGAAGTTATATTACTTTTCACTGAATGTTATATTACTTTTTGGTGAAAGTTATATTACTTTTTCCAGCCCCTCCGAATACCCTGTGTAGACAGGCTTTGTAGAGGCCTCCCGAATCGCCTTCTGACCTGACAAAAAAACGCCTTCCCCTCCCTCCGCTCTTGGGCGAAGGAAGGGGAAGGAAAAAGGGCTCTTTCATCACCGAATTAGATCGCGAGGAAGCGGTGAACTGGACGTTGCCCGCGCTAAAGTACCTCGAGCTGGGCGAAGCGCAGGAGGAGCTTCTTCGTCTCGCCGGTGTCGAAGGTGACGGTAGCCTTGGCATTGTCGCCACGACCTTCGAGTTCGTCAATGACACCCGCACCGAAGCGCTTGTGCACGACACGTCCACCGACAGCGAGCGCACCGATACGCTTGTGCTTCTCCTCGGGTGTGTCACTCGCCTCTCGGCGCTCGATGAGGACACGGCGCGAAGGAGCGGGAGGAGCCGAACGGAAGACGGGGCGGTCGGAGAAGTCCGTCGGGAGGTCACCACCTGCGGGACGTACTGCCTTGGGTCGGTCCCAGGGCGAGGCGTGGCTGCTTAATCCTGAGTCGAAGGTCACTAATTCCTTGGGGAGCTCACGGACGAAGCGGCTAGGACGGCTGAACTCCGTGCGCCCATTGCGGAAGCGCTCTCTCGCATAGCCGATATGACACGTCTTCTCGGCACGCGTCAGGGCGACGTAGAAGAGTCGGCGCTCTTCCTCCAGCTCCTTGCCCGTATTGCTCATCATCGAGGGGAAGAGATCTTCCTCCAGCCCTACGATAAATACGTGAGGGAACTCCAGTCCCTTTGCTGAGTGGACGGTCATCAGCGTGATGCAGTCTTCTTCGTCGCCCGCCTTGTCTTGGTCGGTCATCAGTGCGATCTCGCTGAGGTAGACGCCGAGTGAGGGCGTCTGGTCGGCCTCGAGAGCGGCGTGGATGTATTCGTCGATACCACCGAGTAGCTCTTGGATGTTCTCCACGCGCCCCTTGCCTTCGCTGGTGGTGTCGCTCTTGAGATCGGTGAGGATACCCGTCTCATTGATCACGCGCTCAGCGATCGCGTATAGGTCATCCTCCTGCTGGTTGTAGGCGCGCAGGTCATCGAGGAGAGCGGCGAAGGCTTGTAGTCGGGCAGCGGTGGGCTTATTGACCTCGACACCATAGGCGAGAGGGTCACGGAGGATCTGCATCATCGGCAGGCCCTGCTGTGAGGCGGCCTGACGCACACGCTGTACTGTCGTGTCGCCGATGCTTCGCTTGGGATAGTTGATGATACGCAGGAGCGCCTCTTCATCCAGCTCGTTGACCAAGACGCGGAAGTAGGCGACGACGTCCATGATCTCCTTGTGGTCGAAGAATGAGCGCCCGCCATAGATACGGAAGGGGAGCCCTACACGGCGGAAGACCTGCTCAAGGGTACGGCTCTGCGCATTGGTGCGGTAGAGGATGGCTATCGAGCTGTAGGGAGCACCATCGCGGTGAAGACGCTGCACTTCGTCGGAGACCCAGAGAGCTTCGAGGTCACCCGTGAGCGCCTCATGTACGGTGATAGGCTCACCGATAGACTCCTCTGAGAAGACATCCTTGGGGATCTGGTATTCATTGTTTGCGATGATCTGTCCCGCTGCCTTGACGATGGTCTGCGTGGAGCGGTAGTTGCGCTCGAGCTTGAAGGTGCGGGCGTTGGGGAACGTCTTCTCGAAGCTGAGGATATTGTCCAAGTTCGCCCCGCGGAAGGAGTAGATACTCTGGGCATCATCGCCGACGACGAAGATAGCCCCCTTGTCCTGCATCAGCTGGCGTGCGATCATGTACTGGGCGAAGTTGGTATCCTGATACTCGTCGATGAGGAGGTAATCGATGCGGTCCTGCCAGAGCTTCAGTACATCGGGATGCTGGCGGAAGAGGATATTGATCTGCAGCAGGAGGTCATCGAAGTCCATCGCATTGGAGCGCTTGAGCTCAGCCTCATAGTGCTGGTAGATCTCGTAGAGCTTCGGCAGGCCACTCTTCGCATCGTACTTGAGGAAGTCGGAGTAGGAGGCGTAGGCACTGGCGGTGATGAGACGGTTTTTCGCCGAGGAGATGCGGTTGTGCACGACATTAGGCTTGTAGACCTTGTCGTCGAGACCGAGCTGCTTGATGATGGCCTTGATACGGCTACGGCTGTCGGAGGTGTTGTAGATCGAGTAGTCCGAGGTATAGCCGAGTAAGGGGGCATGCTGGCGGAGGATCTTCCCGAAGATCGAGTGGAAGGTACCCATGTGGATCTGCCGAGCTACCGAGCCGACGTGGCGGGAGATACGCGCCTGCATCTCACGGGCGGCCTTGTTGGTGAAGGTCAGCGCCATAAGACCTGCGGGGTGATAGCCCGAGTCCAAGAGATAGAGGAGCTTGTAGACGAGGACGCGGGTCTTGCCACTACCTGCGCCAGCGATGACCAGTGCGGGGCCATCGTTGTAGACGACGGCGGCACGCTGGGCTTCGTTGAGCTCACTGAGGTAGGGTAGGTCGAGGGTATCACTTGCACTCATGACGAGAGGGGTATATATAATCAATGTAGGGGAAGGCCGATATGCCGAGCTCTTGCTTCGAGAGCTAAGGGCTTCTTTTGCCCCGCAAAGGTACAGCGAATCTCTCCATAATATATAGGTGTGAGCCCCACAATGCGGTCGCATTGCGGGGCTCACTGCTCTTAGGGCGTCGCTGTCTCCGAGCTACAGCTTACTGCTGCATACTACGATGGCTGTGCCAGTCTCTACGCAAGCGATGGAGGAGGCGACGTGTGAGGCGTACCCCTTCGGGGATAGCTCCGACGAGGAGCATAAAGAGAAAGAGACTGGGAAGACGATCCTTCCAGTTGTCACCAGCGGACTCTGCATAATAGAGTAGCCAAGCGAGGAAGGCGTAAAGGATAGTGAGTAGGATTCGCTCCATAGGCATTATAAATTGTGGATTCTGTTGAGCTGCATGAGGGGAGCCTGAGGGCAAGCGCGCTTTTGGTGCCAAGGCTCACCCTGCGAAGATAGTACATTATTATCATATAGATGCTTATCCTATCGAGCGCCTTGTCGGCAGGGCCTCTTCGGCAAGCTCCGAGGGGCGTATTATAAGCAGGCTGTAGATGAAGGTCGGAAAGTTGATGCACAAACGACTACTGGTCTGCATGCGGACGACTATTGGTTTGAGGTGCAAACCACTATTCGTTCACGAGTCAACCACTATAGGTTCGTAGTAGTAGCCTATAGTGGTTTGTGCGTCGACCAATACTGGTCGCCCCGCAGACCCATATTAGGTTGTTGCTCCGCATAGGGATAAAAGTTGTGGACGAGTGGTAGATAAGTTTGGACTAC
>ERZ772766.1179-NODE-1179-length-14390-cov-4.410115_pt1 | contig 14390 bp, 10 predicted proteins | sample MGYA00511379_ERZ772766 | MGnify/ENA primary metagenome ERZ772766 (study PRJEB29015, sample SAMEA2737895) | human oral metagenome | biome: human oral; feature: human-associated habitat; material: dental | place: China | collected 2116 ...
CGCCCCACGGAGGATCCCCACCCCACGGAGGAGTCATGGCCAGCACGACCCAGACGGCCGCAGCCCTCATGCCGATCACCGTCGCCTACGGTGAGACCCGGATCGACCTGTCCGTACCGGGGGCCGTCCCCCTGGCCGAGCTGCTCCCCGGCCTCCTCCAGGCCCACTCCCGCCTGGACACCGCCGTCGCCTCCCAGGGCGTGACCGTCCTGACCACCTCCGGTGACCAGCTCGACCAGTCCCGCTCCCTGCCCCAGCAGGGCGTGCGCGCCGGGGCCCTGCTGACCCTGCGCCCCATTGGCACCCAGGCCCGCGACCGCCGCTACGACGACCTCGTCGAGGCCGTCGGCACCACCGTGGAGGAGACCCAGGCCCCCTGGACCCGCTCCGACTCCCTGGCCCTGTCCGCCCACGCCGCCGCGGCCCTGGTGCTCGTGGCCGCGATCCTGCTGGCCACCGGCTCCACCAACCCGGTCATGACCGCGGTCATCGGCGGCGTCGGAGCGCTCCTGGTGGCCCTGGGGGCCAGCGTCGTCGCCCGCGTGCCCGCCCTCCCCGGCGCGCTGGCGCTGGTCCACACCGCCCCCGTCCTGGCCGGCTGCGCGGCCACCGCCCTGGCCCCGGGGGACTGGACCGGCTCCACCCTCCTGGCCGCCGGCACCGGCGTCCTGCTGGCCTCGCCCTGCGTCCTGGCCTTGCCCGCCGCCCTGTGGCCCACCACGGCCGCTCCCCTGACCGTCGGGGGCGCCCTGACCGCGACCGGGACCCTGACCAGCGTGCTCGGCACCCCACCCAGCCGGGCGGGCGCCGCGGTCCTGACCCTCCTGGTGGTCCTGTCCCTGGCCGCCCCGTGGATCGCCATGGCCCAGGTGCCGGTCAGGGTCACCGGCACGTCGACCTCCGCGCCCGTGGACGCCCCGGTCCTGGCGGCCCGGGTGGCCCACTCCCACGCCCTCGTCCTGGCCCTCAAGGCCGGGTCCTGCACGGCCTGCCTGGTCCTGGCCCCGCTGCTGCTCACCGACCCCAGCGGCCTGGCCCTGCTGGTGTGCACCGGCGTCGCCCTCATGCTGGCCACCCGCTCCCTGCGCTCACGCGCCGAGGTCCTCATGGGGGTGGTCACCGGCATGCTCCTGACCCTGCTGGCGGCGGTAGCCGTGGCCCTGGGAGAGCCCAGGTGGCTGCCCGCCGTCGTAGGCGCCGTGGCCGCCGTGGCGGTCCTGCTGCTGGCCGCCAACGTGGTCTCCGAGCGCACACGCCCCTGGCTGACCCGCGCGGCCGACACCGTCAGCGTGCTCAGCCTCCTGGCCATCCCGCCCCTGGCCGCACTGATCTGGGGGGTGCTGTAATGGCGTCGAACAAGGACGTCCTGGAGGGCCAGCGCTTCAACCGCCGACGTCTGGTCACCGCCTTCGCCTCGGGCACCCCCGGCGGCCGGGAGCTGGAGTACCGTTCCTCCCTGCGCCCCCTGGCGGTAGGGGCCGTGGTCGCCGTGGTCATCCTGGTGGTCGCCGCCGTGCTCGGGCGGTTCTCCCCCACCCTGCCCGAGAAGTGGCAGAACTCCACCCTTGTCATAGTAAAAGGTACGGGAGCACGTTACTACACTATTAACGGCACTCTCCGACCGGTTACCAATATTACCTCCGCCAAGCTCCTGTCCCAGTCAGGCTCCTACCAGACCAGCTCGGTGCCGGACTCGGTGATCAGCGGCATCCCGCGCGGCAGCCAGGTGGGGCTGACCGGCGTGCCCGACGACGTCCCCGCCGCCGGGAGCCTGCACTCCGACCAGTGGCTCACCTGCGCCACGTCCCAGGGCGAGCGCACGTGGGTGGCCAGCGTCCCGCAAGGCACCACCGCCCAGGACGTCGCCGTGGTCACCAACGCCGGGGACACCTACGTCATCACCAAGGGCCTGCGCCACCGCGTCAGCCCCGACGCCAGCTCCGGCGTCCTGCTCGCCCTGGGCCTGGAGTCGGCCCCGCGCACCGAGGTCACCGCCGCCTGGCTGAACGTGTTCGAGCGCGGCTCGGACCTGGCCCCCCTGGAGGTCGAGGGCTCGGGCCGGGTGGTGGGCGGTATGCCGGCGGCACTGTCCTCCGCCGTGGTGGGCACCGTCATCGAGGTGGAGGACAACGCCTCCACCCGCCGCTACCTGGTCACCGGCGACTCCCGGATCGCGCCCCTGTCCCCCACCGCCGAGCACCTGCTGAGCCTGGGGTCGGCCAGCACGTTCGCCTCCAACCCGCTGAGCACCACCATCGCCGACATCTCCGGCCTCACCGTGGACACCGCCGGTGCCGGTCCCACCGACTGGCCGGCCACCATGGGCAGCCCGGTGCCCTCCGGATCCGTCCCCTGCGCCCAGCTGGTCCTGGGCAAGGACGGCGCCTCCACCCGCCTGGTGTCCATGGAGACCGGCGACGCGCTGCGCCCGGCCGCCTCCGCCACCCCCACCGCGGACGGGGCCGGTGGCGGCGGTGCCGGGGGCGGGGCCAGTGGAGCCGGTGGTAACGGTGGAGCTGAAGGAGCTGGCGGGACTGGTGGGGCCGGCGGCAAGGAGACGTCCCTCCCCCCGGTCACCGTCCAGGGCGGCTCGGGAGCACTGGTGCGTGCCACCTCGGGAGGCAGCCTGGGCGTGGTCGTGCTCGTCTCCGACGACGGCACCTCCCACGGGCTGGGGGAGGACCCCACCGACACGCTCACCCGCCTGGGCTGGGGCGCCGCCGACGTCGTGACGGTCCCCGCCGCCTGGACCGACCTGGTCCCCGAGGGAACCGCCCTGACCGCCCAGGCGGCCTGGGACACCGTGGGGGCGCAGTGAGGCGCCCGGGTCCGCGCCGCCCGGGCAGCCAGAGCGCTCAGGGGTATGACACCGGTTCCGCCCCGGGTCCGCGCTGCCCGGACGGTCACCTCCAGGTAGCGTCCGCGGGCCCTTGGCCCCGCACCGGGTACCGGGGGATCCGCCTCCTGGCGGCCCTGGGCGCCGGGGTACTGGTCCTGGCCAGCTCCCTCCTGGCCTCCCCGCTCCCCCCAGCCGCCGCGGACGACCCCGGACCGGACCCCGCCACCCAGCCCACGGCGTCGGGCCCCGACCAGGGCGCAGGACCGGGGCAGGCGGTGCCAGGGCAGACGGTACCGGGCCAGCCCACAGGCTCGGGGCAGGGGGCGCTCCCAGGCGGGCAGGGGTCCGCGCCGGGCCAGGGCACGGTACCCGCCGCCCAGCCCACGACCCAGCCCACGACCCAGGCCAGCGCGCCCGGCGCCGAGTGCGTCCCCGGCGTCGAGCACCTGGTCAACCAGCCGCCCCCGGCTGTCGCCCAACTGGGGTTCTCCCAGGCCTGGGGCCTGTCGCGCGGGGGCGTCGTCGTGGCCGTGGTGGACACCGGGGTAGACGCCTCCAACACCCACCTGGGTGACGCCGTCCTCGCCGGCACCGACCTGCTCGACGCCGGCGACGGGCGCACGGACTCCTCCGGGCACGGCACCGCCGTCGCCGGGCAGATCGCCGCCCGCCCGGTCCCCGGCTCAGGCGTGGTGGGCATGGCCCCCGACTCCCTCATCCTGCCGGTGCGCGTCTACCAGGACGGCTCCCCCGAGACCGTCAGGGCCGGGCGCGGGCCCGACGCCACCCGCACCGCCGAGGGCATCCGCTGGGCGGTGGACCACGGCGCGGTCATCGTGGTGGTCCCCCAGTCCACGCCCTCCGACGTCGAGGCGCTGCGCTCGGCGGTGGACTACGCCACGGCGGCCGGGGCCCTGGTGGTGGCCTCGGCCGGCAACGCCAACGCCCAGGAGGACACCACCGCCGTCCGCTTCCCCGCCGGGTACCCGTCCGTCCTGTCCGTGACCGCCGTGGACGCCAACGGCATGCCCTCCGACGCCGTGGTCCACGGCACGCACGTGGAGGTCGCGGCCCCCGGGGCGGGCGTCCTGACCACCTTTATGGGCAGCGGGGACTGCATGCTCGCCGGGGCGACGCCGACGACCTCCTACGCCACCGGCTACGTGGGGGCGGCCGCGGCCCTGGTGGCGGCCGCCTACCCCCAGGAGTCGCCCGCCGACTGGGAGTACCGGATCCTGGCCACCGCCCTGCGGCCCACGCCCTCGGTGCGCTCCACGACCCTGGGGTGGGGCCTCCTCGCCCCGTACGACGCCCTCAACCTTGTCAACGACGGCACCACGGTAGGGCCGCCGAACCCGCGGTTCCCGGCCCCGGTCCCACCGGCCCCCGTCCTCATAGCCCGCCCCGAGGAGGTGACCGACACCCTGGCCCCCCGCCGCCACCTGGTCCTCACGGCCCTGGGGGCCGGGGCCGCCACCCTGGTCCTGACGGTCCTGACCGTGGCCCGCCTCCGGCGCAGGCGGGTCTAATGGGGTGCCGCGGTGAGGTGCCGTCTGGGCACGGGCTGGGCGTGGGCTGGGCACGCTCCGGCCCGGCGGCTCCACTGTCCGTTTCGGAGCAACCACTCAATGACCAGCTCGGGCCCGCTCCGGCCCGGCGGCTTCGCGTCCCCGGGCAATGCCGGCCTGGGGGGGGCAGGCCACGGACCCGCCCGGACGCGAGCGCCGAGGGCCGTACCGTCCCGTCGCGTCCTGCCGCATTCTGAGGGCCGGAGCTGGGGCGTACCAGTCCAGGCCCGTTCTCACGAGCAATAAGTACCGTTCTCACGAGCAATAAGTACCGTTCTCGCGGTTAGCGCAGGGCGGTCAGGACCGTCTCGATCGCGGCGCGGACAACCCGCGGCGCGCTCCACTGCCCACCCCGTCGGGAGCCCCGCACCTGGGCTGGCGCCCGGGCCGGCTCCTGGGCCCTGGTTGCCCGCCGTCCTGCGGACCGGGCGTCACGTCGTCCCGTCTCCGCGGGCCCGGCCAGGGAGTCGATGCAGGCCAGACCCACGACCCTCACGCCCCGTGAGGCCAGCGCCATCGCCTCGGCCACGCCGTCCATGACGACGGCGTCCGCGCCCAGGGCCGCCAGGATCGAGGCCTCCGTGCGCGTGGGACGCACCGGGCCCGGGACGAGGGCGAGCACCCCGCGGCCCAGGACGCCGTCGAGCGCCGCGACCCGCTCGGTGAGCTCCTCGTCCCAGGCGGCCTCCACGGGCTCGGGAGCGGGGAAGAGCGGGGCGCCCAGGAGGCTCATGTGGTCCGAGACGACCAGGACGTCGCCCACCGCCGCCTGCCCGAGGGAGGCCGCCCGGGCGACCAGCACGGCGGCACGCAGCCCCGACCCGGCGGCAGTACGGGCCATTGCGGTCACGCGCCGGGCGGGGCGCCCCTCGTAGAGGCTGGTCCGGCCTCGCGCCACCAGGACGCCCAGGCCCCAGCGGTCGTAGGACAGCAGGGCGTCCTCCTGCCCGGGCGAGACGGGCGCGGAGACCCCGGGCAGGAAGGACAGGCGCACGCTGGCGTCGGGGGCGCCCCAGGCGGCGTCGAGCTCGGTGAGGAGGCCGGGGTCGGCGACCACCAGGAGGTCGTGCCGGGGGCGGCCGGTAGCCACCAGGATCGAGGCCGCCGCAGGGTCCTCCTCCCAGGTTCCTGGTGCAGGGGGCTGCTGGGCCACGGCTCCTCCTTCGTCTGCCGGCGTCTGTCACCGAGGGTACCGGCCCGGGCAGGACCCTTCCAGTGCCGCGAAAACCCGGTTTCCTACGTGGAGGGGCCCGTCTCGACGGCGACGGGGTGGTGGGACCGTGGGGGCCTGGAGGCGAAGCGTTCCACGTGAAACTCAACCGGCAGGACTCGCGCGTACAGGGCCTGGGGGCGCCGAGCTGCGCCGGGGCAGGCGGAAGAGCGGCAGGACTCGCGCGGCGGGCTTGGACTATTCGCGTCCCTCAGGTCTGTAGCCAATCCGCTCGACGCCAGCGGGTGGGCATATGAAACCGTCGGCGCGCGTGGTGAAACCCAAGCCCCCTGGCGCCGGTGGCAGGGGGGCGCAGCCACGCACCGGGAGTCGCGTAGGATGCGCCCCATGGCTGAGAAGACCTTTATTATCGCTGCGCCCGTGGACCAGGCCCGTTCTCTCGTCGGCTCCGTCTTCACCCAGGGCGGGTGGACGGTCGAGCTCTCCCCCACCGGGGGCCTCGTCCTGACCCGCGGCAAGAAGGGGCTGACCATCGCCTTCGGCGCCTTTATGGGCAGCAGCTTCTACCTGGTCCAGAGCGTGGAGTTCGGCACCGGCCCCCAGGGGACCGCCGCCACCTACCGCTCCTCCTCCACGTCCGCCCTGATCGGCGGCGCCCTGGGCGTACGCAAGTCCAATAAGACCCACGCCGAGTACGTGGAGAAGCTCACCCAGGCCCTCCAGGCAGCAGGCGTGCTCGTCGGCGTCCAGTAGGGCCGCCAGCCCCTTCGGCCCTCAACCGCTGGCCCCCTCGGCGGCCAGCTCCCCCGGCCCGCGGCCCCCGGCGCTCGGCCCGCGGCCGCCAACCCCTGGCCCGCAGCCGCCAGCGAGGGCCCGGCCGACGACGTCCTCAAGGAACAGCTGGCCCCCTCAGCTCTTGGCCGCCAGCCCCTGCGGCTCCCCCGGCCTGCGGCCGCAGCTTCCTCGGCGGCCAGCTCCCCCGGCGCTCGGCCCCGCGGCCCCCGGCGCTCGGCCCCCGGCCCCTCAGCCCTCGGCAGGTACCACCCGGGCGGCCAGCCCCACAATGACGGTGAGGTAGGGGCGTATGGCCTTGGCCGAGGCCCCCCACAACCGCATGACCAGGTCGACCGGCACCGTGGGCAGACCCGCCAGGCGGAGCACCACGACCCCCTGGACCGCCTCCTCGGGGTCGGTCGCGAACCCGCAGAACCCCGCCATGGTGGGGCCGGGGCGCTGGCGCTCGGGCACGGCACCGGGGACGAACCTCTCCACCAGGGCCTTCTGGGTGGCGTGGCGCCCTGCCTTGGTGCCGTCGTCATCGGCCCGGACCAGGCTGAGATCCACCACGAAGGGTGTGCCGGAGGCGTCGTCGATATGGAGCAGGCGGGCCAGGCTCTCGCGACGCTCCACCACCAGCAGGTCGGCCAGGAGGGCCTCGAGCTCCGCCCGCCAGCGGGGCCCCGTGACCCCCAGGGCGATACTGCGGCGCCGCGCCTCGTCACGGATCCAGCCGGGCGGGGGGAAGGCGGGGACAATGACCCACTGGGAGGGGTCGGGGTTCACGGCGATCTTCATGCGCACTGGCTCCTCGGGACGGGTTGCTCCCACCACCCTCCTACCATCCTCCCACCACTCCGGCACCTGCTACCGGGGAGCCGCCGCCCGAGGGGCACCGGAGCGCCCCCGGCCACCAGCCGCCCGGGTCCCGCGAGCGCCCGCGAACGAGCCCACCGACCCGCCCCTTGGCTATCGTGACCCTGTGACCACCAACGAGCACGCCTCCGCCCCCCTCCCCGTCACCTCGGCACGGCGAGTGCTCATGAGTATGACCAACGTCACCATTATGGTGCTTATCGCTGTAACAGCCTACGTGGTCTGCGACTTCCGGGCCCCGGGGGCCGTCGCCCTGGTCGTCCTGGCGACCTACCTGGTGGACACGGTCGTCCTGGCCGCCACCGGGGCGACGCCGGGCCTGCTGCTCTTCTCCGCGCGGCTGCGGCGCGCCACGTCCCCCCACACCCCCCCGGGGTGGGCCGGGGCGCACCGCAACCTCCTGGTCCTGATCTCGGCGCTGGCGACCGCCGGCGTCGGCCCCCTGGTCATCTACCTCACGGCCCTGGTCCGGCACGAGAAACGCAACTGGTTCGACCGGCTGTCGGGCACGGTCCTGCTGCGCAGCAGCCCCACCACCTACGGCACGGCCAGCATCCTGTGCGACGGCGACCTCATCGCCGTCTTCGGGCCCACCGTCGTGGGACGCCAGCCCGCTCCCCCCTCCCGCGTCCCCCACGCCCGCCTGGTGGCGGTGACCACCCCCGACCCCTCGATCTCCAAGACCCACGTCCTGATCCTGCCCGACCCGGCCGGCGTCATGCTCACGGACCTGGACTCCACCAACGGCACCCACGTGGAGACCGAGACCGGGACGCACCGCCTGCGCCCGGGCCGCACCGAGCTGGTCCGCCGGGGCTACCGCTTCTACCTGGGGGACACCATCTGCACTGTGCAGTGAGCCACGTCGGACTACCCGGGGACGCCGTCGGGCCCCGCCGGGCAGGAGGCCGGGGAAACCGCGTCATGCCGGGCACACCCGCACCTGGCGCCACCCGCGCCCCACCCGCGTGCGCCGCGCCACGTCCACCGTCGCCAGCCGGGCCCGTGGTACCCCGACCATGTCACCACCGGTTCATCTGTGAGAGAATCAGGCGCAGCGAGGTGGCACGACACCACACCCCCAACACCCCTCTCAAAGGAGATCCCATGGCCATCGATGAGATCACAATGTCCTCAGCTCGGTGGTCCGAGGGCACCTGGTCCGCCGCCATCACCCCCCGGGGGGTGATGTTCCTGCCCGACCGCGTCCCCTCCGAGCTGGTCGAGCGGATCTGGGAGTGCCTGCGTTCCCCGGAGGGCTCCCTGACCACCGTCCTGGACGAGTTCGTCATGGGCATGGGCGGGCGCCTGGGCGGGATCCCGGAGTTCGTGCTGGTCATGCCGGTCTCCTCCCAGGAGATCCGGATCGCGGTACGCGGGCGCGTGGTCCTGGAGGTCAACGGCACCCCGGTGCGCGCCCAGGAGGTCGCCACCTGGTTCGAGACGGCCGCCCCCGCCAGCAGCCACATCGTCCTGTCCCCGCCGTCGCAGGCCGACGACACCCCGGTGCTGCGCCCCGCCGCGGACGCCGTCGTGCCCGCGGGCAGGGTCGTCATCGGCGAGGGGCCCTCCCGCCCCGCCCCGGTGCCCGCGCCCCGCCACGAGACCGCCTCCACCCCCGAGGTGTCCGCGCCCTTCGACCTCGAGGAGCCCACCACCTACCCGGTGGTCCCCTTCCACGGCGACGAGTCCTCCCCGACGGCGGAGATCACGGCCATTGACGACGAGTACCTGGCGAGCCTGGAGGGTGAGGACGAGGACGAGGAGCGTCCCGGGGACCACGACGGGCGGACCGTGGCCGAGCTGCCCGAGGACCTGGTCGCCGAGCTGCTCCCGGCGGTCTCGGCCTCCTCCCCGGCCCGTCACGCCGAGACCGCGCCCGAGCAGCGCGTCCTGTCCTCGGTCTGCGCCAACGGGCACGCCAACCCGACCAGCTACACCACCTGCCGCCAGTGCGGCCTGCCGCTCAACACGCCTGCCCGCTACCGTCCGCGCCCCTCCCTGGGGTGGGCGGTCTCCTCCTCCGGGCAGCGCGTGGAGCTGGTGCGCCCGGTCCTCATCGGGCGCCTGCCCTCCCCGGAGAACGTCACGACCATGACCGGCCTGACCGCCCAGCCCCTGACCGTGGACAGCCCCGAGCTACTCATCTCACGCAACCACCTGCTCCTGGACGTGGACGAGTGGAGCGTGCTCGCCCAGGACCTGTCCCACTCCAACGGCACGATCCTGCACCGTGAGGGCTCCTCCCCCCTGCGCCTGTCGGCCGGCCAGTCCGTGGTGCTGCGCAGCAACGACCTGCTGGACCTCGGTGACGGGCAGACCGTCCGGCTCCAGGATCTGCCGTGACGCAGGGGCGTCAGGGGGAACCCAACACGCCACCGACCATCCCCGGATTCACCTACCTGCGCTTCCTGGGCAGGGGCGGGTACTCCACCGTCTACCTCTACGAGCAGCACATGCCGCGGCGCGAGGTCGCGGTCAAGGTCATGAACTCGGACATGGGCGACGACGTCGCCGCACGCTTCGAGTCCGAGGCCAACCTCATGGCCAAGGTCTCCACCCACCCGGCGATCCTGTCGGTCTACGGGGCGGGGGTCTCCGACGAGGGCAGCCCCTTCATCGTCATGGAGTACTGCCCCCCGCCCTCCCTGGGGACGATCCTCCAGCGCGAGCCCCTGGGGGTGTCCCAGGCGCTGAGCACCGCGGTCCAGATCGCCGGGGCCGTGGAGACCGCCCACCGCGCCGGGATCATCCACCGCGACATCAAGCCGGCGAACATCCTGTTCACCCACTACCGCCGCCCGGTGCTCTCCGACTTCGGGATCTCGGCCATGAGCGGGCCCAAGCAGGACGGGGAGCTGCGGGGCATGAGCGTGCCCTGGGCGCCCCCCGAGCAGCTCGTGGGCACCGACGAGGCCCGTCCCCTGTCCGACATCTACTCCCTGGGCGCCACCACCTACGCGATGCTCAGCGGGCGCAGCCCCTTCGACCCCGACGGCACCTGCAAGGACGTCTACTCCCTGTCACGCCGGATCATTACCGACCCGGTGCCCCGCCTGCCCCGCAAGGACGCCCCGCCGTCCCTGTACAACGTCCTGGCCACGGCCATGGAGAAGCGCCCTGAGAACCGCTACCCCACCGCCCTGGCCTTCGCCCGCGCCCTCCAGCAGGTCGAGAGCGAGCTGGGGCTGCCGTGCACCACCGTGGACCTCCTCCAGGAGCCCGGGGAGAGCCTGGGGCGCCCCGTCGCGGCCGAGGGCGAGGCCACCCGGCTGGGGGTGTTCAGCAAGGTCCCCGACGCCGTCGTGCTGCCTGAGGCCAAGGACGCCACCGAGCAGCAGGCCACCCAGGAGCCGGACCGGCAGGCGCCGGGACGCTCCCCCCTGCTGCGCCGCGCCCTGGTCCTGGTGCTGACCACGGTGGTGGCCGCGGGGGCGGTGCTGGGCACCATCCTGCTGTCCCGGCAGGCCGACGGGCCCCGGCCCCACGCCACCTTCGCCACCATCGCCCCGGGCAAGGAGAAGTCCCTGGAGGAGCTGCCGCCGCCGCGCAACCTCACCGGGGTCCTCACCGAGGACGGGAAGGTGACCTTTACCTGGGAGCCGCCTACACAGGACTGGGCCGACCAGTACCTCTACCAGGAGGGCAGCAGCCCGGGCGCGTCGGCGACGACCAGCTCCACCTCCAGGACCACGGTGACCGTGCCCGCGCGCACCGGACGCACCTGCCTTCAGGTCTCCAGCCTGCGCAAGGGGCGTACCTCAAGCCCGACGACGGCCTGCGTCGAGACGCCCTGAGCGGGAGTCGGAGCGGATCCTGTAGCCCGCTATCCCGAAGTACACCGTGGCCCCCAGGGGGGCGGGCACGGCGTCGCCCGCCACCAGGCGGGTGGTCCGCCCCTCGCTCTTGACCCGGGTGCCGTTGGTGGAGTGCAGGTCGGTGACCCACAGGCCGTCCACCATGGGGACCAGGGCCGCGTGGGTCTTGGAGATGGAGCGCCCGGAGTCGGTGACCCGGATCTTGCGGGCCTCGGGGTAGGGGGAGATATTGTCCGGGTCCCGTCCCAGGACGGCGGGCTCCGTCAGGCGGATGGGCTCCCCGCCGTCCAGGGGGATCAGCCTGACCCGCGGGCGGGAGGCCGCACGCCCTGAGCGGGTGGCGGCCGGGGCCGAGGAGGAGGCCAGGACGGGGGTGGAGACCTTGGGGGCGTCCGGCGGCAGCGCCACCTCCTCGCGGCGCGCACTGGCACGGGCCCGGCGGCTGCCCGGGGCCGGGTCGTGGGCGGTGGGGGCGCTGGTGGCGCTCTGGGGGGTCATGGGGATGGCCCGGGTGGTGGGGCTCTGGGGGGTGCTGGCGTGGGCGGCCCTCCTGGTAGGGGGGGCGCTGAGTATCTCGGCGCTAATGGGGCGCATGCCCACCCGGGTCTCCTCCCCGGGCCTGGTACCGGCGGGCCTGGGCGCGCCCGCAGCGCCCCGGGCGGCCGCCCTCGTTCCCGGGGCAGGGGTAGCAGCAGTGCCTGGACCAGTTCTCATACCCTCAGTACCACTCGACAGTATCGTGGTACCCACGGCGGACGCACGGACCTGGGGGTCCGACCCGGGCTCGGCACCGACGGGCACCCGGGTGGGTGCCGAGGCGGGACTCGGGGCATGACCGTGAGTACCTGAAGCGGAAGGCATCATACCATAAGCACCATTGAGAGCGCTGGCACCGGGGGGGGACGGCGCGGAGCCGGCACCGGCCTCGGGCAGGTCCCCGTACGCGCCCGCCCCGGCACCGGCCGGCCGTGGCGGCGCAGGTGGCGCAGGTGCCGCCCCGGCCGGGGCGCCCTGGCCGGGGACGGCGGCGTCCGGCCCCTCCTGGTCCTCCTGCGGTTCCGAGGACTCCGTCTCCTGGCCCTCCCGGGACCCGCCGGCCGCCTGGGCCCGGAGCTCAGCGGCCTCCTGCTGGGACAGGACGGCGTGGGAGTCCTCCGTGGCCTCGTCCAGGACCATGGGGACGCTGGCCCAGGGGACCGAGTCGATAATCGCCTGGCTGGCCTCGGGGCTGTCCAGGGGCACCTGGGCCACGTCCAGGGTGTTACGGCCCTGGCCGCTGAAGGAGAAGGTGTCCGTGGGGAAGACGTCGTCCCCGCCCTGCGCCTGCGCGCCCTCGGGGTCGGCGGCGGGCTCCGGCCCGGCTGTGGCGTCCACCACCTTGATTCCGGAGAAGTGGTCGTGCCAGGCCCGCCCCTGGGGGTCGGAGGAGGCTGAGCGCATGAGGGCGACCGCCCCCAGCCCCAGGGTGGGGACCACGGAGACCAGGGTGAGGTCGGCGTGCAGGAACACCCCCAGGGCCGAGGGCCGCCCGGTACGCGCGTCCACCAGGCGTATCCGGGCCACCCCCGCGCCCGGGGTCCAGCCCGTGAGGGCGAGCACCAGCTGACGCAGCAGGCCCAGGCCCAGACCCGCACCGACCGTCCCCACCAGGACGGGCCGCCCGACCGCCATGAGACCCAGGGCCGTCCCCCCCACCAGGACGACGGCCAGGACGGTGTCCAGGACGGCGGCCAGCACACGGGAGCGCACGGAGGCAGGACGGAGCACCGCGGGGGCACCGGGACGACGTCGCGAGTGGCGAGTGCCGGATGACATGGGCAAGAGCCTCCCTAGTGGGGACGCCGCGGCCGGTGGGGCCGTGACGCAGGGCGTAGCAGCGAGCGGACGGAGAAGCGCGCGAGGAGACGACGTCCTCGAGAATACCCCGCGCCCATGGCGGCGATCATGGCGTCCGCCGAGTCCCACAGGGCGGCACGCACCTTGGCCGAGGGCTCCCCCCCGGCGAAGACCTGGGCGTCCACGGCCCGGGCCAGGCGCGACAGGTCGGCGGAGGGGAAGCGCCCGCTCAGCCGGGCTGCCGTCTCCCGCCGGGTCGCCCCGGGCACGACGGCCACCGCCAGGTCGCGGGCGCGGTCCAGGATCTCGTCCCAGGCCCCGGTGACGGCGTCCAGGCCCGGTGACCGCCGCCGTCGCAGCCGACGCCGGGACTTCAGGAGCGCAATGAGCACCAGGACCAGCACCACCGCCCCCAGGGCGCCCCCCGCGACCAGGAGGGCCACCGGCAGGGAGCGGGGCGGGGCCTGGTCGTCCTGGTGCGGGTCGTCCTGGTAGGCCGGGGGAAGCTCAGCCGGGTCCTGACGGGGCAGCGGGGGCTGAAGCACCTGCGGCTCGGGGTTGGAGACCTTCTGGGCGCTCTGCTGCTGGGGGATCTGGTCGCGGTCAGGGGTGACGTCAAAGGGGACCCAGCCCCGTCCCTCGAAGGGGATCTCCACCCAGGCGGCCACGTCCTCGCCGGTGACGACCCCGGTATTGCCGTCGGTCTCGGAGCGGAAGCCCAGGGCCACGCGCGCGGGGATACCCAGCGAGCGGCACATGAGCATCATGAGCACCGAGTACTGCTCGTCGTCGCCCACCATTGTCTGGGCGCGCACCATGGAGGCCAGGCGCGCGGCCCCGTGCCCCGGCTCCGAGGGCGTCCTGGTGCCGTCGGAGTAGTAGGAGGCGCGCAGCGCCTGCTGGAGGGCGCGGACCTGGTCCAGGGGGGCGGACTGCGACCCCACGATCTGGGCCGCCCGGGCGGCCACGGAGGCGGGGACCCCCGAGACCGGCCCCAGGGCGACCTGCGCCACGCTCAGGGAGCGCAGCGTGGTGTCACTGGGAACCGAGACCACCGCCGCCTGCTGGTCCAGGACGTCGCCCTCCTCCAGGCCGGCGGTGACCACCGCCGTGGCCGAGGCCGGGTCGTTGTACAGGTTCTCACCCAGCGCCGTGGCCCGGTCCCCCCGCATCTGCATGGTCACCGTGTCCGCCACCATGGGGACCCAGGGGTAGGAGTAGCCGGTCACCGTCAGGGTCACCGGGCCCGCCCCGTCGGCCTCGGCCTGCGACAGGCGGGTGGTGGTACCCACGTGCTGGAAGCGCGCCTCCCCGGTGGTGCGCTCCCCGATACTGGCCCGCACGCCGTCGTAGGAGTCCAGGGTGGCCAGGCGGATCCGGGCATCAGCGGGCAGGCCGGAGGCGGTCAGCAGGGACTCGTGGGACAGGTCGGTCTCCAGGGTCCGCACCAGGGACAGCGGCGTGGCGTACTGGGTCAGGTCCAGGGGCGGCTCCAGGTGGTCACG
>ERZ772766.1180-NODE-1180-length-14363-cov-9.091347_pt1 | contig 14363 bp, 21 predicted proteins | sample MGYA00511379_ERZ772766 | MGnify/ENA primary metagenome ERZ772766 (study PRJEB29015, sample SAMEA2737895) | human oral metagenome | biome: human oral; feature: human-associated habitat; material: dental | place: China | collected 2116 ...
ACTTGCACTTTGCTATATCTTTCAGCGGGTTTCATTTTTTTGTCGTGTACGAAGGGTTCATCCACAAAGACAGTTGCTTCGCCGTCCTCATCCATCGCCAGCCACCGCGCCCACGGCGGCACAATGATGTCTCGTCCGTAATAGTCTTTGACTACGCGGTATTCCGGCTCTTTCGGCTTGAAAAATTTGTCGCGCAGCTCCCGCATGACGTCTTGTTCCTGCAGTCTTTCCGGGATGGCGTGTTTCAGGAAGCGGACAAACGATTCTTTCCCGCCATCGAGCTCAACTGCTTCGACGCCGATGCGGCCAGCCGCCCAGCTTACCAACTCCCCGGCGATTTCCTTGCTGCCGGGGCTACCGAGAATTTGCACGTTCATGGCTGCCTCAAGCATTGCCGTCACCTCAATCATCCATTGCTGGTCATGCGGGCAGTTGGTCAGCGTTTCTTTCCAGTCCTTGCCTTCGAGTTCCGCGCGGACGTCAATGTTCCAGACTGCCCCGCTCTTCACGTCCCAGACGCCATAGCTGACGTGGGGCTTTTCCATAAATGCCGACATCGTGCCGTCTTCGTTGACGGCGAGCCAGTTGGCACGGGCAGGGATGTGCAGGATATTGCCATAGAACATCACCAATTTGTTGTGATCTTTGCTTTTTACGTTCATGCTGCTTTCTCCTGCATTTCGGCTTTATCAACAATTTCCAGCGTGAGCCTACCTTGCTTACCACTTGCCAGTTGTATCGTTGGAGCTAGGCTCTTTATCTTCTCCTGCTCCATAATCTTCGCCAGCTCCGAGGACGCTTCTACCCATTTTCGCATTGCCATTGTTAGGGGGTCGTTACTCATGTTTTTCTCCAGTGTTTTAAGAAGTCGGTTCCCCGCGCGCACGTTGGAATACCCAGCAGCGCGGGGTTTTGAGTTGGCCGGCGTTGTTGCACGCGATCGCCGATGACACCGTGCGGCTCGCATCAACAAACTTGCGGTGTTTGCTGGAGCGCAGGTGGCGTTTCAGGTCACGCAGCAACGGCACCTGCTGGCGCGCATTGCCGGCCATTTCGATAAATTCGTTGAGGTTGACGGCAATGAGGTTCGGGTCGCGGCTGTGGTTGAGCGCGGGGATACTTCGGCCAAAGTCGTCTTTCCTCCCTTGCCCGTCCAGGTAATCGAAGGTTTCCCAAAATTCGGCGACCACCGGATGATCGGCGGCGATAGTCGTTTGCCGCTCGATGCAGGCATCTTTCAGCGCAGGTCGCCTTTTTCTGTTCGGTCGTTAAACCGAAGATGTCGGCAAATTGTTCGGCGAAGGCCATCAGCTGGGCGTGGTTTTTGGCCAGCCGCGCATGATGAATGCCCTCAATGTTGAGCAGCATTTCTTGATACTTCGGCATCTTTTCGGCGACGTAGGAAACCACCTCGTTTTCGCGCGTCGTGGCCAGCAGCACGAAGTAGCTTAGTTCCTCAATGCCTAGGCGCAGCATTTCATCGGTGGCCGCCTTGGAATCGGCACTGTGTCCCGCTTTCGTGAAGCGCAGCTGGACTATCCGTTCCAGCACCGCGTCGCTGGCGTTGACCTGGTCGTTTTGCGCGATGACCAACGTGCCGCGAAAAGGCGGCTCGTAGGTTTCGTTGCCGCTGTTTTTCAGGCCGCGAACCCGCATCCCGCGCCCGTTGTAGAACGGTTTGAGTTCGTCCCAGTCAAACTTTTTCACATGCGAGTCTTCGGCACGGTCAGCCTCGATGAAGACGTTGGGCATGTTGGAATGCTGCGCCAGTGAGCGGTCGAGGCCGGCACGGGTGCCCTTGTTCGGATCAATGCCCTCGCGATCCTGACCAAGCAGGCGCCAAAGGAATTCGATCAGGGTCGTCTTGCCGGAACCCGGCTCGCCGATGACTTCGAGGAAGGGAAAGGACGACTGACATTTGCGCGTCTGTTCGGCAAAAAGCGAGGCGAACCAGTACACGGCGGCAATCATGCCGTCCGTGCCAAAAGTCCGCCATACCAGTTGCGGCCAGTCCTGCCGGTAGTGGCGCGGGGTTGTTTCGATGTGCATCTGCCGCTCACGCGACAGCGACTTGATGGATTTTTTCGGCAGGTCGAAAAAATCCTCTTCGTTGATGGCGTATGTTTTCCCGCCCTGTATGGCGATAGTCGGGAAGATGTAGCAGCCGTGCTCGCGGCTGTAGCCGATGTATTCGATGGTTTCGACGGTTTTCAGGCCCTGCAGCCAGCGAGTTCCCATCCAGTCAAGATGTTTGGCCTCACCCGACCACCATGCCCCCTACGCGCTGGCCAGCCGCTTTTTGAACTCGGCGCTGGCGGTAATCTGCCCCGGCGTGAATGTCATGTTCATCGCCGGACGGCTATCCGGAAAATGGATGCGGGCATAAAACCAGCTTTCATCTGTCACCTCGGCGCGTTGAAAATAAAGGAATTCCGGACGGGCGTTGGCAATGCGCTGCGTCTTGCCGACCATCATCACCGCATTGAGTGTGGTTTCATTGTCTGTTCGTCCGTAATCGAAGTCGCCGGATTCGATCAGCTCCTCCAATGCCTTTTGCTCAACCGCCCACCAGTAGAGCTGGTTGTCGAAGTCCACGACAAAGCCATGCGACTTGTTATGGACAAAGAGCAACGCGGCCTTTTCATCGACCGAACGGGCAATCAGCAGCGCACCGTGGTAGCGGTATTCGTCGAGGTCTTCGGCAGTCAGTCGGTCCAGGCGGTGCAGGTCGTTCCAGTCACATTTGCTCTTTGCGGGCGCGATGGCGGCGGCGCAATCCAGTCCCGCCTTGCGCATGCGGGCAACAAACTTGCGGATGGCCGCTTTGCCCGCGCGATCGTTGTCGAGGGCCCACACCCAGCGCACTCCTTGTGCGGTGCAGTTGGTGAGCGCCGTTTTCGGATAATTCGAGCAACTGAGAATGGCGACAGCTTTGATGCCGTTTTGCCACAGCGAGATGGCATCAATTATGCCCTCGGTTATCCATACCTCGTCGCCGTCTTGGATGACCATCCTTACAGCAGTGCGCTTTGTTGCTCGCGCGTCGCACGGGCGCGGACAAATTCAACCAGCTCGCGCAGCGATACCGCATACTGTTGGCCGCCGTCGTTGATGATGGCGCAAACAGTTGTAGAGTCGTCGATGGACAGGCCCCAGCCCTCTTTGGCCAGTCCTGCAGATTCGCGCTCAGAGATGGCACGGGCGGCCGTCAGCTCGGCGCGGTGCGTATCAATATCAACCAGCTCCCGCAAGTAGTCGCGGCAGGCGGCGAGCTTCTCGTCGCGGCTATAACTCGGCTGCCACGGCCGGGCAACAAACTCGCGTGCGAGATCCAACAGGCGATCACCCGCCGCATCGCAAACCGGGATGGCGGTGACATGCGGCTGGAACAGGGGACTAGCAGGCGATATTTGCCGGACAATCTCGGCGCGGATGAGGTATGTCGCACCGCAGTGCGGGTTTTGACATGCCGCATACTGCTCGCGCATGGCCTCGTGCTGCTGGTGACTGCCCTGTATGCGCATCGGTGCGCCACAGGCCGGGCAGGGAAAATGACGGATTGGCCGGCTCATAGAGCCCCCTTGTAGTACTGCCTGACCAATTCCCAAGAACGTTGCAGGGCTTCATCCACCGTGTCGAAAAATTCCGTGGGGTGGACTTTATCGGGATTGCTGTACATGCGGACGCTTGGACCGTCCTTGTCGCACAGCAGGTATACACTGGCTTTGGCAAAGCGTGCCGAGATTTGTATTTCGTCGTTGTCAAAAAACGACGCGTAGCAAGTTATTCCCCGTTCAATCAGACGGGCGGCACAAGCGGAAAAGAGGAGCTTCAGCGTGTCCTTATTCATGGCGTCCTCCTTTGCGCAACCAGGCAAGGCATCCCGGCTGCTCGTCGGCAGACAGATGCGGGCAGAGTTCGGCGATGTAGTGCGCGTGCGCTTCGCTGCGTACAGAGGCGGGGGCTTCATCCACGCCGAGCAGGGCAAAGGCAAAAGTTGTCGAGAAAAACAGCAGGGCGACGGCGTAGAGGACGATGTCGCGCAGACGGATGGGGCGGATAGCTTTCATGCGGCACCTTCCGTTTCGGTCATCATGTTCAGAGCGTCGCGGGACAGCGACAACAACGCATGAAAACACGATGGCGTGATGATCATGCTTCGTGCCGGAGCAAGCGCAAGGCCTTGCGGATTAGCAGTGCTGGGCAGGGCAACCAGCTGACAAAACTCGGCAAACGACAAGCGGCGTTCACCGGATTTGATGCGGCTCACGGCGCTGTCATCAACATGCAGAGCGTCGCGGATGGACGCTACTGAAATGGCACGCAAATGGTTGTGCAGGACCGTTTCGCGGTCACAAAAGTTTTTGCTGTTCATCGCACCCCTCCCTCGCCATACTCGGCGTCGAGCCAGCGTTTGATGCATTGGTAGGCGATGGTCGACATTGGGATTTTGTGATCTCGTGCAGCGCGCTGTAAGCGCTTCCGATCCGTCTTGGTAATCTTCACCAAGACGGGCTTGGCAGTTCGGCTCTCTCTTTCAACGGTGCTGGTGTTCATGTATGATTCGCGAATGGGTAAACGTTTAACCACGCCCCCCATAAGCCTCCTTAACGTTACGTTGAGGTGAAGGAGCAGCCGTTTTGTTTGACTACTTACGCGACCGCTCCGACTATGTCGGTTAAACGTTCAACGGTTAACGTTAGAACAACTATATGCCTAACATCTTAGGTATTCAATGGAAAAAGCCTAATGATTGTGGATGTATCTGATATTTTTAAACTTTTAAGGAAGGAAGGCGGCGTTACTCAAGCAGAAATGGCCGAGATTGGTGGCGTCAGTTTGGCGACCCAGCAAAACTATGAAGCACAACGCACCAGACCAACAACCGAGTATCTGCAACGCTTGGCCGTCGCTGGGTATGACGTAAATTTTCTGCTAACAGGAAAGAGACAAGTGCAAACTCTATCTCAAGAAGACAGCGAACTGCTGAATGCTTGGCATAAGGCAGATTTGTCACGGAAAATGGCTGCGTATAACGCTTTGGTTGGGAAAGTTGAAATCCCTGGACAACAAGGTAATACCTATATTCAGCAAGGAGATGGCAATGTGCGAAATGGAAGTATTCATCATCATGAAAAAAAAAATATATAATTTTCACTGAAGGAGATTATAATACTATAAACGTAGATAGTAATTTTCTTTCTATAAAAGAAAAAGAAGAGGAACAAAACTATTGTAGAAATTGTTCCTGCATTTTACCTAATGCTGAAACCTTTAAGAAAAATCCGAGATGTAATCCTTGCATAAGAAAGGCAAGAGCATCTGCAATAGCTAGTTTTGAAAGCATTGGATCTACTCTCTTATTTTTTTGTTTTATATTGGGGTCAATGTTTATGTTTGTACAAATATCTAAAGCGCCTCCTACTTCTATTGAAGAAATTACTAGACTAATTATTTTTTATATATTTACCCCTTCCCTTATTGGTTGGGAACTAAGAAAAAGGTACTTTTTTTCCGTGGGCAAAGAATTATATAGATGAAAAACATACTCTTCATGAATAGCTCTAATTAATAGCAATGTACTGTAATCTGCAATTCAGAAAACTAAAGAGACAAATATAAAACTACTACAGACAGCTATCCAGGTATTGTGGACATCAGCAAATACTTAACTCAGGAGTTTTGTTGCAGAATCTGGTTTTTATGCTTGTTTTACTGGTTTCTGCGTTAGTTGTATTAAAAATAACTAGCTTTTTCCGTTATAGAATTAAATAAGGAAATCGTTCATGACAAAAACTATTCTGATCAGCGCCCTAACCCTCCTCTCCTGCACGGCAAGCGGCAAGGAATACCCCATGCGCTGCCTGGAAAACCCGCAGGAATGGGCGGCCCATTATGCCAACCCCACCCAGACGGTTGACAAAAAGGCGCGGCAGAATCTGACGCAATGGACGCCCAAAGTCACCGCTCTGTGGCAGGAGTTGGAGACTGTCCTTGCCAGCGCAGATTTTCAGGCGCAGGGCATGGCCGCCGCTTCTTTTCAGGCATGGGCCAACAAGCAGGACAAACTGCTGCGCGCCGTGCAGCAGAGCCTGCGCAAATTTTCCTATACCGGCACGGATTATGAAGTCTGCACGCAGGCACTGACCTACGGGATCGCCTTCCAGAAGGACTATGCGCGCGCGCTGGCGGCCTATCACGATCCCGCGCATCCAGAGGTGCAACAGGCGGCGGCCGACCTGCAGAAATACCTGCAACACCTGCCGCAGTGATGCCCGCCATGCCCCGCTTCATCCGGCTGCTGTCGCTGCTATTCCTTGCCGCTTGTGCGCCGCTGCCGCCGCAGAGCGTGCCATTGCAGGCACAGAGTCCGGCACCGTTATCCCTGCCGTTGCCTGCCGCCACCGGGCAGCCGCTGCTATCGCCCGCGCCCATGCAGTCACCACTGTCTGCCACCCTCCCCGGGAAGGCGGCAAAGCTTGACAGCGGCAAGGCCTACCGCTGTGGTAACCGCAAGACTTGCCGTCAGATCGCGAGCTGCGAGGAAGCCTACTATCTCTTGCACCATTGTGGCCTCTCGCGCCTGGATCGGGATGGCGATGGCATCCCCTGCGAGTCGCTGTGCCAATGAGGATGACAGAGACCATCATCTGGTTATCGGACACTGTGAGCAGAGGCAAGAAGGGCTTATGACAGCGGCGTGGCAGTCAGTTTGATGTCCAGCGCTTTCATGACCCTGGCAATGGTCTCGAAGCGCGGCCGGCTGCCGGGGCGCAGCGCCTTGTCCAGTGCTTCGCGACCGAGGCCGCTTTTTTGCGCGATTTCCGTCATGCCGCGCACCCGGGCAATCACGCCGAGCGCATGCGCCAGTTCGCCAGGATCTTCATCATCAAGCGCCAGTTGCAGGTAGGTGGCGATGTCTTCCGGGCTTTGCAGGTATTCGGCCATGTCGAAAGTGGGCAGGCCGGCGATGTCAATCATCCGTTTTCTCCAGTTGTTGCGCCAGTTGCAGCGCTTTGGCGATGTCGCGTGCCTGGCTGGCTTTGTCGCCGCCGCCCAGCATGAGGATGAGCGTCGCCCCGCGTCTGCTGTAATACATCCGGTAGCCGGCGCCGAAGTGCTCGCGCATCTCGAAGACCCCTGCCGCAATGGCCTTGTGATCTCCCAGTATGCCCCGCGCCGCTTTATCCAAGCGCCGGGCCAGGCGCAGGCGGGTATCGCGGTCTTTCAGGCCGTGCAGCCAGCGGTCGAATTCGGGCAGGGTCTTGATGGTGTACATGGCGTGATTGTAGGGCAGTGGCGATAGCGCTTCAACGGCTCAGCTCCTCGCACTGAATCGAACAGGTGTAACCGCTATCCCCCAGCGAGTGGGTAATCTCTTTAATGAACCAGCGCACGGAGTCGATTTGCGGTTTGAAGCCCTGCGTGATGAGCGGTTGTTCGGCGAAGAGTTCGGCGCGGCCCACGGCGAGGTTGAGGGTCAGGGTGCGCGAGCGGGTTTTGATGCGCTTCATTTCCGCTTCCGCTGCCGCTTTTGCCTCTTTTTCGCTGTTGTAGGTTTGTTTCAAGTGGCGTCGGTAGCCGTCTGCGCCAACCTCAGCTTTTTTCCGTTTCGCGCCTTTTTTGTCGTGCCAGTAAGCGACGACCCCAGTCACCCGGTCATCACGGTCGGCATCGGTAAAGTCGTGGCTGTCGCCCTCACTGCGGTGGACAGTGACGGTTGGCAAATCTTGGCCAGATGAGGTTTTACCCGCTGCACGCACCGTAAAGAGCAAACGGCCGTCCTTGACGGTGCCGACGGCGTCATGCTCCTGCGCAAGACGGGTGACGAGGTGGGCATCGCTTTCGTTAGTCTGGTCAAGGTGGTCGATGCTGATGCCGGCCAGCTCCTGCAATACAGCGGGGGTCAGTTCGTGGCGCGCGGCGATGGTGCCGATGATGGCGCCGATGGTGGTCTTGTGGTAGCTCTGCTCGCGCTCTTCGAGCAAGGTTTTCCGAAAATCCGCCGAGCGGGCGCGGATAGTGATGACATCCGGCGGTCCGTGGTGGCCGATTTCATCCACGATGTAGCTGCCCCGGTTCTGTTCGTGTCCAGCAAAACCGAAGACAGCGGTCAGCTTCTTGCCCTTGCTCGGCAGTTCCACCATGCCGTCACTGTCGTCAATTTCCACGGTCAGCTCGTCCACCTCCATGCCGTTTTTGTCAACGAGGGTAAGGGCAATGAGGCGGCCGCGCAGTTCCAAAGGACGACCTTCGAGGATAAGTTGATAGATAGGTGTCATTAGAACAGCCTCGTAATCAACGGCAGCAATGGCGCGAGTTTGCCGTACTCGCTATAGCGGCCGTCGTAGCGTTTCAATGCCAGCTGGAATTCGATGCGCTGTGCGTTACCGTCGAAGATGAGTTCGCTCGCAGTTTCGTTGAGCGAGGCGATCAGCCAGTAGCCCAGTACCTTGCCGTCGCCGCGCATCAGCAAATATGGCTCACCGCGCTCAGCCATTTCGCGCAGCATGTTGAGGCTGGACGGCCCGCCAGTGTAGGCAGGCATCAGTACCCCGTTCAGGGTGATTTGGTCTTCGCCGCGCCCGACAAACTGATAGGCAGGCTCGCCGCCGGTGCGGTTGTTGGACGGCCAGCGCCACTCCGTGCTGCGTTGCACAGAGTCGAATGGCGCGGTGTGGACACTGAAAACAAAAAGCCCATAGCACATCAGCATGGTTTCCTCCTATCAAGCCGGGGCTGCGTCGTACATTGCGCTGCGCATACCCGCCGCCTGTTTGCGGCGTTCGGCGGCCAGGGCACTGCCAACTTCTTTTTTGACATTCGCCGCTAGTTCCTTGCTGTCCATCCCTTGGGCGTTGATGTTGACGTTTACCGTCGGCGCATAATTGCTGGATAACGGCTGGCCACGAGTGACAGGGGATAATGGTTTGGCCGCTGGTGGTTTAGGTATGCTGCTGTTACCGAGGACACCGGCGTTACGCATGGCGTTTGTGTGCATCTCAGCGCGTTGTTTGGCTGCTTGTGCTGCCGCCAAGGCTCCCCGTTGCGGCCGGGCTCCTTCCACTTGCGCCGCAACTTGCTTGTTTTCGAGGATGCTGCCTTCCTCCGCCGCGCCGACCAGCCCTTTCAGGGATTCCCACGCCCCCTTTATTTTGTCGATGAGCCAGTTGATTTTGTTGGTGGCCCAGTCGATGGCGGGGCCGAAGATGTCCATGATCGCCTGCATCACCGACCAGTTGCGGATGGCTTCGATGGCGCGGGTGCCGGCGCTGGTGAGCAAATCCCACAGCCGCCCCGGTAGATTGGCGCAGAATTCGATTGCGGCAGAGAAGGCGCCGATGATGGCCGAGGAAACGGGATTGGTCAGCCACCAGTTTTTCAGCGCCGCCCAGCGGTCTTTGAGGAAGCCGATCACGTTGCCCCAGTTTTTATAGAGCCACCAGCCGGCGGCAACGACAGCGGCAATGACGAGGACAATGGGGTTGGCCAGCATAAAGCGTCCGGCAATGAGAAAGGCACGTCCTAGCCACATGATGGCCGTTGCCAGTCCCGATAGTGCCGCTTTGCCGGCTACCGCAGCAAAACCGGCAAAACTCGTGAATAGACGACCGAGTAAACCGAGGTTTGCCAACAAGCCGCCTATGGCGAATCGGCCCATGACCCACATCGCATTCAGGCCGGCAAACACCAGCAGCAGCGTACCGCCAACTGCCGCTAGGGCAATCAGCCCGGCGGCGCCAACCATGAGCCATTTCACTAGCTCTTTGTTGTTATTGACGAAGGGCTGCAGCGTGTTCTCGATGAAGTCTTGCAGGTTGGTACTCAGCCACAACAGGCTGTCGCGCAGGGTTTCTCCGATGGTACCGGAGAGCAGGGTGGCAACCCCCTCAAGCTGCTCAAAGGCGGCAGACAAAGTCGAGGTCTTTTCGGTAATGCGCATGGTTTTGTCGGCCTGCTCGTCCATATCGGCCAGCGCCTGAGTCAGCCCTTCCACACCCTGCTGCGCGAGGATTTTGGCGACACGTCCGCCCTGTTCGCCGAACATCTGCCGCATCGCCAGCAGCGCTTCTTCATCGCCCAGTTTCTTGCGGACAACGTCAAATTTCTCCAGTTCCTTGACGATGCTCTCGATGTCTTTCAGGGTACCGTCTTTGTTGTAGAAATTGAATTTGACCCCGGCTTTTTTCAGGACATCGCGTGCTTCCCCTTTCATCCCTTTTTTCGCCATCTCTAGAGCCTTCGGTCCTTCGCCGAGTTTGGACAGCATCATCGAAAAGTTGGTGCCAAACATCGAGCCTTCCAGACCCTGCCGTGCCGCCAACCCTTGCAGGGCAAGCAGCTTGCGGTAGTTGGCCTCGCCGGTCAGTCCGAGCGAGTTGACGTTAGGGGCGTAGTATTTCATCGCCTCGCCCATGTCCTCTTTTTTCAGGCCGAAGGCAAAATAGGCGCGCTGGGTCATGTCGGCGGCCTTGTTCAGGTCGTCAGGATTGAGGCCGTGTGCCTCGATCATCCGCGCCGTGAAAGTGCCACCTTCCTCCTGCCCCATGTTCATCAACACGGCAAGCTCCGCCGCCGCTTTCAGGCCACCGCCGGTAAGCACTTCGTCCTTGACACCCTGCTCTTTCAGCGCTTTGGCCAGATTGATGAAATCCTGGGTAGTGCCAGGCAATACGTTGCCGAGCTGCTTCGCCTGTTTGTTCAGTTCCTCGAAAGCGCCGAAGCTGCCGTCGGCACGCATCATCGTGACCTTGAGGTCGGTAGATGCCTGCTCCTGCCCCATGAACTCGCGCACCGGAGCACTGAGCAGGTGTGCGCCGCGCTGCGCAGCATTGATGCCGACATAGCCGGCCATTGAGGCGTTGGCCGAAACCGCCAGTCCGGCATCACGACGGGCGAGGCGCGCCTCCGCCTGCCGCTGTCTCTCGGCTAGGCGGCGCAGGCGATCGGCCTGCCGGTTGAGGTCATCATTAGTGCGCCGCGCCTCGTTACGCAGCCTAGCTTCTTCGGAGGTCAGATTGCGGGTATTGATGCCTGCTTCGCGTAAGCGCTGCCTGAGTTGGTCAAGGCGCTGCTGCTCACGGCTGCGCGTTTGCTCCAACTGATGGACCGACTGGCGGGCGCGGTTGTACTCGTCGCGCAGGCGGCGCATGGCGGCGGTACTTTGCCCCATCGCCGCGCCGTTGCGCAGCTGGGTGTGCAGGTCGCGCACCCGCTGCCGCATCTGTGTCAAATCCTGCCCGTTCTGCCGCACTGCCTGCTGCTGGCGGCGGTAGGCGCTGATGTCGCGCAGCTGCGCATCAAAGCGGTGCAGCGCGGCACGGTTCTGGTCAAACTGCCGCGCCAACCGTTGCCCGCTGCGCCCGATATTGGCAAAGGTGCGGCTCATCTGGTCAAAGGCGCGCAGGCGCACCTGTAAATTGAGTTCGGCCATAAGATTTCCTTAGTTGGTTCTGCTACAATCCGGTTATCGAAAGAGAAAAGGAGGACGTTATGGGACTTTGGATACTGCTTTGGATCATGGTCAGCCTGACGGTTTTGGGCGTCATCGGTGTTGTCCTCGCCTTCTTCAACGAGGTACTTTTTGAACCACTCTACGGATTGATGGCAGATTGGTTCTGGACATGGCAGGCCAAACGCGACCGTCACCGCAGAGAGGCTGCAGGCCGTTTGGAAAAGGCACGTTTTGAAGCCGAACAGAAACAAACCGGACGTCATCCCCTGTCACGCGGGTTGCCGCTGTAATGCCTTTTCCTTCACAAGCCGCCCTTGAGGCGGCTTTTTCGTGGGTCAGCGTCGGGCGTTGTCGATGGCAGCCTGCTCGCGCGCGTTGCGCTCGCGGGCGATGCTGTGCCAGCGCAGCAACTCGCGAATGCTCATCCTGTCCATCTCGCTCGGCGGCCAACCGCCGCCGAAAACAATGTTGATGTCTGCCCATGCTTCTTCGACGCTTAGGGGGATGGCTTTCCCGCATCATCGTTGCCGTCAGCCTCGTCACCCCCTGTAATCATGGTGGCGACCAGGTTGAGGGCGAGCATCGTGTCGCGCAAGCTAAGGCCGAGCGCCTCCTGTTTGGTCAGCGCCGGGGTGCTGATGCGCGGCAGCAGCTCGACCAGAGCGCCAGTGTCGCCCTGGACCAGGTCGAACAGCTTGATGCCGCGCAGCTCACCGGCGCTCGGTTCGCGCAGGGTGATGGCGGTGACGGGTTTGCCGTCACGGCTGATGGCTTTGTGGAGTTTCAGGGTGTTGTCGATCATAGGGATGTCTCCTGTTTATTACATTTTCAGATTGGCGCGGCGTTTTTCGAGCATGTCCGTGCCGTTGATGATGCAGATGTTGTGGGGATAGTCGATGTCGAAGAGGACACGGCCATCGATGCTGTACTTAAACGTGGCGAGGCTTGCGGTGTATTTGGTCTTTTGCAGCTCGCCCGGCTTGCTCGTGCCAAGGTCGATTTCTTTCAGGCGGCCAGTCATCACCGCTTCGATGCCGTGGCCGCTGCAATCCATTTCGGATTCTGCCGAAGCGTTGATGCGGAATTTGACACCGGCAAGGCCACAGGTGCCGTAGATGGCAATCATTTCCGCCGTCTGTTCGCTGGCCTCAAAAGTCAGCTCCATTTTTTCCTGGCCGAGGTCGATGTCCACCGGGCCAAACATCCCGCCGGCGCGGTATTCGTCCGTCTTGCGGGTGATTTTCGGCCATTCGATGTTGTCGATGATGCCGGCATAGCCGCGCCCTTCGACGGTGAGGATGGCGTCTTTAATAATCTTGGGTAGCATGTTGACTCCTTACGGTTGGGCGGCTTCGATGCGGCGGGCGAAGTCGATGAGGTAGATGTCGGTGATGTGTTGACGCAGGTTGAGGTTTTCGAGCGGTGGCACCGGCGTGTAGTCGTAGCTGATGGCGAGTTTGCCCTCTTTGAGGGTGTCTTTGCTGTTAAGCGTCGAGTCGTACCAGGCGCTGCCGCCGAGCAAATAGCCCGCAGAGGTAAATTCGCGCAGCTTGGCATTGATGCCGGCGATGATGTCGCTGGCCAGCCCCGGTGTCAGCGGCTTGTCGATGGCCCAGAGGTGGTTTTGCGCGATGGTCTCGCTGATGACCTGGGCGGTGCGGGTGTAGTTCTCAAAGGCAAAGAGCGCATCATCACTACATGTGCGGCTGCCCCACAGGCGGAAGCCCTGCTCACGCACCAGCGTTGTTACCTCCTTGCTGTTGAGGTAATTGGCATCGGTGGCGGTGCTGGTAATGTCAAAGTCCACGTCGATGGTGAGGCCGGTGACGCCGTTGATGCCGACGTTGGAAATGGTCTTGTGCCAGCCGGTGTCATGGTCGAGCTTGGCGCGCAGGCCGAGAGCGACGGCAACGGCGTTGATGGTGGCCGTTTTCTTGGCCGCCTCGTCGAAGCCGGTGAAGTCCGGCCACACCAGCATCAATTCGCGCGCATGGAAGTTATTGCGGTGGGTGGCGGCCTCTTCTTTGGTATTGCCCACGGCACGGGCATAGACAAAGCCGCGTAGTTTTTGCGCGATGCTGACCAGCTCAGTGGTGACCTCTTGCGTGTCCAGCCCCAGCGCGCCGCCGATGATGCGCGGCACGGCGCCGAGTTCGGCTTTGGCCGAGAGTAGAGCCTTGGCACCGCTGCGGCGACCGTTTTCAAAAGTGCCGATGGTCTTGGCATTTTGATCGGCGCCGTTGTCGTTTTTCTCCTTGCTGGTCGGCACGCGGACAACGACGGTCAGGGCATTGGCCTGTTTGTAGATGGCATTGAGCGCGGGGGCAAGTGTGCCTTTCGTGCCGGCCTTGCCGATGGCTTCGGGCAGGTTGCTGATGAGGACAGCCTTGTTCTCCGGAAACACAGTCGCATCGGCGTCTTCGCCGGTGGCGACAAGGCCGATGACGGCGGTGCTGACGGTGCGCAGCGGCCGGGTGCCGTTGTTTATTTCAATGGCGCGGACACCATGCAGGTATTCGGTACTCATGGGTGTAACTCCTTGGATTGTTGGTCGAGGATGCGGTAAAGGGATGCCGGGCTTTGCCGCGCCGGGTCGGGCAGTTCGAGGACGGTGGCGACAAACTCGCTACAGAACCAGCGACGCGGCGACTGGCGCAAAAACGAGCAGACAAAGCGCAACACGCCGCACCAGTCATAGCGGCTGCCCTGCTCACGCTCTAGCCATTCGCACACGGTGGCGGCGGGGAGGGTGCGGTAGATGGATTCATGGCTGTGCGGTGCGCGCAAATAGGCGTAATGGACAAATTTCATGCTTTTTTTGAGACGTTGCGCCCTAATGGACAAATTTCATGCTCTCCCCTCTATTTTTTGCTGAAATAATCTTTTATAAACCGTAACTTCCTCTCCT
>ERZ772766.1183-NODE-1183-length-14357-cov-3.414348_pt1 | contig 14357 bp, 15 predicted proteins | sample MGYA00511379_ERZ772766 | MGnify/ENA primary metagenome ERZ772766 (study PRJEB29015, sample SAMEA2737895) | human oral metagenome | biome: human oral; feature: human-associated habitat; material: dental | place: China | collected 2116 ...
CAAACCGGTCCTGCCGTCTGAAATGCTGACCGAAGAGACCAAATATTTGGTCAACCCCACCGGCAAATTCATCATCGGCGGCCCGCACGGAGACTGCGGCCTGACCGGACGCAAAATCATCGTCGATACCTACGGCGGCGCGCCCCCGCACGGCGGCGGCGCGTTCTCCGGCAAAGACCCGTCCAAAGTTGACCGCTCCGCCGCATACGCCTGCCGCTATGTCGCCAAAAACATTGTCGCCGCAGGCTTGGCCACCCAATGCCAGATTCAGATTTCCTACGCCATCGGTATCGCCGAGCCTACTTCCATTTCCATCGACACCTTCGGCACCGGCAAACTGAACGAAACCGAACTGATTAAACTTGTCCGCGAACATTTCGACCTGCGTCCCAAAGGTATCGTACAAATGCTCGACCTGCTCCGCCCGATTTACGGCAAAACCGCGGCCTACGGACACTTTGGTCGGGAAGAGCCCGAATTCACATGGGAGCGCACCGATAAAGCCCTCACCCTGAAAGCAGCGGCAGGATTGTAAGAATTGCGGAATGAAACAGTAAAGGCCGTCTGAAATTTTCAGACGGCCTCGTTTTGTATGCGGCCGAAAACAGAAAGCAGCAAAGCTGCCCAATACCCCATCTTATTTTCAGACGGCCTGATTCGCTATACAATGCAGGCAGACCCGTTTTCAGTAAAAGGAATCACACCATGTTTGGCAAACATATCTTTGAAGAAGTTACTTCCAAACTCGGCGAAACCATCGCCAACAGCCCGGCCAAAGACGTTGAGAAAAACATCAAGGCCATGCTGTCCAGTGCATTCAACCGCATGGATTTGGTTACCCGCGAGGAGTTCGACATCCAGCAGCAGGTGTTGATTAAAACCCGCACCAAACTGGTCGAACTGGAAGAGCGTCTGGCGAAACTGGAAAGCGCCCGCACATCGGAAGAAACCGTTTTAGAAACGGCCGAAACCACCGGGAAGACGAAACCGATTGAATAAGGCCGTCTGAAAAGCGGAAATAAAAATAAAACCGGTTGCTGAATAGCAATCGGTTTTATTTCTTCATCCTGAGAAATACAGTCTCACATCGTCCGTCGGAAACCCACCGCCTTTAAAACGTGCGCCCGCAGGACCTCGCCGCTGCCTTCCAAGTCGGCTATCGTCCGGGCCGCACGTAAAATACGGTGGAAACTGCGCGCCGACAACGACAGTTTTTCCAGCATAGCCGCCAGCGTCTCTCTCGCTTCTTTCGGGATGGCAGCAATATTATCCAATTCTGTGGGCGAAAGGCCGGAATTGAGTTTCCCTTGCCGTACATATTGCCTTTCCCGTGCCCTGACAACACGTTTCAATACTTCCGCACTACTCTCCCCCGCCTGAGCCTGAACCAAATCGGCGGCAGGCAGAGCGGGAACTTCAATGATTAAATCAAGCCTGTCCAACAAAGGGCCGGAAATTTTGTTGCGGTAACGTTGGATGCTATCGGGCGTACAGCGGCAGGGCTTGACGGGATGGCCGTAAAATCCGCACGGACAGGGATTCATCGCAGCAACAAGCTGAAATTCCGCCGGAAATACCGCCTGCCTTGCCGCCCGCGAAATATGGATTTCCCCACTTTCCATCGGTTCGCGTAACGCCTCCAACACCTTGCGGTCAAATTCGGGGAGTTCGTCCAAAAACAAAATTCCTTTGTGAGCTAAGGAAATTTCTCCCGGCCGCGGATCCGAACCTCCGCCAACCAAGGCGACTGCACTGGCAGAGTGGTGCGGCGCTTTGTAAGGACGGGAATTGTCTGTTTTCTGACTATGCTGAGGCAAAAGTGAATGCAGCGCCCAAACTGAAATTAATTCTTCATCAGTCAAAGGCGGCAAAATAGACGGCAGCCGCTGTGCCAACATAGATTTACCCGTACCGGGAGGCCCCATCATTAGTAAGCTGTGGCCTCCTGCAGCAGCGATTTCCAAGGCCAATCTTGCCGTATGCTGACCTTTTACATCTTTTAAATCTGGTAGCGGTAGAGTAGTTTCATCCGTTTGAGGCCGTGCAACGGCCACAGTCTGCGGCAGCCGTATAACATTGTTCAAATGTGCAGCCACTTCCCCTAAACTGCCGGCTCCATATACTTCGATATTTTTCATTATGGCAGCTTGTACGGCATTTTCGGAGGGCAAAACAAAACGGCGGCACGCCTGCTGCGCCTGCCAAGCCATAGCCAGCCCCCCGCGTATAGGCCTTAAAACACCCGACAATGCGAGTTCACCTGCAAATTCATATTTTGCCAAATCAGCCGCATCAATCTGACCAGATGCTGCTAAAACACCGATGGCAATAGGTAAGTCGAATCGTCCCGATTCTTTAGGTAAATCAGCAGGAGCAAGATTAACCGTAATTTTTTTGGCAGGAAAATCGAATCCGGATTGGATAATGGCAGCACGGACTCTATCCCTGCTTTCCTTTACCTCTGTATCTGGTAAACCCACGATATTAAATTGCGGCAAACCGTTAGCAAGGTGAACTTCCACTTCTACCAACGGCGCACTCATGCCACAGAGTGCCCTGCTATTGACTACAGCAAAACTCATTTCAGACGTTCCTTAAAACATGAAATTTTCATTGATAATACTTAAAATCAAGATGTTATATTTAAAAAGAATATCATAAATGTTTCATACTATTATTCATAATGACCTCAACAAACTTCCTGCAATATTTTGGGAAAGACTTCAAGCAATTTGATTTAATTAAGCCAAGTCGTTCATTTAAGGTCTTTATGTATAACATTTAGAAAAAGGCCGTCGAAAAATTTTCAGACGGCCTTTTTAAATTATAACTGACATAACTTTCACATCAAACCCCTTCTTGTTCAGCAAACTCCTGTTTAGATCGCTTTTTCTGTTGCTCTTCCTGCTTACATCACTCGTGTCCCGTCACGCTTTACGATTTGAGTGTTATACACTTCCAAAACTATCAAAAATCCTCTGATTAATCGGCCAATACTGTTCCACAACTACAAAATCCAGCCAGATTATTTTACTCAATCCAAATAACAATAAGTGGACTTACCCTTATCGCAGATGTCGCACACCCCATTGGAGATACCAGTAGTAAAACAATAAAGGGTTATCCTTAAAACTAAAGACAACCCTATGTCATCAAAGTTGTTACAAATAACACATTCAGCAAATTCACATACAAAAATATTGCATTAAGACTATTACAAAATCTCTGCAATATGTTTAGCAGCTCGTTTAGCATCCAATAGAATAAGGCCTAATTTGCCACTTTCTTTGGCAATAAGTGCCAAAACAGCATTATCCCCTGCTTGGCTCAGCAAAATATACCCATTTTTGCCCTTAACCATAACTTGATCTAATTCACCACACGCCAATTCATGAACCGAACGATTACCCAACGCCAACAAAGTAGCAGACATTGCACCAACACGATCTGCGTTAAGGTGATTCGGTAATAAAGTCGCAATTGGTAATCCATCTGTCGAAATCACAGCTGATGCGATTATGTCAACCGATGTATTGTTTAGATCACTCAATACAGATATTAATAATTGTTGCATACCATTATCCCATTAAAATAAAAATTACCTGTGCCATATAAACTCAACCTTAACGGCTCCCATACCGGTGATACAACACTTTGACTAAAGTAACAAATGCCTCTTTATTTAAATCAGGCATACCACCTATCACCAAAATCAACTTTGTTGCCCCTATGTAAAGGGGGAAAAAAGTCAATTCGCTTTGTCCCGATGGATCACAAACGCCCCATGCACTATTATTAATGTGCAGATTATTTCTTATTAATAACTGATGATCAGATTCCATTTTAGCAACTTTGCTAGCTAAAAGGCCAAGCTCCTCAGCTGCTTCATGATGGAAACCAACATTTGCAAAATACAGCCCCTTCTCATCAGCTAATAGCGCCTTACCCGAATTAGACAAAGGTGCAAGCACATCAGGCAATTGTTCATCAGTCAAATGAATATCGTCTGTACCAACATTTTCGTCGCCATACAAAAATTCTAAACGCTGCAAACGATATAATAAATTAAGCGCTGTATTAATATCGCTCGTATCTGTCCATGCTAAAATTTTCTCACTGCTAATAGCCTCCGTCGGTTCTGCACGAAGCAACCCGTATAACAATGTCCTACTTGCACTAGGTGTATCTCCCGAAACAGCATAATAAGCACCAGCCGGTGTTACTTTAGGGTATAAATTTGATTGTAAAGAAAGTGTAGTTTCCATCTTAATTTATACCTCCAGTCCTGGATCAATTGAAAATAACATTGCACTGACCAATTGTTTTACATCATCCTCTCGACGTGCATCAATTTCAAATACAGGAACATTAAAATTATTTTGCGCTAAATATTTCTGATACACATCAACACCTGGTAAAGAACGTATATCCATTTTTGTAACCCCAACAACTAACGGAGCCGACTTCAACAATTCCTTAAAAGCATCTAAAAAGAACTGCAGATCTTTCAAAGGATTCGTACGAGTATTATCTAATAAGAGCACCAAACCCATACTACCTTGGCTAAGAATTTCCCACATAAAATTGAACCGTTCCTGCCCTGGCGTTCCATACAAATGAACTTTAGTTTCCTCATCAAGATGGATAACACCATAATCCATAGCAACCGTTGTATAACCTTTACGGACTAAAGTCATATCGGAAGCATCAGCGTCTGTTTGTACAGGAGGTTCATCTGACAAAGCGGAAATAGCAGTAGTTTTACCTACACCAACCGGACCGGTAAATATAATTTTATTTTCTTTCATTACTTGTCCTTCCTAATGTTTTCCAAGCAGTTTTCGCATTAAACGCTGTAATAAACCACGAGGCTGTTCTTTTGACGGACCCGCCATTTTTTCTGCATCTTTTGCCATTTGATCATCTGGGACGTCACTGTTCACGCTAATTTGTTCTGTTGCTACTGCAGAGACATTTGCTTGTTCTGTTGCATATTCACTATCTGTCGCCAAGAATCCTGTAATCGACGTTGCAGCCAAATAATTCAAAATATCTGGCATTTCCAAAGGCATTACTTTATAGAGGATATTCAAATTAACCGATGTTTTCGTTAAGAAAGCCGACAATCTCATCGACTCAGGCACATGCGCCAAACGGGTTAAATTTGGCCAACGTTTTAATGTAAATACAGTATGTGGCGTCATCGGATAAATCAAACGTCCTTGAGCAGTCCAAATTGCCATTTGCCATAAACATGACATAATAGTCACTTTTGCTTTTTCTTTCCATTGTGGATTATCAGGAACCGCCTTACAAATTACTGAAACGTCATCATCTTTGCACAATTTTTCTAAATCAGTGGTACTTATAGTCAATAAGACTCTCTGAATACTCGGAAACACAATCAATACAGGTTTACCATCATGTAATACCGCAATATCCTGATGTCCTTGACTAGCAAATTTCAATGCGCCCAATAGACCTTTTTGAGGATTAAACCGACGAATAACAGCCTTCCGAGACGTAATTTGCTTATCCTCATTATCCGTAGAACCCTCAGACTGATGACTCGATGGTTCAAAAACATTCCCTCCTTGAGACAAACTACGCAAAATAGGAAACAATGTATCAAATTTAATCGGTTTTGGGAGATAAGGAGTTATTACATTTGGCTCAGCACTGGAAAACATAGCAACCGGCACTGCCGGGTATTCTTTTTTCAAAGTTTTCCATACTTCAATACCTTTTCCCGTATCTGTATCAACCAGTATCAAATCTGGCTGCTCTACTGACTCTGAAGTAACAATTTCGTAATTCGTCGTATTGTGCATTTTAAATGCCATACGAAACACAGCCTCTTGTTGCTCACCCACTTCTTGCAACATTATCCGTATGGTCTTAATTTTAGGAAACAGATTGTCCATTATTTGGTACTCTCTAACTAAATTATTTTATTTTTTTAGAATGTTGGTTAACTCGTTGTAACAAACGGCTCATTGCTAAGATGACTTCTTCTGGCAGACTTACTACACGTTCACGTAACAATCGTAAAAATTGCTCCAAACGAGGCCAATCTTCGGCACGTTCATATAGATCAAACAATACAATATATAATTGCGATTCTTGAGGATACTGTAATACGGCCTGCTCTAACGTACCAATCGCTTGATCTAATTGGCCATACATCAATAGGGATTCAACTTCTTTCAAAGCCTCATCAGCAGGAGACGAATTCACGCTGATTATCGAAGAATCCTTTTGAACTAAATCACGATACTTGGCTTTGACCTGCGATGAAGTAGGTTGTAAATACCCTCTTTCTAAACCGATTTTTTGTATCTGTTGTTCAGTAGGGCCTTTCTCTAAATCATCAAATAAATCGTGATAACCCAAACTGTATCCCCACCCCAACATCCTTTCCTTCACTTGTCGTCCATACTGACCTAAAGAGTGATAAAGTTTCCACAAATGTTTTGCAAACTGTCCCACTTCTTCATTTTGATAATCTAATCTCAAAGCATCAATAATCAAACTAGCAGGCTTTGGAGAATGTTGGATAGCACGGTTATATTGCTGGAGAGCGGTTTCATAACTAACTTTATCTTTTAAAATTTTAGCGCTTTGTTCAGGTTTTACAAAACCTATAACAGCACTCATTTCTTCTGGAGTGATATTATCAAATTCTGTTTGCCCTACAACAATAGGAACGCGTTTGGAAGAATTAGTTGCAACCGATTGATTGTTAGATTCAATAGTTAATGTTGGATTAGACGAATTATTTTCCTCCAAACCAGTCTTTTCTCCAATTTGACGAGAAACTTCCTGTATATTCCAACCTAATTTGCTTTCAGCCAGCACTCGCAAATGTAAATGATTTGGCTCAACCATTAGCCCTGCCTTAATGTATTCTACTAAGGCATCTTCTGTTAACACTGCGCCATGTCGATCCAAGGTTTCAGCCAACATATCAATGTTGCCAACACGCAGATTTAACCCTATCAACTCATGTACTAATTTTTCAGGTGCTGTATCAGTCAGATTATTTAAATAGCCAGCAAGAGATTCAGCAGCTTTACTTTCATACCCAAATTGCTTATAAACTTGGTATTCTGTTAAAGGATCGACCTCTTGTGCAGAAACAGACGTGGCCGATGTACTAGACCCACCATCCCCCCATTCCCAATCTTGCACACCTGCATTTGAAACGGATTGGCTGACCTTATCCATCCAGTCTTCACTCTCTGAGACCTCGTCTGCCTGAATTTGGTGATGATTCTGTGATGCTTTAGCCACTTTAGCAGACCTACCAGCTGCCGAACTACCCTGTTTATGGCGGGCAAACAGCAAAACCAGCAGCAAAAGAGCCAGCAATATGATTAAAAGTGAATAATTCAAGAACACCTCCCGATAATGCATTGCAGTCAATCGAACTGCACATATCAATACTTGGCACTTAATTTCAAATGCTCAATCATGTTATCCCCTAAGTTTTTTATGATAACATGATTTACCGATAATTACATTAAAAACCATTTTGTACATTCAACAGTTTTGCTGAATTACAACTTACACAAAGCTATTGGCGTTACGCATATGAAGACATACTCATTAACCTCCAATTGGCTAAGGAATAGAATAGCCTATTTTGGCCCCAATAGATATGTTATTTCTGTATTACAAACATACTCACAGTAAGTTTAGCAGCCCAGTGTTTTATCATATCAATCCACCAATTGCCGCAATATCGTTTCAAACGGCTTTTTAAAGAAATAAACGTTCAACAGGTTACATTCGCTGCTGAATATTGAAACATTTTCTGCAAAAAGACACACTGCATAGAAACATATTCCAGCAGAACTTCACATAAACAAATATTAACTACCTTATTTTTCTGTTTTATCCAAACCTCAAATTTCAAACAGTCTCGTTTGTTCGCGAGGACAATAAATATGCATAGTTAATTTAACAATACCGGGCTTTCCGCACGCGGATCAGAATTTGCTAGGCCTTATAATTATTTATGACAAACTTAAATCCTCTTCTACATCTTTTATTTAAAAGTAATAGATATAATTCAAGTGCGCCACATACGCCACAAAACACGGCCACTATAATGTATTAAAATAGCAACATGCAAATTCTACACGTTCGTCGGGCACATGTACAATCCCAATGGATTCAACACGTCAACACATTTTCTCCTTACTCAGAATTTCGAGTAATAGTGCAATGCACTCATTTGTCTGCTATAGCCACACGCTTCTCCTTGTATTTAAATGTAATACAAACCAGTTTAAAGCATTGGCAAAGCAATCCCTAATAGAGGGACATTTGATTGGTTCGTATAACGATACTCTATTATTTAGGATAGTTAATCCAGAAAAATCAAAAATGCTGATTGAGCAACGATGCTTCCTTTCAGTCGTCTGAATTTGGTAAGGTCTCTCATCACAGACGAATCCTCATCTTGTAGTGTGTGGGGTGCATCCTCACAAAAAGCAGCACACGAAATTCAAGGACCACTGTTTTAGTACAATGAGAACCATATACAAAACATTACTCAATTAACCCCCAACTCTTTAGTGGAAAATCCCTAGCAAAGAGCATATTCTCACACAAAAAACTACAGATTGAGGTATTATGCACCAAATCTTTTTCAACTTAAATCTTGAAACACAGACACTACCAATGAAAAAAATCGGAATTGGCTTATTGACGCTACCGCTTGCCGCAACAGCTTTTGCCGCCACCCCCATCCCTGATGTATCCCCCGCATCGGAAGGCCAACACGTTTTTATAAACATACCGCAACAACGCCTCTTTATTTATACGGACGGACAATTAACTAAAGCCTATCCTGTTGCCGTAGGGAAAAGCATGACTCAGACTACTTTGGGAGAACACAAAATTGGTGTTAAAGCATTTAACCCGACTTGGCATATTCCCCAGTCTATCCAAAAAGAACGCGGCGACGGCGTGAAATCGGTTCCGCCCGGACCCAAAAATCCTTTGGGACCAGTATTTGTTCGCCTAGGAGATCCAAAGCTTGGGCTCGGCATACATGGAACAAATACCCCCGCAAGTGTACCCGGCATACGAAGTCATGGATGCGTACGTATGAAATCCCCCGATGCATTGGAATTTGCTACAACTATTACAACAGGCTCTCCCGCCTACGTCATTTACCAAATGGCTTCTTTAAATGAGGATGCCAATAAAAATCTATGGTTGGCCGCATACCGCGATCCATATAATAAAAAAAATCTTAATACTGACGCATTACGAAAAAGCATTGCGGCATGGGCAAAAGCCAATGGTAAAAACATCAATAGCAAACGAATAGACGCCATTCTAAAAGCTCGAACAGGTACAGCCAATTGTTTGACTTGCACAAAAGGCGCAAAACTTACAATGCCGCTGAAATCTCTGGCTTGGACAAACGGCTCATCAGTATACAGTAAACCTAAATTTATGCCGAAGCCTGTCCCTGTACAAAATGATGTCTTGCCAGCGGGTTCTGAAATTGAAGTCAATGCCGACGATTTTGTTCCAGATAAAGCTGCATCTGCCACCTTTATCCCCTCTAACACATCGGCATCAGACACACAAAATCATTCGAGGAAACCTGCTGGATCAACCTACACAACTACCCCCATACCTGAAAATAGTGAGCCTACAGAAGTATTGTTTTGATACTTTTTAACTAAAATGGCAAAAAGGCCGTCTGAAAAAATCAGACGGCCTTTTCTTCACCATCACACTCATCTCTTTACCAAGTTAAACCCTAAAATTCGCTATAATAAATTACATCGTTTTCCAGCTGCCCTGTTCCCAACCGCTTTGTAGTATAAATATGAAATAAAGGTATACCCATGTCAGATAAAATTAACGTAGGCATAGTTGGCGCAACTGGTTATACGGGTGTCGAATTATTGCGTTTATTAGCTACACACCCTAATACCAAAGTTACAACTGTTACCAGCCGCAGCGAAAACGGCAAAATAGTCTCGGACCACTTTCCTAGTCTACGTGGCATTTACACACTAACTTTTCAGTCTCCTGAGGATGCCAAACTGGAAGAATGTGATGTCGTCTTTTTCGCCACTCCCAACGGAGTTGCCATGAAAGAAGTACCCGATTTATTAGCCACAGGAGTTCGTATTATTGACCTGTCGGCTGACTTCAGAATTCACGACATTACAATATGGGAAAAATGGTACGGTATGACTCATGCCTGTCCTCATTTAGTTTCGCAGGCCGTATACGGATTATGCGAGATGAACAAACAGGACATTGCCAAAGCTCACTTAATTGCCAATCCTGGCTGTTACCCCACCTGTGTTTCCCTTCCCTTGCTACCATTATTGAAACAAAGTTGTCTAAAAGAGGATATGCCGCTTATCGCAGACTGTAAATCAGGAGTATCTGGTGCTGGAAGAAAAACAAGCATCGGTTCATTATTGTGTGAAACAGGAGACAATTTTAAAGCTTACAATATCTCAGGTCATCGACATTTACCCGAAATCCAGCAAACTATCAATAAACTACAAAAAAACATTGCCGAAAACTTTGTATTTGTGCCGCATTTGACTCCAATGATTCGCGGAATGCAGGCAACAATTTATCTGCATTTAAAAGAAGGAACACATCCTGAGGAAATTTTGCGCTCCTACTATAAAGACAACCCATTTATCGACATTATGGAATCTGGTTCTATGCCGGAAACACGCAGCGTACGCGGTGCTAATATCTGCCGTATCAGCATTCAACGTGCTCCTCAAAATAATAATGTTTGGATTATTCTGTCCGTAATTGATAATCTAGTTAAAGGTGCTGCCGGACAAGCAGTTCAAAATATGAACATCATGTTCGGTTTTAATGAAAGCATGGGGCTTACGAATACCCCTCTTTTGCCTTAGCAAAAAGAGAAACGCTGTTTTATATTCAATTTATGTAATTCAAGAAAGACGGTCTTTAGGAGGACACGTTCCGATTTTAATAATTTCATACCGTCTTTTTTATTATGATTTTCTTTAGAAACCAAACCAGTCTCATTTAAATCTGAGGCATTTTCAAACAATCATTCATACACGACTCCAGATACCAACTCCTGTTCATTCAAACTGCCGTATTGTTCCTCCCAATCATGGGAGGCTTCTACTATATCGCATTGTTTTGAAAAATCCTGCTGCCTACCGTTCATCTGTGTCAGCGACGAATAAGCCACTTCTTCGCATTCTAAAGCCGACAAAGAAACATCCGTCGATTGTGCTTCCGAATAACTGAAGGGAAATGCTGCAAAGCCCATAGCTAATGCAATAACAGCTAACCAAGTATTTTTTTTATAACCGGTCATTCTTCATTCCTTTCAAGAAAACTGCCCATTCTGCTTTCAAAAGTAGCGATTCAATATGCTTCACATCATACTAAGTAAAAACTAAAAAAGCAATACTTTTTCTTAGTTGAACTAAATTTTTTCTTACATATTTCTCAAAAATAAAGTAAAATATAAAAATAAAAGGATACAATGCAGCAAAACTACACTTTTTCGAAGGAATAAAATGGATACCTTTAAAGACCGACTGGTTTTTCTATGGAAAAACGAGGCCAAACAAGCAAAAATAGCAGCCGACATCGATATGACCATTGCCGGATTCAGCCGCATATGGAACGAAGGCGGACTGCCGAAGTCAGAAACCTTAAAAAAAATCAAACAATTAAAAGGTTGCAGTATCGATTGGCTGCTAACCGGAGAAGGTGAGCCTTTCCCTCACTCACATTTAGCAACAGAGAGCTCTGCAACAATCAGCGATACACTCGGCAATCCAGTCAACATAGACGAATTTGTATTTATCCCTCGTTATGATATCCAGGCAGCTGCTGGACACGGGCGATTGGCAGGCAATGAAAAACCTATGTTTGCCATGGCATTCCGGCGCGATTGGATTGAAAACTATGTTACCCGCAATACAAAAAACCTCTCGGTTATTTCCGTGAAAGGTGATTCAATGGAAGGAGTGTTAAATGACGGCGACTCCATTTTGATCAACCATGGAGAGACCACACCGCGCGACGGATTATATGTATTGCGTATCAACGAAAACCTATTAGTCAAACGCCTACAAGTGATGCCCGGCGGTATTATCAACGTTATCTCGGCTAATGATGCCTACCCAACCTTTGAAATTGACCTAAATCATCTTACGGATGATGTCGCCATTATCGGGCGAGTAGAATGGTTTGGACGCAGTATCTGATTTAATTGTCGCAAAACAACACTGGATTTTTTTAGTTAATTGCGTTAAATGACAGGTTTAGCAGTTTGCCATATTAGAATTCCGTGATGGTTTTACAATTACTCAGGCTTGTATTTTCCGCCATCAGCCTAAACTTGCCTTGTAAACCTGTTTGCGCGACAATTACCGCAACATCTATATAAAGGAATCACATCATGTCAGACGAAAGCCCGATTATCTTTACCGACAGCTGTTGCACCAAGGTAGCTGATTTAATTGCTGAAGAAAATAATCCCGACTTAAAACTGCGCGTTTTTGTAAACGGCGGCGGCTGTTCGGGTTTCCAATACGGTTTCACCTTTGACGAAATTAAAAACGACGATGATTTTGAAATACAGAAAAGCGGGTTGACTTTCTTGGTCGATCCCATGAGCTATCAGTATTTAGTCGGAGCAGAAATTGACTATACCGAAAGCCTGCAAGGTTCCCAATTCGTCATTCGTAATCCGAACGCCGAAACCACCTGCGGATGTGGTTCGTCTTTCTCTGTATAAAGATTAAATTGTGCAATATCAAAGGCCGTCTGAAACTTTCAGACGGCCTTTGATATTGCCTCTTTGAAATAATGAGTAACTATCTTATAATTTGAAAATATTTAGCAAAATTATTTACACACAACCAAAAACGAGAAAAATGTAATCTTCAAGTAGACCCGTTGAGCTTCGGCATAATACGCAAACACAGTTCAACCCTTAAAACTACCCTTTATCCATAATATGAGACAGTAATTCCAATAGTGTTTATACTTCGCAAAATAAGCAGCTTCGGGAATATCTGTTTGAACCAAAACACCGCCGAATATACGGGCATCTATTATCCAATGGGACAGAAATGAATAAACAAAAGTTTTACGATGTGTATGTTTCCTATCCTCCCAGCGAAAACCGCGAGCGGATTAATGATTGTCTGCGCGACAATCTGCCTGAAAATGAGGCTGAAGACCTTATTCAAGCTTTAGCAGAGCGTTCTCAAGCCATCATTGCAGAAAACTGTTCCCAAGACGAACGCGAAAATGCCCAGCACTATTTCAATTATCTTGGTTTGGACGTCATTGTCCGCCAATCGATGGAACTGACGCCAAACGCGAAAAACGAAGAAGAGGAAACTACGAATAAGTTGCACCAATGCCCCGTTTGCCGAACCATTATTGATGATCAGGAAGCAACGGAATGTTCGGTCTGCCACTTCCATTTTTCTACTGCCAACGAGGCTACTATCCAGCGCAAACGCATTGAGTGGGAAGAAAAACTGGCGTTCGAACACAAAAGGCAAGCCGAAATCGAACAGAAAATCCAGCAGGAAAAAGAGCGTGAGGAAAAACTCATGCGCAGACAAATCCGTGCGGAACTTGAAGAAAAACTACGCGAAGAATTGGCTCAGAATCCGAACATCGCGGCCTTGGACCATCAAAAAAGGAAAACTTTCCTCACCGGAGTTTTCGCGGCAATAGGAATTTTTGCCCTTATGGCCATCGGATACATAGCCGCGAAATATCTATAAATGCCACTTTTTAAATTAAAGGCTGTCTGAAAAGTTTATATGACCTTTCAGACGGCCTTTTCCTATATATTCCCTCAGACTACGGTTCTACGACCACATACAATGTCCTCCGTATGCTTTATAATTCCCTTTTTCAGGGCAAACGAATGACCGACATGAAATGGCTCAACCGCATTAAAACCATTATCCGCACTATCTATCTATACGGTTTGACCGATTTATTTGCCGGACACATCCGTCAGACATGGTTGCGCCGATTACTGGAAACGCTACCGAAATCAAGCCAATACGCCGACATACCTCTTCCCGTTCGGCTGCGGACGGCATTGGAAAGTTTAGGGCCTATATTCGTCAAGTTCGGTCAAGTCCTTTCCACACGTCCCGACTTGATTCCCCACAATTACGCCCTCGAACTGGCCAAGTTGCAAGACCAAGTGCCTCCTTTTGATGCGCAGCTATCCCGTGCCCAAATCGAAAAATCACTGGGGCAATCCGTCGAAACCCTTTACGCGGAATTTGAAACCGAGCCTGTCGCCAGCGCGTCCATCGCCCAAGTACACA
>ERZ772766.1184-NODE-1184-length-14352-cov-2.713856_pt1 | contig 14352 bp, 30 predicted proteins | sample MGYA00511379_ERZ772766 | MGnify/ENA primary metagenome ERZ772766 (study PRJEB29015, sample SAMEA2737895) | human oral metagenome | biome: human oral; feature: human-associated habitat; material: dental | place: China | collected 2116 ...
TAATTAATTTGTTTGTATCAAGATCTAGTATTGATACTTCATCACCTACCATTAAATCCATGGCTTCGTGTTGGGTAAGAGGCACAAACTTATAATCCTCTACCTTTGTAGTTTCTGTTTCTTTCTTCTTGAAAAAATCAAATAAAAACATAGTCTAATAAAATAAATTAATGTAAAATTCTTTTAATCTTTTTGAAGGGGTGTAGTTCTTATGAAGAGCATAGAAAATCCTCCATTCAGAAACTACTTTGTTAGTTTTCCAACTAAGCATATATTTGCTTACAGAGTTAATGAAATCTTCTTCTTTCCAAGGCTCTATCATGAACTCATCCTCCTTCCTTTCAAACCAACTATCTAGGTTCTTAATAAATTTACAATGGGACTTATACTGAGAAGGATTGAATATACCTCCTTCAAAGTAATGATTGATTGACATTAATGTCATCTTCAATGCAGGAACATTATCATAGTCCTTTGGGTCAATTATATTCCCCAAACTCTTAGACATCTTATTACCATCAGGTCCTAATATCATACCTTGATGAATTACCTTTTTAAAAGGTTCATCAAAGTCAATATATCTGATGTCGTACAAGAATTTACATATGAATCGGGAGTAAATCAAATGCATACAAGCATGTTCACTTCCTCCAACATAAATATCAACTGGTCTCGTCCTATCATACTCAATTGTGTAAAAAGAAGAATCTACAAAAGTGTCTAATGTATCCGTTTCCCCTTCAACAGGTATTGGGCAGCCAAACTTCCTTTGTCTAGAAACACACCAATCATGAAGATTTTCTAACCAATTGATTTGTTGAACTTTAGTTGATTCTGGATAATCAACCTTATCTAAATCTCTGATTAGTCTATCTTTATATGCTGTTATTCTAAAAAACCACTGAGGAAGATCTTTGAATATTATTAGAGATTTACATCTTTCACAGTACCCATCTTTTACTTGTTCCCTCGCCAAGGTTGTTTTACATGAAGGACAGTAAGGTTCAGCTCTTGTATCTTTATAGACCAAACTATGGTCTCTCAATTTCTTAAACAGCCACTGTGTCTTAGAAACATAGTCAGGGTCCCAGGTAGAGAGTTTGTATTGAAAATTTACATTCATTCTCTCCATCTCCTTGGTGAAGTTTGCAATATTCTCTTTAGCAACCTCCTCAACAGGACGATTTACTTTCATTGCATAGTTTTCTGTAGGTAATCCGAATACATCATACCCAAAAGGTTGAAACACCTCTTCACCTTGAAATCTAAGAACATTACAATAACTGTTCACAATGGAATAGTTATACCAATGACCTAAATGTAATCCAGAACCACTAGGGTAAGGAAACATTACTGTTATGTATTTACTCATAAGGAATTTTTTATCAATTCTATTGCTTCTTTTGCTGAAAGATCAGAGTTACTCCATATTTCTAGTTCTTTGCTAATTAAGTAAAGCTTTAATCTTAAAAAACCGTCACCATAGAAATTGGAGAGTTTTATATGACCAACCTTAAAATCTGAAATTGGTAAAGATTCAATCAGATTTAAAATAATAGGATTCTCAATAAACTTGCTTTCATTTGGTATTCTATAGTTATAGGATATAATAGTCATATCGCTGAAAAATTCAATTAATACCTTACTATTTTTGGAAACGTATTTACTCATAAAGTTTACTTAATAATAGATTAATTGCTTCATCTAGTGTAAGAGGTGTATAGTTCATCATCCTAATTAACCCATGATTAAAGTAGATTACCATCTTAAAACGATCATAACCATAAGACATGTTTGATTTATCAATGCGGAATTCTTTAAATAGAAGTAAGGAATCTAATAGATTTGAGATTACATTATTCTCAACAGAGGTCACTTTACTACCAATCTTTCTAAAATTGTAATAGAAAATTACTGTATCAGAAGAAAAGCTAATAGCCACTTTTCCATTTTTTGAACTGTAATTACTCATAAAGTTTATCCAATAAAATATTTAGAGCCTCCTCATAAGAAGGGCTTTCTGGGCTACAGATATGAACAAGTTTTTCCTCAAATAAAATTCGAATATCTAAATACTCATCACCTTCTTTAGAGTTCCATCTCTCTAAATTTTCAACTTTAAAATAATCTTTAAATAATAATAAAGAAGTAAGTAAATTTGCAATAGGAGAATTGTCAGTTTCTTTAACTTTAGGGATCTTGTTATACTTAGATATATAAAAAGTAAAAGAGTCCTTCCTAAAATCAATTATTATTTTTCCATTTCCTGAAGAATAACTACTCATAAAGCCTTTTTAATAAATATAATAAAGATTCTTCCAGATCATATAGACTATCGCTTCCAATCAGTATCTTATTATCATCCATACGAACACTAATGTATGCGGAATAAGTAATCGGGTTAAGAACATAAACTTTATCATAATCCTTATAAATATCCATATTTTTAAGGAGGTTCTCAATAAACAAACTTTTAATAGGATTAGCATAACTCCATTCTATATCTTTGTAAGAGATAGCAAATCCATCTGTGAAGAAAACAAGATATACTTTTTTGTTCTCTGAAATATAAATACGTTCATTCTCCATAAAGATTTTTTAATATGATAGAGATAGCTCCTCCTAATATGATGGCACTCCAAGTAAATTACTAAAGATTGTAATCTCTTTATTTTTCAAATCTAATTTGAGAGATAGATGATACGGGCCTAATACAGCATGAGAATTATGATTCCTTAATTTAAATTCACTAAATAAAGCGAAAGATTTAACCAAGTTAGAAACTGTAGAGTCATCTACTATATCAATGGAGTCTGAAGATTCAAAGGAAGAAAAATCCCCTACAAATACACAAGAGTTTTGTTTAAATATAACTTCAATCTTCTTGTTTTTTGATATGTATCTCATTTTTTTTAAGTAGGTGCAGACAATTTCTCATCTGCACCTAAATGTATTAATCCTCTTTTAAATTTAACAATATTATAAAATCAGAAATCATATAATACACCCCTATAAGAATTAGAACTAGATGTAACCAGTGGTAACCATCTTCCCTCCAAGCATACATTCCTATACAAGCTATGGCAGTTCCGAAAGTTATTCCTGATATACATATAGACCAATTAGGCAGGAATTTTAGAATTCTCCATGCTCCCAAAGACCAGTACGCAAAACTTAATATGGCTACAACTACATATAGGGAAAGTTCTACTGGATCTGCTATAAAGCCATTATTTGCTAAATATTCCATGTGATTCTTGATAAAGATTCATTCATAAATAAATCCATCCATATTCTAAATACTTTTGGATCCATTACAAAATAGGCATTCTTCTGTGGGTTTACAAAATTATCCCTGTCAAGAACATTTATAAAGAATACTCGTCCTTTATTTGATGTTCTAATAAGGTTCATTTGATTATTAAACACACGTCCTAACACAATATAATCATCTACTTGAGAATAAAAGCAATCTCCTTCTAGGAAATTATCTATTCGCTGTGGTTTCTCTAGCTCTAAAATAGATGATTTATTCATGTGACTTACCATGAAAGAATCAAATCCTTCAGGTTGATTAAAGTAAACCTCTTTAAAAACATCAAGAGTACAGGTCAAATTTAGAAAAGGAAGTTCCTCTCCTGTTGAATTATTAATGTATTTAAGCATCTTCTATTACTTTTACATTTTTATCGTTGGCAAAAATCTTTCCAAGCATAAAATACTTATCCTTTGTTAGAAAATCTGCAACCATCTTTCTATAAGGACATCTTTTAAGTAGACCATCTTCTCCTAATTCAAAGTAAATTTTCTTTGTATAGGTTAATACCTTTTTGCCATTCTCTCCTGAGAATATGTCTATTTCATCAATATTTATTTTAGATTTCATATTTTCTGAAGAAATAATTGTTACTATTTGTAAATAAATTAGTACACTTTTCTACCCAATATCCATATGGGTTTGGCGGAGTCACATTCATATAGGTTTTTAGAAAATCATCTACAGAGTTAAACTCCCCAATGTAGTACTTAGGAATTTCCTCAAGTACTTTTTCAAGGTCTCTGATACATGTAAGGTCAGAAACTGTTTTAACTACTTCGTAAGGATAGTTGATTCTCTTTGCATTCTCTATCATTTTACCAACATCTGGCAATCCTAATAGAAATGCAAACAATTCTTTATCCTGGTCTACGAAGGCTTTTGAACAATCTACTTCCCCTACATCTTTTATAAAATCTTCTTCACTAGAATAATCTTCTATTTCCAATGAGAATATTTTACTACTTGTTTTAGACCTAATATTGTAAACTCTGATTTTAATGTCCTGATGAGCCATAACCTTTGTCTCCTCTTTCTGAATCACTCAATTCGTCCACCTCCTCGATTTTAAGCTTAGGAAGTTTAATGATTACTAACTGGCAGAATCTTTCCCCAATACAATAAAGATCGTCTGAATTTTGATACTCAAATACAGCCTTAATCTCACCATGATACCCCGAGTCAATGACACCAACAGAGTTAGTAAGTCTTAGTCCTCTTTTCTTGTAAACAGAAGACCTAGGAAAAAGAAGACCCACCATACCCTTGGGTATTTCAACTGCTATTCCAGTTTTGTAGCATACTCTTTCCTCTTCAGTATCTATTTCCATGGAATCTACAGTTAAATCATACCCAGCATCGTATTCATGAGCTTTCCAAGGAAGTACTGCACTACTCGTTAGTTTCTTTACTTTCAGGTTTGTCATTCTTTTCCTCCTTTTCTTTGTTCTTGAAAATTTCATTAGCTATCCACATACCAGCCAAGGCTCCTATTGTGGTAAATACAGCTGTTTTGTTTTCTTTGATGAAATTAGTCGCATTAGTAGCTTCTTTCACTACTTTGTCTGCAAAATCCTTGTTTAAAATTTTATCAATCATTTAAATTAATTTTAGCGGTTTCATTTTTAAGGTTTTCTAGATTCTTCTCTAAATCCTTGGCTATTGTTTTAAGTATAGCTGGATTCAATGTAGGAAGCCAAGTAGGCTCTAAATTATCTAAATCCTCCTTAACTTTCTTGACCTTTTTTGTTTCTTTGTTGTAAGAAAATACAACATCGTCTCCTGCAACAATTATCTCGTTGTCTCCTTTCTTAAAGGTATTTGCCTCTTCAGATTCTAGGAATCTAGAAATTATTGTTGCATCAATTACTCGAACTACTTGATAATCAATTTTTGCGTTGTTTAATTCAGTCCAGTGAAGTTTTTCAGAATTGTCTTTCAACTTTCTAAATAGTTTCCAATCAGTAAGTGACTCATCTGTATACTTAGCATAAGCTTTTTGACCATTTAGCTCCACTTTAGTATAAAGTCCGCTTACCCAAGCTCTGAACCTTTTTGTTTTAGTAGATTTCATTATTATAAGTTTTCATTAATAATTCGTATTGTTTTGGATATCTTGTCTCTGCCTGAGATTGTGTGAGTGATCTATAATCATCATCTCTATCTGTGTTTTTATTACACCTATAGACGACAAGATTTATATCAGAGTTACCTAAAGGGTATCTTCCCAAAGAAGGAACTTGCCACTCTATACACAAGTCAATACCACCTGACATATGTATTCCTAAACAATTTTCTCGTAAGACATACATCTTTAAATTCATATACTCCTGATTTTAGTACCATGTTTGATATGTAGCTCTCCGCTTGCTCTACTCATACCTACATAATTCAAAGAGTTACCTACTGTTCCAACTTGCTTGTCGTTTTCCATCAAAGGACTCGTATCCCATTCTGTAGACTCTGCATCAAAGAACACATTCTTGTAAGTAGAACCCTGAGATTTATGAATTGTAATAGCATAGCCATAGTCAATTCCCTTCTCAATAAGCAGTTCTTTGAATGTCTTCTTCAACTCTTCATGTTCTTTATTTCTAGGGTTGAAGAGTTCCATTTTATCTGTATTGGGATTATAGATATAGGAATTTCCAAGATCTATCTCTTGAAGAGGTTCTGACCATAAAGAAATCTTACTGAAGAAACTATACCATCTTTTAGGATCTCTCATGGCTGCTTTCTTCTCATTGTAGATGGTCCTAAAAATATTAGAAACTTTCCTATTGTTAGCTTCCATGTCTGCCTCTGTAATCCAACTAAGAACTATTGAATCAGATGGAGACAGCTGTAGATAGTGTGTAGTCATCTGACCTAGGTCAAACTCTATCTGGGAAGCTTTGTTAGAAAATCCTAAGATCTCCAACTCAGAACCACACCTCTTCAAATCGACAACCTTGTACTTAACAGAGTTTGCAAGATTTCCTCGGAATACTTGTTTATTGTTGTACCCGCCAAATCCCACAATACTCTCGCCAAGTACTATACCGTCATTTGATTGAATAAGAGCCTCTCTAACTCTCTTGTTGAAGTTTTGAACCTCAGAATTACGATAACTCAAATAAACTGTGTCTTCTGGTTCTGCTTTATATTTATCTAGGTAAGCCTGAAAGAAGTCCCAATCGTTATCATAGTACTTTAAATTTTGACTATTTTGAGTGTAGGGAAGATAACCATCAGCATTACGTCTAACCTCTCCTAAAACCCTTAGAATTTCGCTATCGTTAGTTCTCTGAACTTTGGTTAGATTTACCTGTCTAACCTTTGTAAATACATCAGAAATGCTTTTTACAATTGAGGGTCCTACTTCAGGAAGCTGAGCTTTATCTCCTAAGAAGATCAACTTTATATTCTGTCCTTTCGTAAGTTTGACTAAGTCATTAAAGTCCTCTTGACTTATCATTGAAGCTTCATCAATAACAAGAATTGTTCTTGGCCCCATCATTGATTTAAACTTTCCTGATAACTCTCTTTTAGTTCTGTTCTTATCAAACTTACTCAATAGATGATAGAGTACTAGGTAGCTTTCCAATATTCAAACCTAAATAAACCGTAGCCGCATGAGTAGGTGCTGCATAGATAAAAGTAGCTGATTTAGAGAACTGATTCATGTAATCCTCTAAGTTCCCTATCAACATGGTTTTTCCAGATCCGCCCGTACCACTTAAAGTTATTGGTTCATTCCCTTGAATGGTGCTATCAATAAGCTCCCTAAGTGCATTATCTTGCTCTTCTGTTAGTTCAAACTTGGTTTCTATATCTATGCCACCATGTGAAAATTTGTGTTTCATAAGTAAGAATTTACATTTTCCCAAAAGTACCTTACTTCCTCCCAAGTAGGATATTCGAAAACATACTCCTTGTTTGGAATCTTAAATTTCAATTTACCTTCCAAGGTAAGGCAATAAAGGTTTCGTCCCTCTCTCCTCAAGACTAAATGTACTTGGTCTTCTGATTTAAAGAAACTACCTGGGATATTCTCATGAAATTCTAAAGTTTCCACAGGAGACTTCCAAAGTTCTTTCAATGCTTTTACCACGGTATCGTAATCTTCCTTACTCTCTATAAGGGTTTCAATCTGATTTGAGGACGGAGAGACCCCTGTAGTAATCTGATCTCTCAATACCTGAAAGGGAGTCCAGATATTACATTTGTACTGATTTTTCAAAGAAGGGACAATTACTTTGTCAATTTTACCTCCTTCTCTTTTGTATAACTTAATTTCTAGCATAAATTTTTGAGTTTAAAACTTATATCCTCTGTATAGTACTCATCATTTGAATACTTTCCTGAACCTGTGAAGAAGAATGAACCATCTGGATATACTTTACACATAACAAGGTCTAGATTTTCTTCTACCATGGGTAGATCTTCCAGTTCTTCCTTTTCTATGTTTATATAACAAGGAGATTCCTCTAATAAAAAGTTTATTAACTTCTCATCAGATTCATCTTTAAAATCATTGTAGAAGAAATCTACACGATTATCCAGATAGCTTCCACTAAAGAATCTATCATCAGCTTCTTTTGCAGCCTTTAAAGATTCTGCTCTCTTTGCAATTTCCTCCTTTAGGTTTTTTGCTTTATGAATGATAGCAAACTCACAAGAAGTGTACTCACTATCAACTCCAGCCCTTAGAAACATGAAGTCTGTAGGCTCTTTACTTAAAGATATATTCATTTTGAATAATGTTTTAATATTTTTTCTGGAATCCAGTTCTTCTTATTTTGTTTAGTTAGATTATTGTTAATAAGTTTAACTATCTCATCGAAGTTATCTTTAATCCAATCTCTATGCACGACGAGATCTCCAAACAGAAAAGTTAAATGACCATATTTATTAGTTCTAAATTCTAAACCAAATACTATCAGGCCTATAAAGTCATCTTTATACTCATAAAAATGAATGAAGTTGTTCGATAATTCAAAGTCTCCGCTAAGAATCTTCTTCTTTATCTTATCAGAAACTATATCACCATCAAGATTATTTAATTCAGATTTTTCAAGTTTTCTTACTTCTTCATCTATTCTTAATAAGTAAGTATTCTTGACATAATAATTCTCTAAGGTAGACTTTAATTCCTTATAAACTGAATCTCTTAAATAGGTTTTGATCTCTTTTCTTGGACAACCAAATTCTCCATTCATCTTTATAGAAATCCATCTTAATTCCTTATTCTTTCTATAATCTCTAAGAGAATCCTCTGTTATTGACCAATCACCATTTAATATTTTAGTTCGTTCAAGACTTTCTAAGTCCCCCATTATTATATTATCAATCCAATCCATACTCACTTAAATATATGGTCATTTGAAATAATATGTTTAATGTGTTTATAAACTACGTCTGCAAAATCTTCAGTGTAGGAGAGAAATGCTGTCTTCATCTTCTCATCATCTCTGAAAAGATTAAGATAGCTCTCTTTTACACTTCTCGCACATGAAACCATTTTATTAAAATCATATTTCAGGTGCTGTTTTAGCAAAACGTTCCTTTCTATTAGCTCAGATAACTCATCTATAGCTCCTACATAACCACATACAACAGTAAGGTAATGAAAAGCCATCTTCCTATCTAAAATAGGAGTTACTCTATCCATGCTAAGTTGAGAAGCTGCTGTTTCTTTCAGATCCTGTATTTGTTCCTCTGAAAGATTGATACCTAATGATTCGAGCTTCTCCTTGAAAAAATCTTTTGGCATACTTAATTAATTTACCATGGCTGTTTATTTTCATAGATTAATTCACCCATGCTACAAGCGCCAGTACCATTAAAGAACCAACACTTTTCATTATCATCTCGGTCTTCACCTTCTCTGATAACTTCAATTTTAAGATAAGGAAATTCCTCAGATACTCTTAAAAGGTCATCTTTAAAATTGTACCAACTGGCTTCTTCTATGTAAAGCTGTCCGTCATCTTCTGAAAAACTAGAGTAAGAATGCAATAACATGGGCGATATATTTTCGTCATTCTTGAAGAATTTATCTATCTCAGCTAATGCTTCCTTACTTAGATCTTCTGAATTAATGTAGATGTTGAAACTATTACAATACATGATTTTAAAAATAAGAAGTTAAAATTCTGTATGCTTTTAAGTACCTATTCATCAAAGAAACATGCTTTTCCTCTAATTTTATAAACCTCTTTATGTCCAAGTTATCCTCAAGGTCATATATTTTTACATTCCTAGCAAGTTCATTTGTGGATAACTTACTAATGTAATCAAAATATTTGTCATTAGGATTTCTTGTTAAGAGTTCTACAGCATCAACTATGTGTTTTGGAAAACCAAAATTAGTTAATGTCTCAGAAGGTATTTTAGCTTCTTCAAGTACATCATGAAGTATACCTACGATCTTCTCATCAGTGTTTCTGCCTTTGTTCATAACTCTTAATGAGTGAAAGACTAAGGGCTGTCCACTTAAATCCATAGTTCTTTCCAAATAGGTGTAAGCAATTACTAAAGCTTTTCTAAGTAGGCTCTCCATCTCCAATTTCTTTATATCTTTCAATTAGTTTGAGTACAGCAGTTTTCCTTGCTTTTCTGTAGGATTCTATTGACGACTCCTGATATAATAAATGACGATGTTCCATCATTAATCTATCAGAACCCTTACAAACCTTTCCTTTTAAAGATTTATACAGGGTAACATTCCAACAGACCTCTCCCCTGAAAACTGTGCTGTTATAATCATCAGACAGTTCAATTGGAAATATCATATTACTACAACTTAAAGCACAGAGGTACTTTTTCTTTCGAAACCAATCGAATACTTGTTCCCAAGTAGGTAATGATACATAAAGCCCAGCTTCATATCTAGGAGTATTGTGGTTCTCCGGGTCTCTAGAGGTAAAGTAACCTGGGTATTCTCTATCAAATGAATAATAGGAGGTTGTCTTACTATCAAAACCAATACTCTTAAGTTTCTTGGCTATTCCTATTGGAACCAACCATTCTGGGTATTTTTCTAGCTTAATATTCATCTTTCAGAATCTTTAAGTTCTTTTTCTTTCTCTGATTCTAAATACTTAATGGCTTCATTTAGAAATTTAACCATTTTCGGGTCATCTTTAGATTTTTCTAATACATCTTTATGTGACTTAATGAGGGAATCAAACAAAGGAAGAAAGTTAGTTTTAGGTCTAGGCGCTTCTTCATAAACTAAATAGCTATTTGGGTGACTCCTTGCAATAAGTTCCCATACCAAGTAATCTAAAGCTTCCTCGTAGCTTTCTAGACACTTATTAGTTTTAATTTTCTTACCGTTAAAATAAAGAACAGCCTTAAAACTGTCTCCTTTATCTTCTATTTTGGTACTGTAACCTTTACTAAGATACCAACCAAATACCTGAGTGTAAGTAGGAATTCCTATAAATGGACTATCTTTAGTAGCTCCATCAATAATAAAGTCCTCTATATTAAACTCTGTGTTGCCTCTGCAACTGCTAGAAACCATTGCAGTAATACCTACTCCTTCAGAATAGGAGAATAAACATGGCTCTGAAAAGCCAACTTCTTTTAAACTTTTCGCTGCATCTACTGATACAAACGAAGATTGAAATTTAGAATTCATTTCTAAAATAATTAATAATTAACGCTGATAAATAAATAATCACAAAACCGAATACTACGGCTGCGATACAATAATTAAGAAAGGGAATAAAAGCAAATATCAAATGAAGTATGTAACTTAAATACTTCTCAGGATCTATGTAATCAATATCTACAAGATCCTCAGCATCCCTATACACTCTAATAAATAGAGGAAGTAATGCTAATATTACAGAAACCCAGTAAGTTACTGGACTAGTTAATAATTCTACCATAGATATTTAAAAATTTCCTGTTCAAAATCCTTTTTAAATTCCAATGCTGCTTCCTTACTTTTGAAAGACAGTGAATCTGGGTTTACATGTAAAGGTGCTGACATCAACCCAACTCTATTATTTCCACTAGGAAAGAATAAAGTTCTCATTTCAGGTTCCTCTAAAGTACTGTCATCATAATAACTAGCTATTTGAGATAAATGTTCAACTGAAGAAACACAATCTATCCCAGCTTTCTTAAGAAAATCTTCTTTTCTACTCATAATAAATTTATTTTTCAATAAAATAACTTCCTACCTGTAAAGTGTCGTATGCAGCTTCACTCACTTGAGCTCTTCTCTGTTTTGAATCTTTATCAATTACAACTACATAATACTGTTCTGGATGTCTAATATAAGTAGTCATTTTCCCTACTGTGGTAGGTAACATATAAGATCCTTCGTATTTCTTATCTATAATAACTCCTTCTACTGGAGTATTATCAGAATAATAAAGCACAACGAAAGGAAGAGCTAGCAGCCCTCCAAAGAAAAGGACTGCTAGAATTGTTTTTTAAGGTACATTTATCCATTATTTTGGTATTAATTTTAAAATCTCTTCAGAGGTAAAATCCTTAACAGCATCCAAAACTAAGTAATTTGGACAATATTCTTTAACAAGACCTAAGATCTCCTCAGCAAAAGCTTTTGACTCTTCTTCTGATTCATTTCTTCCCTTACTAACATAAGGTTTTGTCCTATTCAAGAATATATTTATGTTTTTGAATTTATCTACTTCTTCAAGAACTAAGTTTCTAAAGTTTTCACTCTTGTCCCCATACTTATTGTTATAAAACACAGAAAGTATGAGAGGCCTGTCAGTTATTATGTATTTTACCTTTCCCTTGAGTCTAAACAAACGATGATGCTGTTTAGCAAATATGTACAACTCATTTTTAAAGGTTTCATGTCTCTGTTCCCAAACCAATTCCTTGGCATACTCAGAAACTAATTCTACATCATAACCGAGCCATTTCATCTTGGCAAATAGTTCTGAAGCTAAGGTACTCTTGCCTGTACCTGGGCTTCCTATTAAATTAATTACTGTTGTTGGCATAATATTACTATTTTATCTCTTTTCCATCCTCTATAAACTGTCGTAGACTTAAGAACCCACGAAATTGCTTATTATATCCTTTTATATCATCTGTAATTTCATAATGATCAGACCCATCGAAGTGGCCTATTATCGAAGATTGACCTTTGATCCAAGAGTCATACTGATAATCTGACATGCATCTTGCACAGTGTGAGACGACCGAGAAATGCCCCTGCTCTACACATTTTTCATAAATCTTTTTAGCTTTTTCTAAAGTAAGTACCTCATTGTCGGCTATTGTCGTGTAGCTGGTTCTTGCGGTAATGGCACAGGAAAGCACAATCTTGTCCTTTAAAGTCATATCAGGAGTGAACTCGGCTCCTTCACTGAACGGAATGTGCCAATCGCCTCCCTTCATTTCGACAGGTTCAGATTCATTTAGTGCATCATACATTTTCTCAGCTAAGTCCATGAAGTGGATTTCTGCTTGTCCTTTGTTGTGTTGTAACCAATCTAAGTCATTCCATGAAAAAACTTCGGAATCCAATTTGTTTTCTCTTACGCTTTTCATGATTTCCTTCTTACTACATCCTCCCAAAGTCCTCTGTAGTTTATTCCCCTCTTCTACTGGATCATTGATGTAGTAAGGTACTTCGTAGATAGGACATCTTTGTTCAAACAAATGTTCAAAGGATTCACGAGTTCCTGTGCAGAGTTGTGTGACCCAGGTGTAGGGCTCAACAGTTCGATTTATAATTTGCTTTGAAACACCATGCTCATACATATCCTCAGCTACAGCTAATGCAGATTCTATAGCACATGACCACATATAATCGCAGTGGGCAATATCAGATTCATCTGTAAAATATTCAGTTCCTTGCATACCTTTATGTTGCTTCTGATAGGCGATGGGGTAGAAAGGTTCTTCTTCTATTACTTTAAGCATTTTCTCAAAAGGTATGGCACGAGAATTATGAACTACAAGACCATTGGCAATAAAATTATGGTATTCCCCATCAACTTCAATGTCATAAGTTTCCTCTTTACCATAAGGTTTTACTGATATTACAGGTAGATTTTCTAATAGTTTAAATCTGTCTTCAAACGATTTAGCCGAAATTATATTGTTTTCATCAACTTTTAGGTTATAAAAAGCTTCTTTATCATTTAAAGCTAACAATTCATCTTTAATAATTATTTTGTCTGTATTAGAATCCTTATAGTCTTGTAGAGTCTTCCAACCATTATCTGTAAGCAATCTGTGTTTATCGGTAATTTCTAATGGAGCATATGAGTTATTCTGTTCTATTTTATAAATATCCTTTACTCCAGATGAAATAACAGTTTTTATATCTTGGACTATGAAACAACCTGCATTACTTCCACTTTCTACAAAGGAAACTATTTTATAATCAATCTTATCATTAATGAAATCTCTAAACAATTTCCTTATAGTCATATCAAAAAATCTTTTGTATATCGGGTCATATAAGGTAATCTGAGTGTCGCCTATCAAACATGAAGAGGTATTCTTCTCAATTTGTTTGTAAGTATTAACTTCGCTAAGAATAATCCTTGGAAAGGTCAATTTATATCATCTCTTCACCTGTTTCAGCTCTCTTACTGTGAGCTACTATTTCTGCTTTTATTTTATTCATGATTACAATTTGTATATTTCTATTATCTGAATGAAAAATAGAGTTAAAACTAAAGTAAATAGTATGTTTTCACATATAAACAAACCCATCATATTATCTTTGTAGGCTGTCATCATGCCTGAAAATATAAAAGAAAATGCTACAGTGAAAACAACAATTAATAGTATAAACAATAGTATTTTTGCAAGTTTATTCTTCATCGGAATATCTTGTTTAACTAAATGATCTTAAAATCCAATAAATAACATATATTAATATTCTTGCACACAGAGGTACAACAATTAATATTGAGAATATCTCAAGAGTTAATTGAAAGGTAGTCTTTGTATCATTAATTATAGACTTTACGACATCTATAATTAAATAAATATCAAATATAACTGCAACTATTGCTATTATAACAGTTAATATAATAAAA
>ERZ772766.1185-NODE-1185-length-14335-cov-11.486975_pt1 | contig 14335 bp, 17 predicted proteins | sample MGYA00511379_ERZ772766 | MGnify/ENA primary metagenome ERZ772766 (study PRJEB29015, sample SAMEA2737895) | human oral metagenome | biome: human oral; feature: human-associated habitat; material: dental | place: China | collected 2116 ...
AGAATACCAAGGACTATATTTTGAATGAGCAACAAGCGACCTTGTTAGTTACATTCTTAAAGAATACCGAGCAAGTGGCCAACTTCAAAACAAACCTAGTCAAAGCATTCTTTGAAATGCGTGAGGAGCTTTCTAAGTTTCGTATGCAGAGAGCGCTAGAAAAGCCAAAAAGAAAAACATTGCATGACAGTATAGAAACATGGGAGTCAAAACCCAAGCACGCGCATAGCACCATGAACAACCTGCTACTAAAAGCAGTAACAGACATGAATGCTAAGCAGTTAATGGCGGAACGTGGGGGATACAATGGCATTGATAGCTTGACCAGTGAGGAGTTGGAACAGTACCAAGCGTTCGAGGACATGGTAATAGCCATGATTGGCTTGAATATGACCTATCAGAATATTAAGTCCATGGTCTTCAGACCAAAAGAAAACGCACCACAAGGCGCGTGAGAGCAACAAAAAAGGCTTAGCAATAACCACACCGCAGAGCCTTTCACACTATCACTAAAACATAATAAACAAGCAGGCAAGCTGTTATTAAAAGGGTTTTATTAAAGATTTATACCTAGATTATAGCATATCTGGACATTTTGACCATACGGAGAGCCCTAACTCTTAAAACTGGTACTTTCTCACGCTTTCAAACTTTGGCGACTCTGAGCGTGGGGATCTAACTGTATAGGAAACAATAATTAAAAGGCCAATGGAGGAATAACAATGACAAAAGATATAAACACTGAATTTGATGAAGTAATGGCTGAAATCAAGTCAAAACGCCCGAACCTTTTTCAGTTTATCGCTGATTTTGTAGATCGAAAAGTAAGCACCGAAGAGGTGAACGACTTCCTGAAGATGGAACAAAGTGACCAAGTGGACTACATCAAAAACTATGATGCGAGGGCATAACATGAATGAACTAGATTTGAGCAACACACAGGCAATTATCTTTCCCGTGGTACTGATTGTTTTACTGGTTTATCTAAACCGCCTAGACCGCCAAAAAAGCGCTAAAATTGAGCAAGAAAGTAAACAGACGATAGGAAACACCTAGCGAGGGTTTAAACCCTAATTATGGGCGTTATATTCAGCTAACAGGCAAAAGATACAATTAGAACGAGGAGAAATATGACAAAAGACAAACATTTTGACCTTGCAAAATCACGAGCAGAAAACTTTGGTCAGTGGTTAAATGAGGCTTTTCAGACTATGCTAGATTTTTCCCTAGAAGATAAATTTGATTGCTACAGTATCGAGGAAAAAAATCAGCTAGAGCGAGTATTAGAAACACTAACAGATTTTTCTGATATGTGGGATAAGGGACAGATTATCCTAATCAGCAAAGAAAGGGAGGTAACAGAATGACACTACCACCGCTACCAGAGAATTATAAGCGAGTTCTCAATCTAATCAATGTTGGGGGTGAGAATGCCATTACAGGCGCTGAGATTGCTAAAATCTTGAAAATCGAAAGGCGAGCTGTCCAAGAGATTATCAGTCACTTAATAACTCAATACAAGATTCCGATTATCGGAGCACGACTTATCCCGCACAGTGGCTACTATATCCCAGCCAGCAAGGCAGAACTAATCGACGGAGTCAAACCTTTGAAAAAACAAGTACAAAAAGAACAAGTTCGCCTGAACGTGCTCTTAAATGCCGATTTAGAGAGCTACAAGCTACTCTTGAAGGGAGCTGATGAACGTGTTTAGTCTCAGCAAAGAAAGTGAAAAAGAACTCAGTCAAGGAGTTTTGACTTTGATTGATACGTTTTTAAAGTCACAAGATAAAGTATCTCAGAAGTCTTTGGGGCTTATGACACCTAAACAACTCAAAGAAGAATTAGATATAGATCACAATACCTTGAAGCGTTGGGAACGTGCTGGACTAAAAAGGTGCACTCCTCCTATCGAGGACACACGCAAAATATTTTATAAAATCGAGGACGTTTTAGTATTTTTAGGAGCTGAGAAATGACAATATACGAGGCTAGAGGATTTCAAAATAATCTTGTTTATCCATTTGATAAGATTGAGCCTTTCCAGTACATTGAGCGCTTTAAACCTTTGGTAGTTCCTGAATGGGCAAATATTGAAGACTTCAAACGTACACAAGCACCCTATTGTTTGAGTGGTAAGGTCATACCAGAGAAAAATGGGAGCTACAAGAGAAACAACACCAGCCTAGTGTATCGTGATTTGATTTTCCTTGACTACGACGAGATGCTGAGCACGTCTGAGAGCTTCATAGAAGCCGTTTCTAGCACCTTGTTTAGCTACTCCTACATCTTATACCCGACTATCAAACATAGCTTAGAAAAGCCTCGTTTTCGCCTTGTAGTGAAGCCTGATAACGTGATGAACGAGGCAACCTATAAGCAGGTAGTGAAGGAGATTGCTGACAAGATAGGGCTACCCTTTGATATGGCTAGTCTTACATGGTCACAACTCCAAGGGCTACCAGTAACCACTGGAGAGCCATCAGAATATCAGAAAATTGTCAATCACGGCCTAGATTATCCAGTCCCCAAGGCTGAACCAAGAGTGAAGCAAGAAACTACTGAGCTTTACAAGACTAGAGCAAGTAGCCAGAGGTCAATGACTATGAGGATTATTGACACGATTTTTAACGGTTTTGGAGACGAGGGAGGGCGTAACGTGGCAGTGACCCGCTTTGTAGGATTACTCTTTAACAAGTGGGTTGATTGTGACCTAGAGACCGCCTACGAGCTGACAAAGATAGCTAATAGCGTGACTGCTGAACCTTTACCAATTGAGGAACTAGATCGTACATTCAGTAGCATAGCACGGGCTGAATACAGAAAGAGAGGTTGATATTATCGAACTAGAAGAATTAGAAAACCTAAAAAGTGAAATCTTAGAGGTGAGAGAGCAAGAGCAACCACCTAGAACGATGAAGGAGCTTGAAAATCGTATCTTTCAGGCTGGTGAAGAATGGCGGGCAGAACATACTGAAACAAAGGTAAACGAGTCCACAGGGGACGTTACCGAGAAAGTAGCCATGCCCCAAACCTTCACAGTCGCTAAAATTTTAAGCGATATTGTCACGTTTACTTTTATCAGTAAGAGTAATGTACCTGATTATAGCCTACTCTATATCTATGATTTAGACGAGGGGGTATATACCGCTAGTAATGATCTTTTCAATCTGTTATGTAAGACTTTTGACGTGAGAATTAAACCCAGAGAGTGGCCTCAGATTAAGTTAATGGTCAGAACACTCACAAAGATACAAAAGCCTTTAGAAAGTGCTGACCTTATCCCTGTAAAGAATGGAATTATTAACCTAAAAACAAAGGAACTACTTCCCTTTAGTCCCAAGTATGTAATCACAAGTAAAATTGCAACAGCCTACAAAGTGCCAAACTATATACCCAAGGATAGAGAAGGTAACACTTTTGACGATTGGCTAAACTCAATTGCTTGTAATGACCGTGAATTGGTAACATTGTTTTGGCAGATTATCCTAGAAGCTATCAATCCTAACCACACCCGAAACAAGTTCGCTATCTTTTACGGGGACGGTAATAATGGTAAAGGGACATTTCAGCGCTTCCTTATCAACCTAATAGGTGAAAGCAATATATCAGCCTTAAAGCCAGCGCAGTTTGCTGAAAAGCATAACCTTGAAACCTTGGTGGGTAAAGTTTGTAATATTGGAGACGAAGCCCCAAACGAATACTTAAAAAATCCGTCGGATCTAATGAGTATCACTAGTGGGGACACCGTGCTAGTCAACCCTAAAGGACGCCCAGCCTTTGAAGCTACTTTCAAGCTATTCAATATCTTTTCAGGGAATTATATCCCCAACGGTGGCAATAAGACAAAAGGCTGGTATCGTAGAATTATGATCGTACCTTTTAACGCTGACTTTAACGGGGAAAAGGAAAAGCCTTGGATAAAAAACGAGTTTTTAGCAACTAAGGAAGTCCTAGAGTATGCCCTGTACAAAGCCATCAACCAAGAGCCATTTACGCACTTTATCGAACCTCAATCTGTCAAAGTTCTGCTAGAAGAATACCAGGAGGATAATGACTACTTGCTTTCTTGGGTTAAGCATGAATACATGGAAAAAGGTTGGCATGAGCTGGACGTAGTACCTGTTTTTATACTGACCAGATCACTAAAGCACTATGCCGAAGATATGGGAATACCCAAGCCCAATGTTTACGGGGCAGGAAAAGATACTATCAGACACCTACAACAGTTGACGCCTAATAAGTATCAACTTAAAAAAGCTCGTGTTAAGATTGAAGATTTTGACAAACTAGATCCGTTGGAGTTTGAGAGACCGAAACTGGGTCGAGTAAATCACGCTATAACTAAAAAAGAATAATGTTGACCTTCTTATAATACTCTAAACTATTGATATGACTAGGTTTTTACAAAATTTGTTGACCTTCTTGTTGACCTTGTTTTGAAGAAGGTCAACATCTTAAACCCCTGATACAACTAGTTTTATGCCCTTTATGTTGACCTTGTTACCTTCTTTTTAAAAACAAGAATGTAAATGAAATAAATATATTTTATATATAAGGGTAAGGAGTTTAAAAGAAGGTCAACATGGTAACAAAATGGTCTAAGCTCTTGTGGCAGTAAGGCTGAACTATGTTACCTAGAAGGTCAACAAAACACCAAAGAAGGTCAACAAACTAACAAATATTACATAATTTACCTTAAACTAAGAAATGGAGAAAACAGAATGACACTAAAATTAATTTCAGATAAAGCAAAAACATTTACTTTCACTTACTATTTTTGTGATCAGGCAACCGCTCAAGTAGCAGGTCACGCGCTACTGGGATACATGACTGGGACATATTGCCAGCCAGTAATCTCATTGACCTACAAGGATAAAGGCACGCTTGTCGCTGAGTATGTGGAAGATCACAAGCTAAACAAGACTTTCAAGCGTATTTGTGACAGCTTTAAAGACTACCACAAACAACCAGGAGAGGCTGAAGCGTTTGAAGAACGTTATAAACGGGAGCGCGTGCTCCAACTCAAAGAGTCAGAGGACTTTGAGAGTTTGCTGGAAAAAGTAACAGACTACGAGCTGGAACTATTAGACTATGCTGATCGCTTGCTTTCTGATAAGCCTATCTCTATGGACTTTATGACTGCTGATGGTACATTAGAACTGCTGGGTAATGAAAGTGTTAGCTTGCTCCAACAGTTAGACACAGAGGGCGAATATAGAGGGCTTGCTGACTATTCTGGTCAATAAAACACAGGAAGGGGAGCAATCCCCTTTTGATATTTAGGCAATAGATTTGGGTTTTTCTATATAGGGGGAGATAATGAAGCAGTTAGCAATAGAAACAATCACTAAACCAATGAAACTGAGAGGAATATCTAAGGGTATAGCCGAGTTGGACGGTCAACGTTTAGAGATTGATTTGGATAATTTAGAGATTGATTTTGGTGGAGAGTCATTTGAATTAGACAGGATAACTGGAACTAAGGGAGGTTATCGCTACTTCTTCCTTTGCCCTGAATGTGGAAGACGTTGTAGGATACTCTATAAACTATATTTATATTACGCTTGTGGCTCATGTAATAAAGTATATCAACATACACTGAATCGCAGTAAAACGGATTGCCAATACTACTGGGAGCTTGCATTGAGAGAGGCTAGGAAAGTCGAACCAAACTGGTCTCCTGAACGAGGAGGATATATGTTTGATGGTTTTCCTGCACGCCCTAAGTTTATGAAACGCCAACGGTATTACAAGCACTACCAAAAGTTTGTGAACTATGTTCACACAGGCGATAGTCATTGGTTAAATGGATTGAGTAATCTGAAATAGTACTCTAGAACATATACAAAAACAAACAATACTGGAAATTAGTTACTTGAAACTCCACTATTTAAAAATGAGATAATAGATTAACTCAGATCCTTTGCTATTTTTACAGATTTAACAAACTAAATAGTGAAGATGTGATTTGTTTTTCCTTATTATATTTGCTAAAATAGAGGGTGTGAGAGGCTTACGCTCTCTTACCTTTAAGCGATTATCTCTTCCTGCGTCTGCAAAACTTGGGAGCGATTTTCGCTTTTTTTCGTGGTAAAATAATACAAAGAGGCCAAAAATAAAGTATTGAAAGAGGGAGTATGAATATTAAATACATCACGCAAGCACCGTTTGGAACTATCGTAAACTTAGATGGAAACATCCCCGCGCTCTCAAAAAGACCTAGAGACAAAAAAGTAAAGCGATGAAAATTAATGAACTGGAAACAACTAGGAGAACCTACTACTTCCTTAAAAGTTATAAGTCGCTTCATAAACTAGCCGTACGAGAAAACGATTATGGAGCATTCAAAGATAAGGCTGTAGAGCTAGTTACAGAAATTGAAGCTTACAGAGATAATCTGGACGAGTTAAAGCGTGAGATATTTGCTAATCTCTTTACAAAGAGAACTAGAGAGAGACTAAAGCTACATCAGTTATACAAGGAATTAGGCATTGATAAGATTGAATATGAACGCCTCAAAGCTGAGGTGCTGTTGGACTTTGCTAAAAGTTATCGTGATGGTGCTCTGTTAGTATATGAGTAGCCCTAAGCTTCATATTTGCCCCTATTTCGCTTTGTTTTGGAGCGAACAACTAAAACACCGTGACAGAATACGACTTTAATGAAAACGAAGACTTTTCGACATTTTTGTCGCAAAGTACAGGAGGGCGTCCAAGTCAAGACCACGTCGTCAAGCTAGATATGGCCAAATAAGCGGATAAACTACAAGCCCTTAGAAACGAATCTAGGGGCTTTTGTGAGGTGAAAAATAAAGGCGACCCATCGCCTCCACAGCAAACTGCTTCATGGACGTTAGACCACCCTTACCTTAAATTAATTATAGCTCAAAAAACTTTTAAATAAAAGGATATTGTAAAAGCATAGAATGTTAAAAGACGAGAAAAGGCAGTGAAATAAAAATTGCCATAGAGAATATTGTAGAAGTTCTGAGTAATATGTAGGCAAATTTAGTGTTACTTGTTTCTTAATTTAAAGAATAAATGTTTATTTTACTTGACAAAATTTGAAATGTGGTATAATGGTATAAAGTGAAAGTTAGAGTAGTTAGTAGGGAGGACTTTTATGGAAAATCAAAGTATTTCATTAAGTCCTGGATTTATTAAACTATTATTAAATCTCATTTCTTTAGTTACTTGTTTTTTAACATTCTATAATACTACGGACGCAACTACATTTACTAGCTCATCTATCCTTTTTATGGCAAATAATATACTTACCTGTATTGAATTACCTCCTACTAAAATAAGCAAGAAAATAGGGGAAAGATTTGTCCAAGTTGAAGTAGTGATTATCGTCTTTTTAATTTTTTTTGGTTCTTTGTTGAATACAGTTAATGATTTCACTCTCGCTATTTTTAAATGGCTAATTGGACTTTTTATGTTTGCTGGTTTCATCTTAGTTGCATATATGAAAGGACAGAAAGATACGCTACAGGATGTACAAGCTAGAAAAATTGCTAAGAAAATTGTACGTGAAGCCAATGATGAATATCATAATGATATGAATGAAAGAAAAGAACATTATGTTTTAAAGAATCGTGACTATATCGCAGGCACTTCTTATAAAAAAAGCGGAAGGAAGAAATAAAAATGGGATTTCAAATTTTATTTATAATCTTTTTTATAATGATATGGTATCTTGCGTTGATAGTTGAGACATATTCATATTTGAAAAAAAATAATTTAGGGGTTAATTTTTTAGGAATTATTTCTATACCGTTTTCTTTATTTACATTGCATTTAAAAATGTTTCATAAAGAAAAGGATTTTTCAAAAAAAATTAGATACTTAGCGTATTACTTTATAAATTATAAATTATCAGTAATTTTTCTTACTGAATTGCTTTTAGAAAATATTGCGATGACTGAAGCATTAGGTTATTCTCCATATCTTTCTAAGAAAAAAGTAAATGAGAGCAAAAAAACATTACTGGAAACTGCAAAAGATATTATTAAGTTACCAAAAACAACAGAAAGTTTTAGTGAAGTATTAATGGCTACATGATTTTGTAAAACATATATCGAACCAAAACATCATTAAATTACACTTATACTAAATGAATAATTAAGATTTAGAGAGAAAGTTTTATTTCTCTCTTTTTCATTTTAAAAAAAGTAACATTTATGTTTTAAAATTACAATAATCAAATTAGATAATAAAAAGCACGTTTGACCGTGCTAGTTTCTTGCCTGTTGAACTCATAATATTCACGCCCTTTTTTAAGGCTTTTCTTGTTCACCTTTTTATGGACTTTGGGGGATTGTCAAAGGTTATTTGTGGCTGTATTTTTTCAAAAAGTCCACAAAAACAAAGCATATAAACGCCTATTCCAAGCTGTTCCTAGACATTCTAAAGAATTTCTTCAAATGTCATGTTTTTCTCCTTTGTTTTATTGATATTTACTTACAAATTTACTACTTAACATTAGTAATTATATTAGACGATGATGAGTCTTGCGCAATCTGGTTCTCTGCTTAGGATATGAAATGTTGCTCAAAATTATATTCATTACTCTGCCTCAAACTTGCCATTATAATATTTCTGAATATCTTCATAGCTCATGATTTTTGTGTCCTGTCCTTCAGTGCTCCACTTACTCGGCAAGTATAATCCATCATAAACAGATATTCCTATTTTCAAAAATTCCGTTTCGAGTTCAATGAGCTCCTTACCATTTGTAATGGCCCCATTCTCTGATTGAATTACCTTATAAGCGAAGCTGTCCTTTTTAGAAAATAGTTTGAAGGCTGACGAGTTAGAATTTCTTAAATTGATATCCCCCTTATAATCTTCAGATTTCCAAAATCCATTATAAAAAGGTTCCACACCTGCTCTAAGAGCCTCTTTCGTGTCCAACATGAGATCTATTTTATTTTTCTCATTCAACTCTTGCTCTGTTTTTTCTGCATCTATTTTAAGAGTTTTTAGATTTAGTAAAAAATAACGATATTTTTTCTGTTCGGTTATTGAAAGTACAACATAGTCGTTGTTACCTATTCTTCTAAGGGTTGGTAAGGTCCCATGCAACTCAATATTGTCATTTTTCAAATAGTTGACCATCAATTTCCAAACGTCAACTTCTTTTTTAATAGCTTTTTTATTGGTTAAATCAAAGATATCTAGATAGGCATATTCATCTGACTTCATTTTTTTAGACGGAACAACCCCTCTCACTCGCTCTCTGTGCCTAACCAAATAATTTGAACTCACCCTAACCCAATCTGATGAATCCGGAGACGCAATTGATTCTTTACGTTCATTTTCATCAAATTTCCATTCAACAACGATACCGTTTTTATTATTAATAAATTCAACATTTTGAATATCTGCATTAGCATTATAAATTGTATATTGATAAGACTCCTTTTTATTACTTGACTTCTCATTTTTCTCTTGTGAAGAACAAGCTGAAATAAACAATATAAATATTAAACAAATGATAATTTTACATATATCTTTTAGATTTTTTGTCATCTAGTATACCTCTTCTGCTTAACAAATTATTTTCCTTATATTGAATCAGCACGGTTTCCATCAATCACAATAATTAGAAAGTTCAATTTCATCTTATCTTGCCTCTGCAATTTAATATAAAATTAGATACCCTTCTTCATCTCCACAAAGAGATGAATATCGCCATTGCTTTCCTGCGGAATGCGCCTCACCACTTCAAAGCCCATGTTGAGATAAAGCTGCTGGGCGCGGTGATTGAAGTCAGCCACTGATAGACTTATGACTTGGGGCGCAAAATTTTCCATGATAAAGTCCAGAATTTCCTGCAGAAATCCAGCGCCCTGACCTTTTCCGCAGTGCTCCGGCTTCATTCCCAAACCAAGCTCCAAAATTTGCTTTCCTTTCTGCTCCAAGCAGAAAAATCCATAGAGCTTTTCCTCTCGCAGGACTTGATAATAATGGTCCCCACGCGCTTCAGGGGAAACCATTTCTTCATAATCCTCCAGGTCATTTTTCATGTCATAAAAATCATAAGGCGCCTCGTAATGCCAGTCCTTAGCAATTTCCAAAGCATGCTGCTGAGTTAGCGGTTCAATCATCATCTACTCCTCCTTTCTCTAAAACTCCCAATAAAAGCGTTTCTGGTCTGCTTTTTCGCTGCAGCCGAGGCTGCGATAAAATTCATGGGCAGCGGAGCGGGAAATGCCTGAATTAATCCAAATCCCTGTGTAGCCTACCGCTTTTGCCTCCTCACGCAAGGCTTGCATCAGCGCTCTGCCATGTCCCTGACCTTGAAAATCCTGAGCAACGGCTAAAGCCAAGAGATTGAGCAAGGACGAGAAATAGAGACAGTCGTAGCTAGCCGCATGAGCGTAACCTATGACCTGACCGCCTTCTTCAGCTACCAAAATCAAATGCTGGTCACTCTCTAGTAACCTTTTTAGTTGAGCCTCCGTCGCTTTCCTATCAAAATCATATCCTAGACTCTCAGCATTAATTCGCTGAATAGATGTAGCGTCTCTTAATTGCACTTTACGAATCATTTGTCACCTCGTATTACATTTTATTATATCAGAAAATAAGCCTTTCCTGCTGCTTTCAGTCGACCGTTCACTTTCCTTTCGACCTTCTTTAGTTAAAAAATTCTGTTTGGAAAGCTTATGCCTTTTCATATCAATCTGATTTTTCTGTTAAAAAAGACAGAGCTACAAACAGCTCTGTCTAATATTTTCGCGATAAAAATTAATGATCTGCATAAATCTCAGAATGCTTATAGCCATATCCAAAATAAATCAAACTCCCCACCAGTAAAGCAATGCCAAAAGCTTGCCAGGTTTCCTTAGTATACTGGGTCATGAAGGATAGGCAGATGATAATAGATAAAATTGGCAAGACCGGAACAAAAGGAGTCTTGAACTCACCTGCTTGGGGCATCCCTTTGTCTTTGCGTAATTTCAAAATTGCAAGAGCCAATAAAATTAGATAGGCCAAGGTACAGATATTGAGGAAAGATGCGATACTAGCCAAGGGGAAAATACCCGCACAAACAGCTGACGCAAGCCCCACCAAAATTGTTGCATTCTTTGGTACCCGACTAGTCTCGGTCAATTGTCTAAATGAACGAGGTAAGAGACCATCACGCGCAATACTGTAGATCATTCGAGACAGGGCAAAGGTCATGGAAATGCAAACGGTAATCAAGGTCAGAATCGCCACTACTGAGACATAGTTTGCCGCCCAGCCAAGTCCAACACTGCGAAGAGCAAAGGCCACCGCATCTGAAATATTAAGCTTAGTGTAGTGAACAATCCCTGTCAGGACCAAGGTCACCAAAATATAGAGAATGGTCACAATGGTTAAGGACAGGACAATCCCACGCGGAACATTCTTTTGAGGTTCCTTGATTTCGTCGACCGCCATGGAAATGGACTCAAAGCCTAGAAAGGCAAAGAACATGAGCGAAGCCCCAGCCATAATACCGACTTTCCCGCCATAAATCTCACCAAAACCAAAAGGGGCAAAGTTAGACCAATTTTCTGGCTTGATAAAGAAAAGACCTGCAATAACGAAAAGTGCTAAAGCTGAAAATTTCAGAACTACCAAGGCTGAATTAAAGCGTAGAGCTGCTTTAGAATTTAATAAGACAACTGCAGTGACAAAAAGTAAAACCAAGATAGGCAAGAGATCTACATAAGTCCCCACTTTAGGATTAAAGGTGCCATTTAAGGCTGTAGGGAGCTGGATGCCAAAGCCACTCAATAGCCCCTTTAAATAAGACCCCCAGCCAGAGGCAACACCTGAGATAGCAGTCATAAATTCCATAATAGTCAGCCAGCCAGCAATCCATGCCGGAAACTCACCGAAGACAGCATAGATATAGCTATAAGCTCCACCATTTGCCGGAATGCGAGAAGCAAATTCAGCGTAAAAAAGAGCTGAAATACTCACACATAGCGCTGAAATGATAATTGAAATAATCAAGGATGGACCAGCATAATTGGCTGCTCCAATCCCTGTGATGGTGAAAATCCCTGTTCCCACCATGGCTCCAATTCCTAATAAAATCAAATCGTGAATCTTTAGATGTCTTTTCATACTAGTCCTTGACTTGCTGACATCTTTTTTACGAAAAATATCCATCATCATCTCCTCAAAAATATAGACGGTTCATTATATCACAAGTTTCCGGATTTAGAAATAGCAACATCACTTTTGACCTTGCTTCCAGCCATAAAAATAGAAGTTGGGAAATCCCCAACTTCTTACATTGAAATGATTTTGCGATAGCTACGTGATGTAATCGTAAAGACAATAATATAGCTGATAAAGAAGATTGCACAGACTCCCAAGGTTACTGCCAACATTAAGCTTGCATTGAGTACTCCAAGAGCTGATAAGATGAGGCTTAGCATATGGTAAGCAAAGGCCAGATGGATAAAGGCAAAGGCCAAAGGTAGGAAGAAGACTATCAAGATCTGTCTACGAATGGTTTGCTTGATTTGTTTTCCATCCAAACCGACCTTTTGCAGGATCACAAAGCGATCCCGATCTTCATACCCTTCAGATATCTGCTTGTAATAGATGATGAGTACAGTTCCAAGCATAAAGACAACGGATAAGAAGATTCCGATAAAGAACATACCTCCCAGCATCCCCTTGATTTCTTGCTTATCAGAGGCTGATATTGATCCAAAGACCGCATGATTTTCAGGCAGGGTTGTATTATAGGCACTGAGCTTTTCTTGATAGGCGTCTCTCAATTTACTTTGCTGGTCTTTTGGCAGATCCAGATTCAGACCTCCGTAATAGTTGCTATTGACAGCATATTTTTCCATCATGCTAGCGAAGGTCTTACTTGGATCTTTAACCACCATATAGATCTTCCCAGGAACAATCATATTCATCTGATCTGGTAAATGACCAAAAATAAAGTCTTCTTTTAATACTTTCTTGATTTTCAAAGTTTGATCAGCGATTGTCAGTGTTTCTTGATCTTGCAGTTTCAAACCTTGTTGGAATACTGCCACTTCATTTTCTTCAAGATTAAGTGACTTTCCAGTCATATCTTGATAATCTGCTTCAGAGATAGCCAAGATATAGATATTAGGTGCTACTGCTTTTTGAGTACTTGGGTATAAGTCCAGCTGATTGCCATTTAGACTTTGGACTCCCATAGTATAGTACTGATAGACAGCCTTTTTAGTCACGGATAAGTTCTGTTCTTGAGAAAACTCTGTCAAGACTTGATCTATTTGCTGACTATCCACACCTTTTCCTTGTAGGCTGATATCATGAGGGAACATAGCTTTTTGCATATATTCTCCACCAGCATAGACATTAGCTCCGCCAGACAAGGTCACCAGAACCATGGTTGACAAGATTGTAATTGTTGCCAGACCAACAGCATTTTTTTTCATTCGGAAGATCAGGTTGGACACCGAAATCATATTATTGGGCTGATAGTAGTAAGTTTTTCTCTTTTGTAAGAAATGTAAAAATTTCGTGATTCCTGCATTGAAGAGAAGATAGGTCCCTAAAATGACAAAGAGAACTGCAACAAAGAAAACAAAGATTGCTGCTATAGGATTGGTTACTCCTGATGCTAAGTAATAACCATAAATAAGAGATGCTAAACCTAAACTGGTTTGCAGTCCTAGGAAGCGACTTTTCTTTTCGCCACTATTTTTTTCTTTGACGAGCTGGAGGGCATCTAATTTTCTCAAATACAAGCCATTTTTAAGTATCAAGCAGAAAAATACAAAGCCGTAGAAGAAAGTGACTAAGAACAGTACAAGAGGCTGAAAAGTTGAAGCCAAAACAACCTTCAGATCCATGATTTTCAGCAGTAAAGCGTAAATCAACTGGTCAAATAAGAGACCTATCCCCAAACCAATTAGAAGTGTCACCAGCCCGAAGACTATCAACTCTATGATCATCATGATAAAGAGGTGAAATCTATTCAGCCCCAGCATACTATAGAGTCCTAATTCTTTGGACCGATTCTTAATGACAAAACTATTGGCATAAAAAACAATAATAGATGTTGTAATACTAACAATTATTAATCCAAGAGCCAAGACCATGGAAACGGCACTCGCTCCAGCCATTTCTGCCAAATGAGGATTGAAGGTCAAAGAGAAAAAGATGTAGGAAATAGCTACTGCCAGACAGGTTGCGAGGGCAAAAGGATAATAGAGCTTGCGATTTTTCACAAGATTGGAAAGTGCAAGCTTACCGGTTAATCTAATCATGAGCTCCCACCTCGCTTGCCATGACAGTCAAAGTATCAGAAATCTCCTGGAACATCTGACGTTCTGTCT